>ERZ779869.513-NODE-513-length-43056-cov-5.604265_pt1 | contig 43056 bp, 36 predicted proteins | sample MGYA00511557_ERZ779869 | MGnify/ENA primary metagenome ERZ779869 (study PRJEB29588, sample SAMEA2154620) | human gut metagenome | biome: human gut; feature: human-associated habitat; material: faeces | place: Denmark | collected 2008/2010 ... | reverse complement strand
TTGTGGATTTCTGTGGATAATGTGGATAACTTAGTTGATAAATGTTTTTTTAGATAAGAACGGCATTTTTAATTGTGGATAACTTTTTTAAATATTCAAAACTAATGTCAAGCAATTATTGAAATAAATACAATCTGATTTTCTTTTTGGTAAGGATGCACAAGGAAGTTTTTGTCAATATTTGTTTTTAAATTTTTTATAGAAATATCCAGTATTTTCCTGTATTATAATAACGATATTATTGAAATTACATTTTATTAAGCGAGGCATATTATCATGAAAAAAACTATAGTTATAACTGGTGCTTCCCGTGGAATCGGAAAAGCAATTGCAATAGAACTTGCCGGAAAAGGCACTAATATTGTTATCAACTGTGTGAATAATGTGGATAAACTAAATGAAGTCAGATCCATTATTGAGGAAAAAGGCAGTGTCTGTGAAACATTTATAGGCGATATGGGAAATTACAGTGATGTACAGAAAATGTTTGACATGTGCCTTCAGTGCTTCGGCCAGGTTGATGTGCTTATCAACAATGCCGGAATATCTGTTGTCGGGCTTTTTCAGGATATGGGCGAGGATGAGTGGCACAGGATATGTAACACTAATATAGATTCTGTCTTTAACTGCTGCCATTTTGCCGTTAAAGACATGATGAAGCGACACTGTGGTAAGATTATTAATATATCTTCTGTGTGGGGATTGTACGGTGCAAGCTGTGAGGTTGCATATTCAGCAACCAAGGGGGCAGTCAATTCATTTACAAAGGCACTTGCAAAGGAACTTGCTCCAAGTGGTATTCAGGTCAACGCTGTTGCATGTGGAGCTATTGACACTGAGATGAATGGGCATCTCTCAGATTTTGACAAGGCAGAACTTGCAGAAGAGATTCCTGCAGGCCGGTTTGGAACCCCGCAGGAAGTCGCTGAACTTGTTAAATCTCTTTCCGGAATTAACAACTACCTTACTGGTCAGATAATAACTCTTGATGGCGGCTGGATTTAATCAACCTGTATAACTTTTATCAATATTAATCACGGCGTGGCACTCACTCTGCTTCTCCGTGATTTTTTTCTGAATCTGTTTCTTTATCTCGTCATCTGAAAGATGATAATTATAAGGAACAAGCACATCAAATATAAGATTCGTTATATATGGACCTTTAACAGTCCTGAAATCATGTATATCCAGTTCCTCACCTACTGACTTTACAACCGCAATAGTCATCTTTCGCAAATGATTTATCACCTCATCATCTGTAACTACCGGATCCATATGTATGCTTATAAAGCATTTCATGCGCTTTTCAACTCTTCTTTCGGCCATATCTATATAATCATGTGCCTCCATCATATCCATATTAGCCGGAACCTCTGCATGAAGCGATGCATATACTCTGCCCGGACCGTAATTATGCACAATCAGGTCGTGAACTCCTATTATATGCTTATCCTGAAGAACAATATTCTCAAGTTCCTGTACAAATTCTTTCGTTGGTGGCTGGCCAAGAAGTGGCTGCAATGTATCTTTTGCCGCACCAAAACCAGCTAATATTACAAATACTGCAACAACAACTCCTGCTATTCCATCTATATTAATATCCGAAAACAGGGTAAGAAGCACTCCTATAAGGACTACTGATGTTGCAACGCAGTCTGACAGGCTGTCTGTAGCCGTTGCCTTCATTGCAGCAGAATCCACCTTATTGCCAAGATATTTGTTGAATTTAGCCATCCACATTTTCATAAAGATTGATAACACAAGTATAATAATAGATGGTACGGATACCTCAAGCGGCGTAGGATGAAGTATTTTTCTGAATGATGTTGTCATCAGTTCAAAGCCCATAATTATAATTGCTCCTGATACTATGAAGCCTGATATATATTCGATTCTTCCATGACCATACGGATGTTCATAATCAGCCGGCTTTCCAGCAAGCTTAAAGCCTATAAGTGTAACAATTGAAGATCCTGCATCCGATAAATTATTGACCGCATCCGCCATTATTGAAACTGATGCCGTAAGCACTCCTGCAAGTATCTTTGCTAAAAACAGTATAAGATTACAGATTATTCCCACAATCCCGGCAAACACACCGTATCTTGTACGGACTTCGGGGTTCTTCGTCTTATCATAATCTTTTACGAACCTCTTAAGTAATAAATCTATCATTTCCTTCTCCTTCATGCTCTCTGGCATATTTACATTAAGTATATACTATATTGGACTTAATTTAAAGATTCATATTTTTTGATTGACAGTATATACCAAAAAGGATTATAATAAAAAAAAATTATTGTGTTTAATCATTACAACTATCTTGGAGGACAACAATGTTAGACTTTGAAAAAGTAATACCAGAGAATGTAGGAATATCTTCCACAGGACTTATCAGCTTTGCCAGAAAGCTTGAATGTAACAACCTTCCGATGCACAGCATAATTGTTATGCGACATGGTAAGATATGTATGGAAAGCTACTATGCACCATACACCAAAGACACTCTCCACAGAATGTTTTCTGTCACTAAATCATTTGTTTCACTTGCCATAGGACTGCTTGCTGATGAAGGCAGAATATCACTCGATGACCATATTGCAGATTATTTCCCTGAAAAGCAGCCAGAAGCAGGAGTTCACCCTTACATGCAGATGCTTACAATAAGGCAGATGCTCAGTATGAGAACATGTCATGATATGAATGCTTACAAAATCGGAGGTTCCCCCGACTGGTTAGGTTCTTTCTTTACTGTTACACCCAACCATGTTCCCGGAACTAATTTCTCTTATGATACAGCTTCAACACATACATTGGGTGCGCTTGTTGAAAAGCTCACTGGTATGGAACTTCTTGATTATCTGAGAACAAAGTTCTTAGACGAATTAGGATTTTCTAAAGAAGCATTTATATTAAAATCTCCTGATGGCAAAGTAAGCATGGGCGGTTCAGGAATGTGTGCAACACCACAGGATATCCTTAAGGTTATGTATATTGTATCCCAGAATGGTAAACTTGGCGGGAAGCAGTTACTCCCTTCCGGATATCTTAAGGAAGCAACTGTTAAGCAGAGTGACCCTTATGGAAAATCAGGCACATGGGAAGAGATGCAGGGCTATGGCTACCAGTTCTGGATGACAACTCACAATGGTTATGCATTTTTTGGCATGGGTGGACAGCTTGCCATATATTATCCAGATAAAGATGTTATTCTTGTCACCACTGCTGATGCACAAGGTCGTCAGGGTGGAGTACAGCTGATATATGATGCATTTTACGAGGAAGTATACAGCCATATTGATGCATGTACTTATAATGGTAATAATAGTGATTATGAAGAATTCCAGAAGTTCGAGAATTCACGCCAGCTTCTTGTGCAGCCGGGCGAATATAGTTCAGACCTTGTAAGCAAAATCAACGGACAGAGCTATGAATTTGACGATAATCCATGTGGTGTAACAGACATAAAGCTTACATTTAACGGAGATGAAGGAACATTTTTCTATACTAATGCAACAGGAAATCACGAGCTGCATTTCGGACTCGGAAAGAATGTTTTCCAGAACTTCCCTGATTATAATTTCAAATGTGGTGCAAGCGCAGCTTTCAGAGCAGACAATAATCTTCTTATCAAAGTGCAGATTATTGACAGCGCCGTCGGCAATATGTATATCTCATTAAGCTATATTGATGATTATGTTACTGTTATGATGAGAAAGATTGAAGAGAGTTATTTTTCTGAATACGATGGTGTGTTCAGTGGCAAATTAAGCATTTAGATATCAAAGGGCGATCACACTTACCTGTATGACCGCCCTTTTCCTTTACTTTTCTATGATTCTTCCTTCACTAATCTCAATTATCTCGTCAGAGAGCATCTCAAGTTCTTCCTTATCGTGGCATGCAATTATGATAAGCGCACCTCTTTTCTTCTGTTCCTCAAGTATCTCATGAACCTGCTTTGCTCCGGCTTCATCAAGTGCGTTGATAGGCTCATCAAGTATGATAAGGTCAGGATTCTCCATGTAGGCTGCAGCAATTCCCAGCTTCTGCTTCATACCAAGAGAATATTTTCTGTAAGTTCTCTTATCATCAGGGTCAAGACCTACCTGATGTATTACCTCTCTTATATGTTCATCATCGACTCTGTTCTGGATTGAAGCAAGCACCTTAAGATTCTTAAAGCCCGTATAATTACCGATAAATGCGGGATTCTCTATTAACACTCCGACACTGTCCGGAAATGTCATATTCTTTCCAAGAATCTTGCCGTCTATCTCAACAGTTCCCTCTGTTGCTGATATAAGACCGCATATAACCCTCATAAGCATTGTCTTTCCTGAACCATTCTTTCCCTTTAATCCGTACACTTTACCACTTGTAAGTTCCAGATTAACATTATCAAGAACCTTTGCCTTCTTTATAACCTTTGAAACATTTGTAAGCTTTATTACCATAATTACACCCTCCAATCACTCTTCTTTAATATATCCATTCTCCTAAACGAAACATATCCTGCAATTACTGAAATAACTATCAGCATAATATCTGCAATAACCGTCAACGTAAGGCTTCCGCCTTCCGGTGTATACATAATATTTCTTAACGCCATGAAGCCGTTTCCTATAAACAGGAATGACCTGAAAAACACTCCCATAATCATTATAACTACGACAGCAATATATCCAATAATAGGTCCCATAATCTGTGAAACGCATATCTGCACAAGACATATTGCAATTGTTGTGAGAAGCCCCACACTAATCATATACACTGCAAGTCTTGTAAGATTCGGATTATTCTTTATCAGTGTTTTGTCGTAACCGTCTATACTGATACACACTTGTCTATTGACCTGCAGACTCAGTCTTCCACCTGCCAGCGAAACACCGGCTATCTCAAGTATTAAGATTCCATAACAGATACATGCAGTAAGCACTGCCCATATACATTTGGAAATCCACCATACCAGCTTCTTACCGGCTCTCATAAGAACCATTCCACCATAACCGTTAATGTCCTTGAATGGATAATTACCTATTGCAAAACCAATAAGAATATTCGGAAGTATGTATGCTGTCGGAATATTAATATCCGTCTGTACATCCACAATCCAGCGCATCCCGCGAAATATATATAATATGATATCCGATGACGTGTATTGTCCCATAAAATGTTTTGTCTTACAGCGCACAAGAAAGTCTGTTATAAGAACAGCATATACCACTGCAATCAGAAGAAATTTCTTCCACTGATGCACTATTCCATTAATGAAATCATATTTTATCTGAAACATCACATTTTTCATCTGAAAAAGTCCTTTCTTCTGATAATCACAGTTGTTACCAGTGACACAGCCAGACACAGTATCAGCGGATACAATATATTCCGCCATATCTGCACACCGTTCATATAGATATTGCCTCTTAACTTGTAATAATATGTAAGAAATCCCATGTACGCCATGTTCTCAAAGCTGCTCACAGCCAAGGCAGCAAGGAAACCTGCCCACTGGTTATTAGTAAACCACCACATAATCATCATAAGCGTGCCTGATACATACAATATTGCAAATGCTTCTATAACAAATGCAATTATAAAAAGCCACAGTGATGGGCGGTTCTGTACTATATCTCCTGTTGCCATGAATGCCTTGCTGAATTTTTCATCCCAGTTATATACTTTTCCTGTCATCAGATACCCGGCTACTAAAGTTACCACCGTAATATACGCAGAGAAAAATCCTGCTGCCACAACCATATTAATCTGTGAATTAATCCACACATTTCTTACATTCTTTCTTCTTATAACTATTGCACTGTTCAAATCATATTTCTGAATATAAAGAACATAAAACAATACAAATGGAACAACATATCTCCACATTGTACTTACATTCACACTGATAAGTGCATCATACAGGCACGGATTTCCATTAATAACGGACTGACTCACAAGTTTTAGAATTATATCCATCGGTACAAGTGCTGTTACTAATACAAACACAGCCGCCGTAAGTGCAGCCTCACTTACATTAAATAATAATTTTAATTTCTTCATCCATCTATACCCCTGATTACAATCGCCTGTCTTACTGGATAAGCCTTAAAACACAGATATATATCTTCATGAAGTAGCTTATCCAGCTTTTTTTCACTCAGATAATTTTTACTAATGACATATGCCAGTGTAAAGTCTTTGACCTCGCCCTTATTAACAGATACATTATCTTCACATATCATTCCCTGATTTTCATATCCATCTGGGTATATAACAAGATTAGAGTCTGTCACAATACTGAACATATTAAACTTATCCTGTGACTCATTCTGAACTTTAACCTTTAAAACTATATAATTAAACCTGCCCAGTTCCTTAACACTGGCACTGTATTTTTCATTAACTTCCTGTTCAGTGCAGTAATCAATTCCTGTAACCTTAATCTTTATCCCATCAGAATACTGTACCCATTCATCCTTCTGGACGATTTCTTCTTCCGGCTCTGGAAATCTGTGATTCACATCTATATATCCAACCGCAACTACTACAGCAATTACTGCCATTATTATAAATGTAATTATAAACGGGTGCTTTCTTATGCTGAATCTGCCTTTAGTATGTTTCATGCTTAAGCCCTCCTATAAAATACACAACAACTCCAAGTATCAGTAATACTGCTATGTACACTATAAACGATGCTCCTGTATTGGTCTGTGCCATATTAAAAAGCTTTGTCGGTGCAATACCTCTCAGCCATTTCTTATCAGACATGCGCAGTATCGCATTTGCAAATTCAGTAATAATATATGGTGCAAGCATAGCCACAAATCTGTTATTAACTATATTAGATACAATAAGTGCTATTGTTGCCATAAGACCTCCGCACACAAAAAGCATAATCATATACATAATCATATAAATGTGTGGATGTGTATAAAATATTGCTGACCATATACTTTTTGGAGAACTTGCAAATACACCAACCGGCCACACAAGTGATGGAAGAATAGTTATCGCAGTCAGGTAATTAATAAGCAATGGCATAACCACTACCACACCTCCCGTCACAAACACTGCAATATATTTGGCAGCAAGATAATTAAACTTAGCTGTTCTCGTTACATAATTCTTAATAATTCCACTTTTAATATCTGACAGATATGTAACTGCATACGGCATAGCCGCCAGTATCGGAATCAGCCTTATAAACAGACTGTATTCAAATGATACTCCATTACCTATCCACACCTGAAATGCACTTATCGGCATAAGTGTGGCATTATCAGGCATATATCCCATCAGCGGATTCATGGCTGCCGGTATAATCCTGGTTATAATCTGTGCTATGCTTAACCCCATCCCAATTATAAGAGCCAGCCACAGACTCCAGCTTTTAAATGCTCTTTCGAGCTCTGTCTTAATCATCACCTTCATACTGTTTTCCTCCCGGCTACTTGTCTATATCAAGCTTTACTATCGGAGAACCAACAGGAAATGCTTTATCAGTTGTACTGTAGCATGTATACAACGAATCTATAGTAAGACCATCTGTTGTTATATCCTTATATGTATCTATATATTGACCTCCAACATTAGCAGTTGTTCTTGTGTAAGAAGTAACAAATTCATAAGGAATGACCTCCATTGCAACAACCTCTTTAGTTTCTCCCGGCTTAATTGTAAGATGATGTCTGAATATTTCATGGTCATCATGAATATTAAGATATGATTGTCTGCTTTCTATGGTTGAATAATATGTTGCATCGTCCTGTTCGTTATATCTGAAGCAATACAAACGGAATCCGTTCGACAGAAACTGAAAATCTTCATCACCATTATTAGTAATCTTTAACTTCATCAGCAGGGCAACCTGCTTGATACCTTTTCTATCATTTGCAAATGTTCCATCTTCATTAATCATCTTGTCATATGCACTGAATTTTTCTGGTGTTTCAGTATCATATTTTATATATTCAGCTATGTCCTCCTCGCTCATCAGCTTGGATAACTCATCAACATTTTCAGCAATGGCTGTTTCACCTATACTGTATATAAATTTGGTAACCAGTTTTCCTGTATAAATCTCCATATCAACATCTGAATATCTTTCAGCATATTTAGGACTACTTGAAACCATTCCCGCAAACACATTATCAACTTTGTTCTCACGTGATTCGTTCTCCTGAATAATTCCTGTCTGATTGGTCTGATTCTCTACGGCTGTGCTTGTCTCCTGAAAACGCTTCACATCTTCAATGCTCTGTCTGCTGCAGCCTCCCATTAATAATATTCCTGCCATAAGGACCGGAATAATTAAACATTTTCTTCTCCCCATAAGTACCTCCTTGATATAAGTTCTCTTACACTTATATACGAAATACATTTGTAAAAAGTTGAAAAATAATAAAAAATTCCCGACAGACCATTGTGTATTCACACTTCCGGTCTGCCGAGAATCATTAATTATAATCAATTATCAAATTGTTAATTAGAACATAAGTCTTAATACCCATGTAAGGAAATTAACTGCAACATATGAGATTGCCATTATAAGAGGTATCTTCTTCTCATCCTTGCATAATGCACGGATTGCTATGTATACAAATGCATATCCTGCTACATTAGAAAATACTGTTACGCATGAAGATATTCTGTCAATGAAACCTACTGATGTAAGACCTGTTACCCAACTGAGTAACTCTGCTGGTATACCAAGTACTGCTGTAATGGCATATACTGCAAGGCCCTGCATATATGTAACATTAGCCTTGTTAAATGCCTTTGCAAGAAGCATAACTACAAGTGCAATTACAGCTGCCGCTACTGCTACCAGAAGAATCTCAAGAAGCATGTTCTTGAATATTGAGCCTGCTGGATATGGCTTGGTATTAGTATATGAGCTGTAGTAAGATGAAAGTAAGCTGTCAAGTTCTTTACTTCCTGTTGTAACCTTTGCCTTACTGTTAGCAATTAACATATCAAATAATCTTGTAAGCATGTTAATAATTGCCTGACCACCAATAAGTATTGCAATCATAATAACATTAGCTTTAGCAACAAATGCTGATACTGTTTCTACCGGCGATGTAAACAAGCCCTTCAACACATTAACATAATCAAGGGCTGCATTAGCTCCTGCCTTCTTCACTGCATCCATCTGCTGTGAAGCCTGCTGCTGATTAAATCCCTGCTGTGTCTGCTGATATGTCTGCTGACCTGCTCCCTGCTGGAATGTCTGCTGCGCTGCCTGCTGAGGCTGTGCTGCTCCGGCTGACTGCTGTGCCTGCTGACATGTACAGACTTCCCCGTCCTGTAACTGTCTTCCACAATACTTACAAAAACTCATTTCTTTTCCCTCCTGAAAGTAAAAGTTAAAATATTGTATGGTTGTTGTCTTAACCTTTTTTTATAATACCATATATATTTATTTTCAGCAACGACAATATATGCATATTACCATGCTGTAAGGTATCAAAGATAAACTTTTATATGTTACTGTGCACATGCCTTTTCAAGTACTTCAAAATAGTTCTCAAATGTCTTACAACAGCACTCATAATTATCAATTATTATGCCATCAACACGCAGTCCAATTAATGCGAAAGACATCGCCATTCTGTGGTCATTATATGTGTCAACAACACCTGGCTTAACATTGGCTGGAGATATCTCTATACGGTCTCTTCCCTCTTTGACATCAACGCCAAGATTGTTAAGCTCGTTGACCATAGCCTCAATTCTGTCTGATTCCTGTAATCTTATATGTTCGATATTCTTGATAACTGTAGTAGTCTTTGCAAATGGAGCAATAGCCGCAAGTGTCATTGACTGGTCTGAAAAATCATTCATATCAACATCCACACCACAATATTCTCCATCCTTAGGTCCGCTGACACATATACCCTCGCGTTCCTCTGTCACAGCACAGCCCATCTGCTTAAGCACATCTATGAACTTAAGGTCACCCTGCATTGAGTTAGAATGCACTCCCTTAACGATAGCTGTTCCACCTGTAAGTGCTGCTGCTGCATAGAAGTAGCATGCTGCCGAAACATCCGGTTCAATATAATATGTCTGTGGATAGTAACCTGAACCCGCAGGAACTACATACTCTGCCCCTTTATGGTCTACCACACAGCCAAACTGTTCCATCATCTTAGCTGTTATACGCACATATGAACCTTCTGTTTTATTACTTGTAATATGAACATGTATTCCTTCTTCAAGCATAGGAGATGTCATCATAAGTGCGCTTAAGAACTGTGTACTTTCACTTATACTTACTGATACATTATTCTGTGGTTTCTTTCCACCATATGCCGCACCCTTTACATTAACTGGAAGATGTCCGTCTTTCTCAAGGAACTCTATCTCTGCTCCCATGCTCTGTAATGCTTCAAAAAGCGGAAGCATTGGTCTTTTCTTCATCTGTTCAGAAGCTTCAATTGTGTACTCACCATCTGATAATGCAAGCATGGCTGTAAGGAATCTTGCTGCTGTTCCCGCACTTCCCACATTGATTGTTGCTCTCTTCTTAGGAATGTCTCTTCCATGTCCATGAATGATAACATATCGTTCAACTTCGTTTACTTCAATAATATATCCGAGTGCGATAAGACTTAAAAGAAAATGTCTCGAATCGTCACTGAACAAAACTCCTTTAAGGGTACATTCACCCTGTGATAAAGCTGCCATAAGCAGCGCTCTGTTAGTAATACTCTTTGAACCAGGCACTTCAACTGTACAGTGAATCGGGTGGTCCAGCTTCTTAACCTTGTACTGTGACATAATTTTACTACTCCATTAAACGTAATTATCTCTCGTCCATATCAACATATGGTCTGTGATGTCCAACATATTTGTATGCAGGACGGATAATCTTTCCTGCATTAACAAGTTCCTCAAGTCTGTGTGCACACCAGCCTGAAATTCTCGAAGTTGCAAACATTGGTGTAAACATTTCTTCTGGAATACCAAGCATTGTGTATACAAATCCACTATAGAAATCGACATTGGCACAGACTGGCTTAAACATCTTTCTCTTGTTCATGATAAGCTGTCCTGCCTCGCTTTCAACAAGCTCATATAATGCAAATTCTTTCTGCATTCCCTTCTCTTCTGAAAGCTGTTTTGCAAATTTCTTAAGAATAACTGCTCTAGGATCTGAGTTAGTATATACCGCATGACCCATACCATAGATAAGTCCTGCATGGTCAAATGCTTCTTTGTCAAGGATCTTGTTAAGATATGTACATATCTCATCTTTATTGTCCCAATTGCTGCAATGAGCCTTAATATCTGTAAACATTTCCTGAACCTTTAAGTTAGCACCACCATGCTTAGGTCCTTTAAGGGATGCGATTGATGAAGCAATTGCTGAATATGTATCTGTTCCTGATGAAGTAACAACATGAGTTGTAAATGTTGAGTTATTACCACCACCATGCTCTGCATGAAGAACAAGACAAATATCAAGAACCTTTGCTTCGAGTTCTGTAAAGTCGCCGTCGTCTCTTAACATGTAAAGAATGTTCTCGGCTGTTGAATAACCCTTCTTAGGATTTTTTATCATAAGTGTTCCATCAAGCTTAAAATGTCTGTATGACTGATAAGCATATACTGAAAGAAGAGGCATCTTGGCTATAAGCTGAAGACTCTGTCTTAATACATTAGGAATTGAGATATCATCCGGATTTTCATCATATGAATAAAGACTTAAGATACTCTTCATAAGAGAATTCATAAGGTTAGTACTTGTAGCTTTCATAATAACATCTCTGATGAATGCACCTGAAAGTTCCTGAAGATCTGTTAAGATTCTTATGAATCTGTCTAACTGATCCTTGTCTGGAAGTACTCCGAATAACAGAAGATATGTTGCTTCCTCAAATCTGAATCTGTCAAGGCTGCTTCTCTTGATAAGCTCCTCAACATTATATCCCTGAAAATATAATTCTCCGTCTACAGGTATCTTTCTTCCGTGAACACTCTGGTTACCTAATACATCTGATATCTCTGTGAGACCTGTAAGTACGCCGTTACCATTGCTGTCACGAAGACCTCTCTTTACATCATACTCTGTATACAGATTCTGATCGATTATACCTGAGGCTGTACACTCTTTTACAAGTTCCTCAAAATCGCTCTTATCTACTGTTGAAAGTTCCATCATTTCCTGATTGTTCATGGCTTTCCTCCTCCTGATTATTTCCCGCATAGCTAAACGCAGATGAAGATATTATATCTGCTACTAATAGTGTTTGTCAATTTACTGCTGGCTGTTTCCTGTCTCATCTCTCATTCCAATTACAGCATCAGCAAGCTGTCTCAGATCATCTGCGCTTTCCTGGGTAAACCCTTTCTTGCTTACAACCAGGCAGTTATCATCCCCAACAAACAGATACATATTATCAGAATCCTGATTCCATTTTACAACTTCATTCCAGCTGAATGTGTCACTGTCGTTTTCTTCGTCTGTAATAATAATATTCTCTGCATCTATCTCATATGAAAACTTAACTCCTACCATTTTCCCATATATATTATGGAACTTACGTCTGTTACTCTTGTCCATTCCGATAACTCCAATATACAGAAAAACTACAGCCACAACTCCGAACAGCAGAATCATGAATGTATCCGCATGAACATTGCCTGTCAGCTTCATCACAAATTCTCTTACCATCATCATTGCAAATATTATTCCAAACAGCTTATATATAAGCTTAAATGTTTTATATCTGCTATTGCCTGCCTCACAGGCCCGCATAGCCCCTTCCATACATTCCTTTGTGAATGCTGTTTCATTCTTTATTGTCATCAATTCCTCCCTTGCATTATCCCCATATGTAAACCATTAAACGGTTCCCGTCTAAATAATAATTTTAAGCCCGGCGGGGGATATGTGTCAATCGTATATTGTGATGTGGGGAGTGGAGCTGTATAGCATATATTGAACGAATCTGATATAATATTTATATACAAACTCTTGAAATCAGAAACATGAATTGAAAAAAGAAAGGAGTCTTCTTATGAAACTTGCTTGTATTACCGGAGCATCTTCCGGCATCGGAAAAGAATTCGCATATCTGCTTGCAGACCTTGAATATGACCTGATTCTTGTTGGAAGAAACACAGCGGCACTTCACGAAATTGCTGATAATGTAGCTGTCAGGTGCAAATGTATCACATGTGACTTATCCGATGAGAAATCATGTGTAAAGCTTGGCAAAAAACTCCGCAAATATCCACTTGATATTATGATTAATAATGCCGGATTCGGAGAACTTGGCACATTTGCTGAAACGAAATTAAAGAATGATATCAACATGATTAATGTTAATATTAAAGCTGTGCATATACTTACAAAGGCCGTACTTCCGGGCTTTATACAACGTGACAGGGGCTACATCATGAATGTGGCGTCAAGTGCCGGGCTGCTTCCTGGTGGACCATATATGTCTACCTATTATGCAACCAAGGCTTATGTGACAAGCCTCACTACTGCAATACACGGGGAACTGCGCGACTTAAAGAGTAACGTTCACATAAGCATGCTCTGTCCAGGTCCTGTTGATACCAACTTCAACAATGTTGCCAATGTAAAGTTCGCATTATCAGGAATTCCTGCTGATTACTGCGCCTATTATGCACTTTGTAAAATGTTTACAGGCAAACTTACCATTGTTCCGACATTTACAATGAAAGCCGGAGTTTTTGGCAGCAGATTCCTGCCAAGACAGGTGCTTGCCTTTATGACAGGTCACCAGCAGAAAAAGAAGACAGACAATATCTGATATGATACTGCCTGTCACTGATTTAGAATTTTTTTGAAAATATAATATTCTTTCTTTCAACAAGCACTGCCTTGTTGAAGAACACATCAACTGCAGCCTTGTAATCAGCCATTCTCTGGGATTTCTTGATTGCCTTGATTTCTTTTTTGCAATCATCAAACACATATTCCATATAACACCACATTTCTTTCATTCTGTGTATGGCATGTGTATCTCCCGGCATTATGGCTGTGCGGGCTGCGTATACAAGGTCGTGAAGCTCTTTCATCTGCTTCTTATCTGCATTAAGGTCTCGCACCATCGCCTCAGGATTATCATCTGTTAATACATTAATCAGTCCGGGGTCCGCGATAAGCCCTCTTCCAAGCATAAATGTATCAACCTCCGGAAACATCTCCTTCATCTCAAGGAAATTCTTCCTTGTAAATATATCTCCGTTAAGCACTAATTTATTCCTGCTGTTATCCACTGCGTATCGGAAAGCGTCAAGATGCAGCTCATTTCTGTAGTAATCTGTACGCACTCTCGGATGAACAATAAGTTCCTCAAGAGGATAAGAATTATACACCTCCATTATCTGTGGAAAACTATCATCATCTTCAACACCGATTCGTGTCTTGACCGAAACCTTAATATTCTCTCTTATAAATGCATCCTCAAACACCTCATCAAGAAAACGGTCAAGCTTTTCTGTGTCGCGAAGCATTCCTGAGCCTTTATCCTTTGAAACAACTGTGCCTGACGGACAGCCGGCATTAAGATTAATCTCGCTGTAGCCGTATTTTTCATAAAGCATTTTTGCCGTCCATATAAAATCCTTAGCCTCATTAGTCATGACCTGTGCAACCGTATATGTATCCTTATTATGCCCGCGGTCTATGTCCCTTATCTCTCTTGCAAGAAAATTCTCTGACTTATTAGGTGAGATAAACGGTGTAAAATATTTTGTAATTCTGCCTTTTCCAAATGTTTTCTCGTAGGCGTTACGGTATGTAAAATCTGTAAGCCCCTCCATCGGGGCCATATATATAGTATTGCTCATATACTGTATCTTTCTGTTATTCTAATGTAAATGTGCCGTTGCTGTTAGTCACAATGGCTGTCTCAAAAAATTCTTTTACTGCCTTTATCATGTATTCTGTGTCCATAATTCCTGCTGTCTCGTAAGGTGAGTGCATTGCAAGCTGCGCAAGCCCGATATCTACTGTGTTCATTGACACATGGCAGTTAGCTATATTTCCAAGTGTTGAACCACCCGGAATATCTGAACGGTTAGCAAATTCCTGTGTCGGAACTCCCGCTCTTGTACATATTTCTTTAAATATTGCCGCAGAAACCGCATCTGTTGTGTATTTCTGGTTGGCATTGTATTTGATGACTATGCCTTTGTTCATATGAGGTCTGTTAGTCGGATCAGCTTTCTCCTGATAATTAGGATGAACCGCATGCGCATTGTCCGCTGAAAGCATGAAAGAACCTGCACACGCCCTTATATAATCCTCATTATCCTTGCCGGCACACGCAGCTATACGCATAAGCACATCTGATAAAAATGTTGAATCTGCTCCCTGCTTGGTGCTGCTGCCAACCTCTTCATTGTCAAATACCGCACATACCGCAACGCTTTCCTGATTGCTCTCATCACTGTCTATAAGCGCGTTCATGCACGAATATGCACACATCACATCATCAAGTCTTGGTGCTGATATAAATTCATTATCCGCACCCCATATAGTTCCTGCCTGTCTGTTGTACAGAAACAAATCACTGCTTATCACTGACTCTTTATCTGTCTGTGCAGCGTCTGCTATTATGCTGTCAAAAAGCCCTCTGGACTCTGCCTCTCCTATAAGCGGAAGCAAATCCTTCTGTGCATTATAATTAAGCCCTGTGTTGGCTTCCCTGTTCATGTGAATTGCAAGATTAGGTATTATGCATAAATCCCTGTCTACATTTACAAGGACTGGCTTTAATACTGCACCTTCCCTTACCATTGCCCTTCCTGCAACTGAAAGAGGCCTGTCAAACCACGGTGCCATAAGCATACCGCCGTATTTTTCCACATTTAACGAAACATAATTCTTGTCCGGTGTCAGCTCAGGATTCTCTTTTACCTTAAATGACGGTGAATCACTGTGTGCGGCTGCAATCTGATAATTGATAAAGCCCTCTGCCGCCGGCATTCTGAAAGCTATTATGGAAGAATCATTTCTTGTTACATAGTATTTGCCACCCGGTATAAGATGCCATCTGTCCCTCTCATTAAGGCGCACAAATCCTGCATCGTCCAGCAAATCCATAAAATTCACCGTTACATGAAATGCTGTAGGACTTTTTTCTATGAATGACATCATATCTTTTGATACATTTATAAATGTGTTCTCTTCCATAACTGCTCCCTTCTATCTGCGTCTTCTTTGTCTGTTATGTCTTCTTTTTCTCTTATTGTTCTGTGCCATAATGACTACTGTTACGATTATTATCGCAACTATCACTACTACAATAACCACAAATATTACAACTATGCTATTGGATTCTTTCTTTCCATTGACATCTGATACTTTGTTGTCTGTTGTCTGTGTGTTGTCGTCTGTTACCACATTTGCAGCATATTCCCTATAAACGGTCTGGTTACACAGACTGCATGTTCCTGCTTCTATTCCATCTTTCTTGTCTGTTCCCGTAGCTTCTTTTACAACACTGTAATTGTCAACCTTATGCTCGTGTATTGTGTATTTATCTGAATATGTATAACCACATGTGCTGCATGTATGTGTTGTGTAGCCGAAATCCGCTGCTGTTGCTTCTGTCACTGTGTCAGTGTATGAAGGATTGCTGCACATTTCAGGAAGGAGTGTAACTGAATAATCATATGTCTCATTTCTCTTGAAATCTGATGTGAAGCCTGAATATGCATATGTCCAGTTCATGACCTCACCCATATTTGCCTGACAATATGCACGGCGGTCTGTATTATCTTCGAAAAATGTTATCATTCCCTTAACTTTGTTGTTAAGCACTTCGCCCTGATATGTCTTTGACAGTTCCAATGGATATACCATATACATGCCGACAAGTCCGCCATCATGCACATATCCGTGGTCTGAATCATATCCGTCTATTGTTATAGAGCAATTTCTTATATTAAGGAAGCCGGCTGCGTAAGCACCACCCATGAACTGCTCATCTCTTACGGCTGCATCTGTATCAACGCAGACAAGTGTTACATCTGTAGTGATGTTATCAAGATTGCCGCTTCCAAATCCTGCAATTCCACCTGTTCCCCACATCTTAGCTGAATCTGTGAGTGACACATATGTATCCTTAATCATACAGTCTGATATATCGCTATTATCAGCAAGACCTGCCACTGGTGCTGCAAAACACGGTTCTGTTGAAGTTACTTCAACTCTTGCACCGTATATGTTAAGACCTGTTACTTTCGAATCCTTAAGAACACCAAAAAAGCCGGCTCCATATGTTTCATACTCTTTTCTGTTACCGTCATATGTCATCATTGTATGCTTACTTACCGTCTTTACTGACAGGTTAAGTATGCTGTGTCCGTTGCCGTCAAATGTGCCAGAAAAATCCCATGGTGTCCACTCAATTCCAGTCATATCAACATCTGTCATCAGCTTATAATTACCTGTAGCTGTCTTTGCTGCCTCCACAAGTTCTGATGCTGTGCGGATTTCTGTGTATTCTGATGCTGCCTGGCTTACGGTACTTCCTGATGTTTGCGTATCTGCCTTAGCTATGTTAAAAGGAAATGCTGTCACTGCAAGTATTACTGCTGCTATCGCCGCTGCCTTTTTTATAATTGATTTATTAAACATTTTTATGCCTCTTTCTTCTGATATATTTGCATCTTTCGCTGTCTGATTATAACGCAAAGTGATATTTCGGTCTAGTACATCGTTTCGTAAATTGCGAGAGACGGACGCCGTGTTAATTATGTATATTTCCCTCCCCAGACACGCTCCACCTGCCCGCCGCATCCCTCTGTCACCTCCTCACGGATGTCAAACTTAAAACTCAAACTTCAATATCTCACAATTCTTTATCTTGAATGCTGAAAATTCTTCATTTCCCATATCTTCAAAATAGGACTTTACCATTCTTGCAATTCCATTGTGTGCAACTAAAAGATATGTTTTATCGGGCTGTGCCTTAATTTCGTCAAGCAGATTATATATACGCTGTGCAAGATGAAGCATTGTCTCTCCTCCATCAAAACTACATATGAAATTGCATTTGGCTTTTGCAAATTCTTCTCCATCTCTTGGTGTTGATTCGTATTTACCGAAATTCTGTTCCTTAAGTCTTATCTCTTCGCGCGCTGGTATTCCTGTAATCTCAGATACATGAAGTGCTGTTGCTTTCGCTCTTATAAGTGGCGAATACAGGATTTCATCTATCTGTATTCCTTCTTCAAGGATCTTCTTTCCTAACTCTATTGCCTGTTCATGGCCTAAATCTGTGAGTGGTGAATCTGTTGCACCACATATCTTGTTCTCGACATTCCAGACAGTCTGACCATGTCGTGTAAAATATACTGTTCCCATTATATTTCTCCTCTCCTGCCTTTTTGGACTTCATCATGCCTTCTCCCCGCTTCAACGTCCAATCCACCACGCTTCGACTTCCTTTTTGGACTTCATCACGCCCTCTCCGCGCTTCAACGTCCAATCTGCCACGCTTCGGCTTCCCTTTTGGACTTCATCTCACCTTCTCCCCGCTTCAACGTCCAATCCGCCACGCTTCAGCTTCCCTTTTGGACTTCCTTGTGCCTTCCCTACACGCTAAAGTCCACTCCCCCTCCAGATGAGCCTGCGACATCTGGAGGGGGAGTGAGCGGCGGGCGGGTGGATAGTGTTAGTTTCAGACCGTTGGAAAACGCCTGCACTTAATGAGCTGGGAGCCGCATTTTATGCGGCAAACCAGCGAATTTAGTACAGCTGCGTTTTTCACCGAGCGGGAGCGCGTCTGAAAATGACACTATCCCCCGCCCGCAGCGTCCGTCTGCCACAACCTCCCGTATGTCACAACTCAATCCCCACCAGATCCTCTTTCTCCAGCATCGCCAGTATATTCTTATCCACATCCTTAAGTCCGACTATCCTTGTTGCCTGATTGGATATGGCTTTTTCAAGATAGTTTCTTACATCTCTTGCATTAGCATAGCCTTCCGGCTTATTGGCTACCCGGTCTGTAAAGAATCTTCTTGCTTCCTCAAGTGCATCACGGGAAAGCATGTATTCCTGTTTCTTGCAGTTGTTTATAAGTATCTCAACCTCTTCCTCGGCTGTGTAATCCTCAAAATTGATGAATTTATTGAATCTTGAACGCAGTCCCGGATTGGAATCTAAGAATTCCTCCATCAGTTCTGTATAACCTGCCACTATTACAACTAAATCATCTCTGTGGTCTTCCATTCCTTTTAATAATGTATCTACAGCTTCCTGTCCGAAGTCGCCCTGACCTTTTCCATTAGTAAGTGTATATGCTTCGTCTATGAACAGGACTCCTCCAAGTGCTGATTCTATTACCTCTGCAGTCTTCGTCGCTGTCTGACCTATGTAACCACACACAAGTCCTGAACGGTCTACTTCAACAAGATGTCCTTTTGAGATTACCCCTATTGCCTTATATATTCTGGCAAGCAGTCTTGCAACTGTCGTCTTGCCTGTTCCGGGATTTCCCATGAATACAAGGTGTTTGTTAACGCTTGTCTGCTTCATTCCCATCTGTTCGCGCATTTTCTGGACTTTGAGAAGATTAATAAGTGCATTGACATCCTCTTTAACTGCTGTAAGTCCTGTAAGTGAATTAAGCTCTGCTATAAGTTCATCGGCACTCTGCTCTTTTCCGCCTGCTTCTGCCTGTATTGCAGCACTTTTGTAGTCAGGTCTCAGCAGACCATAGGCTTTAAGGTTCTCATCCAACATCACGCAGTATGATGATAAAACATTTATCTCGACCTCTGTGCTTTCAGTATTCGCAGCCAGATATTCCTGTCCAAGCTTCCTGTAGCTTTCTGCCAGCGTCCGTGCCTCTTTGTTATCGTATCTGTCATTCTTAATCTTGTGGCCTGCATTGACAAGTATAAAATACTTAAATGTCTCTGGCATTTTTGTAATATAGCCTGCTCCAAGCATGTTGCGGTTCTTAATATCAGCCGCAATTAAGGCACTGACCTCAAACCCCAGCTTCTTCTTTATAAATGCTTTTTCCTGCTCGCCGTACCTTCCATCTATCATTGATATATATATTAGAAAATGCAGAAACTCCTTCTTAAGATTGTCGCGAAGCCTTATATTTCCTGCCAGCTTCACAATGCCATTCTGCTCTATATAATCACACATTTCGTAGCACATATTAATTGAATCCATATTTATCTCCCCATTATTTTCATAGAGTCATTTAAAAGCTGTGTCCGCCGCCGGAACTTCCACCTCCGTCAGACGAACCTCCTCCAGAACCCGAATAATCGCCAGTGCCACCACTGTAATCAGATGACTCCCTCCTTACCGTAGTATGTTCCTTTATCAGTTCCTTGCTGACCTTTACACTAACAAATGAATTGTTCGCTATTCCAACCATTTCTCCACAGCTATCTGCTGATTTTCTGCTTGCTCTTGATATTTTAAGAACAATAAAATTAGCAGTTACTCCGAGCAGCATAGCCAGTAACACATTATTAATAATCTGCATTGGTCTTTTGACTTTACCGCCTGCAAGGCAATTTTCTGCCTGTGTAAATGCATTTACAGCACATTTGCCATAATCTCCTGCTGTAGCACTTTTATAGACATTATCTGTTATTGAATTAGCTTCTGCATTCCGGATTATTTTACGCGTACTGCCTGTACAGTACATATATATTTCTCTGTTATACATGTCTATTGTAAACATTATTACTGGTGCAGTCTTTGAACTGCCAAAATGTTCTGCACAATAATTCTGACAGATATCAGCTGTGTTCCTTCCATATTCTGTTGAATCTGTTGTGTAAAATATAACATTTGTATTCCTGGATATGCTTTCCATAACATCATACAACTGCGGCTTATCAGTATCTTTTATCAGATAAGCACTATCATCATATATTATTGTATAACTGGTGTCAGTTTTACCACTTTCACTGGCGCTGACCTGCTGTGTGCCAGATATGCCGCATATAATAAAGCAACAGAAAATTATAATTACTGCCAGAAATTTTTTAAGATATCTCAATGTTTTCCTGTCCTCCTTTGTATTCTTTAAACTGCGGCAATGGTCTTGTACAGCTGTAATTATAATCCCTTATAATCCCAATCACCACAATTACTTCTGATGCCAGCGCCATGGCTGTCGCGACATAATACCATATATCATGCACAGAATTAATAACTGCAACTGCCATAATGATTATGTTAATTATAACTGAAAGCACAAAAACCGGTGATGGCACTGTATTATTCTTCTTAAGTGCCTCATATTTATGATAGTTCTTAATAATCATAATCACCTGTATTACAAATGTTACTGCACATATTACAGTTTTAACCCACTTGCTGCTTTCCCTGTATTCGGAATTAATTGTTATGACAAAACTTATAATAAAGTACATGAGCATAAATGCTCCAACTGTAATTGCAACCAATTTGGACATGTCCGATTTATTCAATTTATAAGTTCTTTTTATTTCCCTGTCATACATTTTTCTTATGTTAGCATCGTAAAATAAACCTGCTATAAGATTAAATACTGCTGCTATTCCTATCATTGTCTTTGCTGTAAACATGACACTCTGAAAGCACATAAGAATTATAAATAAAATGGCTGATATGATTGCTGACACGCCAAAAAACTTCTTAAAATCTACTGGCAGATCGCAATTCATTTTCCCTGTATGTCCATTAATAACAGCATATGCTACCCTGTTTCTGTTCTGATAAGACATAAACCATACCGGTTTTAAAATGTCCTCTTTACATGATATCTTAATCTGTGGCTCCTGTTCTGTCTTATTTATGTGCATGTTGCTTCCGACTTTACATTTAATCTGATTATTTATGTATCGTTTCGAATTGACATATGCATAATTCTCATATTCTGAAGCTTGAATATCCGACATATCTGCATAAAATCCGCACAGATAACCTGGTCTGAAATCCACTACTTCCTTTGAATCAGTTGCATCATTTACCGCTTCACTTAAATCATCCCGGAATAATCCCGAGGCATCATGTGTAATACCTTTTACATAACCATGAACTGGCGCGTGTATTTTCCAGTATTTTTTTGTTGTATATATTTTCTTCTTTTTCTTTTTGGTTATCTCTGTACTGCCATATGCATCATAATCACCGGCAACCTCCGCATCATAACTATGATATGGCAGATATATTCCTCTGAATTCATTGATTCCGTCCGCTGTCTTATATTCATCAGGTACATACATATTCTTTTTTGCAAAATTCTTGAATTTTATCTTACATACACGCTTTTCAACTTTAAAAGGTACTATTGATTTCGGCGCATCTATTGTTTCCGTTCTCTGCTGTAAAATTGCAGATGCACCACAATAGCTGCAAAATCCCGCTATCGTATTATCTGCCGTATATATTCTTCCGCCACAGGACGGACATACATATTCATTTATTTCATATAGAGAACTTTCAGCATCTTTGTCCTTTTTTATTGCCTGTACATCATATTTATTACCGCATCGTAAACACCTCAATTTACCTGTTTTTATATCGTATTTTAACTCGGCTCCACAACCTGGACATCCATACATTTCTTCCCCTCCTGTTTTATGTAAGATTTTCCATATGTTATATCAATTTCGTAAACACATACAGCACCACTAGAAATATTATATTGTAAACTGTAAATACGGCAAAATATTTTCCCTTTTTCTCTGGCACTTCATTGGCATACAGCTTGTACGATATGAGGCTCGCCATTGACGCTATAAGCGTACCGAGACCTCCGATGTTCACCCCTATTGAGAGGTTCTTTATATTGTCTGTAAATCCTGATAACAGCAGTGCCGCCGGAACATTGCTTATGCACTGGCTTGTTATTATTCCTACTTCCAGCTCCCGGCTATTCACGATTCCTGCAAGGAAATGTGCCACAGGTTCAACCCTTCCCATATTGCCTGTGAATATGAAGAATCCGATAAATGTTAATAGCAGTGCATAATCTGCCTTCGCAAGCACATTTTTCTCCAGCAGTAATACCGTTATGAGAACGGCTGCTGCAAGTATATACCATGTCAGCACTCTTGCGACAACTAAAAGTGCAAGAATAAATAATACGCTGTAGGCTATGACTCGTGGCACTGATGTATTATGTGCAGCTTCGCTGTCTGTATCTTCTATACATATTATTTCGTTCTTATTCTTTATAAGAAGGATTGATATAACCAGAAGCAAGGCTGAAACTATTGTGTATGGCACCAGCCACATTATGAATTCTCCGATTCCTTTTCCAGCCAGTCCATACAGATACAGATTCTGCGGATTACCAATCGGTGTCAGCATACTTCCAAGATTCGCAGCTATCGTCTGCAATACAACTACTGGTATCATAAGCTCCTGCCTGCCACACTGCTTAAGCATCATTATTGAAAATGGGACAAATGTTATAAGCGACACATCATTTGTTATAATCATGCTGCTAAAGAAATTCAGTCCTACAAGAACTGCAATAAGCTGCCACATTTTCCGTGTTCTTGTAAGAAGGACATGTCCGATTTTTTCAAAAATGCCGTTCTGCATATAGCCTTTCGTTATTATCATCAGACTCCACAATATTCCAAGTGAACGCCAGTCTATGTAACCGGCATATGCTTTGTCTGGTTTTATAAAAAACATTGAAACGATTGCAAGCACCCAGCTTATTGTAAGTACTGCATCTTTCTTTAAATAATTATAGATTCTCTTCATGACATTTTTCTCTTAATATAGTAATTGCTTTATATTTTACAATATATTTTTTATTCTTTACAGTATTAGTTGTCAAATAAATTCTGTAAGTTTATAATAGAAAAAGTTTTGCATAGGAGAATCTGTTAGATATGAAAAAATTATTAGACAAATGGATTAGTATTAGTCTCATTAAAAGAATTATTGGAGGGCTGGCACTTGGTATTATTCTTGGTCTGCTCGTTCCAAAGGCTTCCGGCATTGCTCTTTTCGGAAGCGTTTTCGTTGGCGCACTTAAGGCTATCGCACCGCTTCTTGTTTTCGTGCTTGTCATAAGTTCTTTATGCCATTCAGGAAAAAGTCATGGTGGCGTTATTAAAACCGTAATTATTCTGTACATGTTCAGCACCATTCTTGCCTCTGTAATCGCAGTATTTACAAGCAAATTATTTCCGGTTACGCTCACTCTGACAGAAGGCATTGAAGAAATGTCATCACCGGGAAGTATTGGTGATGTATTTAATTCTTTATTAATGAATATTGTTGAGAATCCTATTACTTCTCTTACTAAAGCTAACTATGTAGGTATTCTTGCATGGGCTGTTGTTATCGGTATTGCATGTAGACATGCCAAGGAATCTACCAAAGATATGCTTGTAGATATCTCTAATGGCCTTTCCAAGGTTGTTACCTGAATTATTAATTTTGCTCCATTTGGTATTATGGGACTTGTATTTGATACTGTGTCAAACAATGGTATGTCAGTATTTAAGGAATATGGAAAGCTTCTTATGCTTCTCGTTGGTACTATGCTGTTTATTTATTTTGTTACCAACCCAATTCTTGTTTTCTGGTGTACACACAAGAATCCCTACCCACTTGTATTCAGATGTTTAAAAAAGAGCGCACTCACTGCATTTTTCACAAGAAGCTCCGCTGCCAATATTCCTATTAATATGAAGGAATGTGAGGATATGGGACTCGACAGGGATACTTACTCTGTAACTATTCCGCTCGGTGCAACTATTAACATGGATGGTGCTGCAATAACTATCACTGTTATGACACTTGCCGCAGCCAATACTTTAGGTATTACTGTTGATATTCCAAGCGCAATTCTTTTAAGTATTCTTGCAGCGCTTTCTGCCTGTGGTGCTTCTGGTGTTGCCGGTGGTTCACTCCTGCTTATACCTATGGCATGCTCATTATTCGGTATTCCTAATGATGTTGCAATGCAGGTTGTCGGAATCGGCTTCATCATCGGTGTTATTCAGGATTCTGTTGAAACTGCACTTAACTCATCATCTGACCTTTTACTTTCTGCTTCTGCTGAGTTCAGACAGTGGAGAAAAGAAGGCAGGGAAATTACTTATTAATATGACTAATGAAAAAATGTCTGGCATGCTGCACTACTGCGGCACACCAGACATTTTTAATAATTATTGGTTTCTTTATCTATTCTTAATTATGCTTACAACTGCCAGAACAGCATTTATTAGACACCATACTGACCAGATTACTAAGTCACTGTAATTGCCATATCCTGCAAATCCGAATACAGCGGCAAGTCCGAAAAGTACAATCAACGCTATATCGTGTCCCTTGCCAGTCTTATTTCTTGTAGCTATCGAAACAATTCCACCAGCAAGCATAAGTATTCCAACTATTACGCCGACACTTCCTGATATGCCACCATTGTCCTCAAGTGCATTAACTACTCCTGCGGCGCATGACTGAAACATAACTACTGCAAATAATATAATTGATAATATTCCTGATACCAGTTTCCAAACTCTCATCTTCTACTCCTCCTACTGAAGCTTTATTATTACTTTTTCGCTTGACCATATATTGGCTGTATATTCCAGTTCGATAGATTCTGCATCAACTGGAACTGCAAATACTACACTGAAGTTTATTTTACGACCAGTTGATAATGTATCCCCTGAGAACTCATTTACAGATGCGATAAAACTTTGATCACAGCTCTCATTATCTGCATAACAGCTAAAATCTGCACTACTTACATAAGCATCAGATTTACCGTTATTTTCAAATGAAAAATCTGCTTTGACATATTTTTTCCCATCACCAGGCTTGTAAAATCCATATGGATCATCGTAATCGGTAAAATCTGTATCTGCATCATTAACGGTACCCTTTAATCCATCTTTCTCAAAGCTTCCACCTACCATGACAACATTATCACTTTCTGTGCCTGTCTTGTCCGAAGCCCCACTCGCATTACTGTTATCTACGCTTGTGTCAGATCCACTTCCCATCGCCATTGCAGCAAATACTATCAGACACAGCAGTACCCCTATGTACTTCCTGATTCTTTTCATATGATTTCCTCCTCATATCATGTCTTTTTATAATAAAAACAGCCATCAGTTCTGCAATTATCTCAACAATAATATCCATCACATCAAATGTTCCCTTTACACATCCGATAACCTGAAGGACTTCCATAATTGTCGAAAACATGCCTGCTATCACAAACATTTTCCATACATCAGCTGTTTTATTACCTGTAACCAGCATTAATGAAAATACCAGTGCATACGCCCACAGCATATCTGGCATATAACTACGCAAATTTACTACAAATGTGTTCTCCGTTCCAACATGCAGACTGACTCCAAGCAGCCTGTCAATATTCTGTACAAACATGACTTGTGGGGAAGTCACATAGTACAGCAGACTGCCTGCCAGTATTGGAAGGGAAATATTTGCATATATAAACATCTTTTTCATATAATTGATGTTATCACAATGGTGGCTGCAAACCGTGTGCTGACAGCACAAAAAAACAGGATATAATATTGAATAGTCTCAACATATATCCTGTCTTTTTTATATTTACAAATATCCTATAATTGCCATAAATATTGCAAAAAAAGCTAAAAACATAAAACTAATCGTAAATGCATAACCAAATGTCAGAATAGTGCTTAATACATTTATCTTCTTCATTCCCGGAAGCTTTCTCCTTATATTAAGATAGTTGCCAAACCACATTGTCATTCCCATAAAGAGTACAAATACAGCTATCTTATACATTGTAAGTTCTCCACCAGTTACCGGTATTCCCGTTTTACTGTCCGTAACTGCAAAGCTTATTGTTAGCCATACAATAACCGCATACCATACTAGCGCAATCAGACAATACACGACATTCAGCCGTCTGAATCCCGGCAGCAGATATCTGCGCCATGAAGTATCAATATCGTAATTTCTTTTCTGGTATTTTCTGTACATTTTAACAATTGTATCTCTTATATTACGATAGGTTCTTACAACTGAAACAGTATTATCCTTACCAAATGCCGTTTCGGCTTTTTTCCTATTATCTTGTACTATACTATAATTTAACATATCAAGCACGCCACGAAGCTCTGCCGCTGACTGATATCTGTCCTTGGCGTCTACCATAAGGCATTTCTTAAGAATATCTGAAAATCTACACTCTGCAATTCCTGCTCCCGGCTTGTCACCTGTCATAATATAATTAATTGTTGCTCCAAGACCATATATATCAGTACGCTCATCAGACTGCCCGAATCCAAACTGCTCTGGTGCAGCAAAATACACGGTTCCCAGCATTCTGGTATCTTCATTCTTATCTGCATTAACATGTCTTGCCGCATTAAAATCTATAAGATTCACATGTCCGTTTTTTTCAATAATTATATTAGATGGTTTAATGTCTCTGTGGACAATTGCCGGCTCTAACTGATGCAGTCTCACAAGAACGTCCGCAAGCTGGACTGCTATTTCATAAGCCTGTTCCGCGTTTAATAATCCATGCTCATCTAATACCTGCTTAAGGCTCCTGCCCTGCACATACTCCTCAACTACTATAAGCTTTCCATCATCAGCAACACATTCCTTTACCGCAGGAACGCCCTCAATTCTTATAGAGGCAAGCTGCTCATATACATCATGCGAATATATATCAAGTGTCTTTTTAACGCAAAGCTCACTGTTTCTTATATCCTGCACAAGCACTATATTCTTTTTTTCATCAAGTACTGTCAGTTCCCTGTAAAATGACAGCCTGCTCTCTTCTTCTAAAGTCATATTTTCATCCTTATTGTAATTTAGTGTTTATTATTATACACTATATCAATAGAAAATGTGTACTCTATTGTGAAAGGCGGAATTAATAATGAACGAAAAAACGACTTATGAACTTGATAAAATCTTAAGTTCAGTTGAGCCTGAACATTTTAACAGATACCGTAATGAAGAGGATACTGACTCACAGATGTCTGTCAGCGAATTCTTTAACTGGTATATAGGAAGCCACGGACTTCAATTAAGTGATGTTATACGACAAAGTGATATTCCTGCTAATTATGCATACGGAATCCTTAATGGCAATCGAGCCAACCCAAGCCGTGACAGAGTAATTGCGCTCTGCATTGCATGCCATATGAATCTTACTGATACCAACCGTGCGTTAAAAACAGCAGGCTTAAGCCCGCTGTATTCCAAGGTCAGCCGCGATGCTGCAATTATAATTATGATTAACAAATGTGAATATGACATTGGAATTATTAATGAATTTCTGTATGGACATAATCTCAATATTCTTTCTACATCTAGCAACAAGGAGGCTTAACTATGAACATAATTGACTCTCACATTCATATATGCCGCTGCATCAATGGATTTGGAAACAGCGGAGAAATGCAGGCTATAGGCGGAGGTTACGCAAGCTACGCTGATGGCACTATATTCCAGATGATACCAGAGTGTCTCGGTGAATATGATGTAACTCCGGAAGCGGTTCTTAAGGTTATGGACGAGGCTGGTGTTTCCAAGGCTGTTATGCTTCAGGGCAATTTCTTAGGACCGCAGAACCTCTACACTTATGAGGCTGCAAAGAAATATCCTGACCGTCTTGCTGCAGCAGCTACTTACGACCCATTCTGCAGAAATGTTGATTCTATAAGAAAGCATTTGTTTGAAGACCTCGGAATTAAGATTGTAAAATTTGAAGTAAGTACTGGAAGCGGTCTTATGAGTTATCATCCTACTATTCCCCTTGATGGTGATGTTATTGAGGAAATGCTGTCATATGCTGAAATGCATCAGAATACTGTTGTGTTCGATATCGGCCGCTACCCTGCCGAGTGCTGGCAGCCAGAAGCCCTCGCCCGCGCAATTAAGAGACACCCTGACACGCAGTTTGTTGTGTGCCATCTGCTTGCCCCAAGAGGTCTTGTTCAGGAAGATGTCTGGCTTAAAGGAATGGAGGCACTCACGCTTGACAATGTTGTATTCGACCTTGCAAGCCTTCCTTCTAATCAGGGTAAAGACGCCATATACCCTTATCCTGACGCAATCCATTATATTAAACGCGCCATCGAACTTGTCGGAAGCGACCGACTTATGTGGGGAAGCGACCTGCCTATGAATCTGTGCAAGGACAGCTACAGACACCTTATTGATTACATTGTCTTAAGCAATGAAATATCAACACCTGACAAGGAAAATATCATGGCTGCTACTGCAGCTAAAGTATATTTCAAATAATCCACATATTTAATATATCCCTCAAAAGCACTGTTTACCTGCTTTTGAGGGATTTTTATATTCTCCTGTTGACATATTATGCATATCATGTTATATATACTACGACAGATGTACTACGGCTGTCGTAGTATCGCCTGTCGTAGTAATTATCATTTATTTAATATTTATTATCAGGTGAATCATCACCTTCAATTAATTCGAAGGGAGGAATATGCATGGCTGGCATCAGCAGCGACATTATACGAGGCTACAACGATACAATTATCCTGTATCTTCTGCTTGATAAGCCATCTTATGGTTATGAGATTTCTAAGCAGATTAAGGCCATGACCAATGAGAAATATATCGTTAAAGAAACTACTCTTTACTCAGCATTTACACGAATGGAAAAGAACGGATATATCACTTCTTTCCCCGGTGTAGGCGATAATGGCGGAAAAAAGCGCACCTATTATCAGATTACTGACGAAGGACGGCTGTATTATCAGTCAAAATGTGAAGAGTGGGCTCTCACTAAAGAAGTTATTGAAAAATTTATTGTGAAGGAGAATTAATGTATGGATACTATTAAAAGTTATCTTGAAACTATGTTTGCCAATCTCCCCGCAACTGCTGAAGTTTTAAAGGCTAAAGACGAATTGTGGGGCATGATGGAGGACAAATATAATGAACTTATCAGTGAAGGTAAAAGCGAGAATGAGGCTGTAGGCACTGTTATCTCAGAATTCGGCAATCTTGACGAACTCGCAGAAACTCTCGGACTTAACAGACAGTCTTCTGCTCCTGTTGATAACAGACGCACTTTAACACAGGATGAAGCCAGAAGCTTTGTAAGTGCCGGCAGCCGACATGCATTTCTGACTGCATTAGGGGTTTTCTTATGTATTTTCTCAGTAGTTCCAGCGGCAGCCTGCAGTGCATTTCATAATAATTTTCTCCAGACAATGGGCACTGTTGCTCTGTTTATTATAGTTGCCTGCGGTGTTGGCATATTTATAATAACCAATTCTTTAATGAATAAATACGACTATATTAAGAAACACGAATGTATCATCGATTATGCCACTGTCGGATATGTGCAGGATAAGAAGGAACAGCTTCGCAACATTTCTATTGTGTGCCGCACTCTGGGAATTATTATGTGTATCATAAGCTTTGTCCCTGCTGCTGTTTTTGACACAATCCCAATACAGGGACTTGACGATATCGGCGGTGCAGCAATGATTTGTATAGTAAGTGTCGGCGTATTCCTTATTGTTTTCGGTTCAATGGCTGAGACTTCATGTAAGACTTTACTTGCTCTTAATGGTGACAATGTAGCCGGCAGCTATGTTAAGAAGGAGAATAAAGAAGTCAGATATATTAACAATACTGCAACAACTATTATGTCTGTTTTCTGGCCTACCGTTACATGTATATATCTGTCAGCCAGTTTCATCACATTTGCATGGGCTTTAACATGGGTTATATGGCCTGTTGCGGCTGTAATACATGCTATATTTAAGAGTATACTTAAAGACGATTCCAGGGAGGTGTAATTATGAAGAAACGAATTTATCTGTCAATTATATATTTTATTACACTTATATGCATAATTATTGGCGTTCTTGGTAATGTATTTAACATTTCTCCTTTTACACGCATGACTATGGCATCCAGTGGCAAATATATTGAAAATTCTTCTATTTATGATAATGTGTCAGACATATCTGTTGATATGAATCTTGGCAGTGTTGAGATTAAGAAAGGCAACAAGCTTGAAGTTATCTATACAGGTGCTGAAAAGTTTATGCCTGCTGTATCTGTTTCTGGAACTTCATTAAATATTGAACAACATGTAAAAGTACATCTTATGACTAATATCAAAAACTCAGACTGCACACTTACAATTACTATTCCTGACAATATCAGTCTTAATTCTATTCAGGCTGACCTTAATATGGGTGATATGGATGTTAACAATATACATGCTTCTTCTGCTGATTTCTCTGTTGATATGGGTTCTCTTAAGATCGTTGATTCTGCCGTTAAGAATTTAACTGCTGATAACAATATGGGCGATATTAAGCTTACAAACTGTGACAGTGATGTCCTTAACCTTTCTGTCGATATGGGTTCTCTGAAAATAAACGGTATGGATATTGATAAATACAGTGCTAATCTCTCTGTAGACTTAGGTGACATCAAGGTTAATGATTCTACTTATTCTCACAGCTATACTAATAATGCTGGCAGCGGTAAAAGTATAAACGCTGATGTTAATATGGGTGATATTAAGATTAACAGGTAAAAAAGAACCGGGCCGCAAGAAAATCCCTCAAAGGATTCTCTCCGACCCGGTTCTTTGGCTTGTTTATAGTTTTATTAGATTTTAGCGTATCAGTTATCTTACATTCTTAATCTTACGTCTGCCTGTTACTGCTGCGCCTGCTGTTAAAGCAAGCACTGCTGCTACGATGTAAGCCATCATGTTGTTAGAATCACCAGTCTTAACATTTGATACAGATGTATCTGATGTACCTGCATCAGTTGTGTTGCCAGACTCTTCTGAACCAGAAGGTGTACCTGCATCAATCTTTACTAATGCATTGATTGCTGCTGTAAGATGCTCTGTTGCCTCATCAACATCTGCCTGATATTCTGCAACTGCAAGTGCATCGACTGCTTCCTCATACTCGAGTTTCATAGCTGCCCAGGATTCTGCTGTGTAATCAGCTTCATTAAGTGCATCTGCTGCTGCAATAGCTGCTGAAAGCTTAGATGTATCACTTACAGGTGCTTTAACTTTAACAATATTAGCATCAGTTGCTTCAAAATCAATTGTAGTATCAGTATATCCTAATGCATATACAGTAAGTGACCAGTAACCTGTTCCATCATAACCTGCTGGTAACTGGCAGCGTGCTGAATCTGTAAGTCCAAGCTGGATTCCCATTGATTTGTGCATCCAGTTGTCTGCTGCGAATTTAGTACCATATGTAGCAACTACATTTGTTCTTGTTGCATCATTTCCATAGTATGTCCACTTAACAGTCTGCATCATAGCACCTAATGCGCCATAACCATCGCCATTAATATCAACTCTTAAGAATTCACCGTATGAACCTGTAGCATCTTTTACTGTAGATGTAATGTTAGCAGCTACGCTGATATCCTGCTCTGCAAATGATTTGCCATTGCCAGTCTGTCTTGCAGAAAATGAATATGTTCCGTCTGCATTTTTAACTGCTGTCTTAAGTCCGTTAGTATCTGCATTAACTGCAGCTGTATACTCATATGAACTAAGCTTGACCTCACCGAATCCTCCGTATAACTTCTCACCATTCTTGACAACTTTGTAATGCTGCTCAAAATCAGCAAGATCAGATGTCTTAACCTTAACCGGAACATACTTAATACCAGTTACTTCATAAGAAGAAAGCTTAGATGTTGTACCATCTGTATTAGTAATTACTCCCTTACTATATGAAAGCTGTGTACCATCTGTAAGAATCATTATCTGATTCTTTGCATCACCAGTCCAGCCGGCAAGCTCATACTTCTTACCATCTTCTGTATCAATTGTTGCCATGCACTGGTAGCTTCCTCTGTGAAGACCATGATTGGTTGTAGCTCTTGTTACTGTATCAAAAGCGCCCTTATCATACTCACCATGTGTATCCTTCTCATTAGATGTTGTTACATCTCCTGCGTTATATACGCCCTCGTTAGCCCAGTATTCCTGCCATGTAAGTCCAGCATATACATATGAATACTCATCATCTGCTGCATGTGTATCAGACACAAGAGCTGGAAGTGCTGTAACTGCAAGAACAGTAGCGGCTGCAACAGCAGCAATCTTAGTAAAAATGTTCTTCCTCATAATTCCTCCTTGTTTTGCGAAGCAAAATCCGAACCCATTGGTGAGGAGAGGAATTTTGCCTCCTTATAATTTTTTCTATTACAAATCTGCTCTACTTCTTAGCCGATTTATAAGCATAGTAAAATGCCTTCTTTATGGCATTGCTCGATTTAGTAGCACCAGAAACACTGTCAACGCCTGATGTACTCTGATTTGCAAGAAGCTGTGCAGGAACCTTTGCATTTGCCATATTAAAATATTGCTCGTCCTGTGCTCCTGCTTCTGAAGTTGCTATAACTGATGTAATCACATCTCCTGATACGACTATTGTAACCGTTACATTGTAGTTATAAGTATCACACACAGCAGAACCCGTATAAGTTCCGTCTGCTTTAAATGTTGCATTAGCCGGTGTATCACTGGCAGTATTACCTCCCTGTGAATCACTGCTGCCATCTGATAAATTTCCTGGCTGTGCTGTCTGATTACCGCTTTCCGAATCATTGCCTGATGTATTACCTGAACCTGAATTACCTGCAGCTGAATTATCCAAACCCGAATTGTCGGCCTGTGTATCTGACTGATTATCAGTCTGTCCAGCCTCTGTCGTTCCTTCGGCTGTTAAAGCTGCGTCACCTGCAAGGCTGCTCTCTGCCTCTTTAACCAACGCTGCAACTGTCTCTTCATTAAAGAATTCTTCCCATTCCTCGTCCTCGCCAGAAGCCATAGCAGTTGTCTTTCTTCCTGCAAAGCATAAAAATGTCATAACTACACATAAAACCAATGCAAGACCATACAGAACAGTCTCTGGTTTCTTACCGTATGTCTTTCCGGCTCTTGCTGCCTTTACTGATACAGCCTTTGCTATTCTCATAGCTGCATAGCCTAAGAAAACTATGCTGTAGATAACTACATTTGCAATATAAGTACCAAGTCCAAGTCTTGCATAAGGAATATTGATAAGCATTATATGTACATACATAAGACCGTAGAATACGTATGCTGTGCGCTGTAACTGTTTCCACTTCTTAGCCTTCATCTTCTTTCTTACAGCCTGAAATGAAGTTACTGTAAGCACAATCATTATTATGATAAGCACAAGACTTATAATTGCTGCTGTAAACTGTGTTGCTGATAATGCCTCCGGCTTAATAAAAAGCATTTTAAAATATGTTATTCCGTATGTGAAATTATGACACAGGACAAGTATTGCCGCTGTAATTGACAATTCACCTCTTATCTTCATAAGCTGTGCAATCAGCTTGCTGCCCTTAGGAAGTGCACCTGCGTACATTACTGCAACGAACATTGCCGTTCCAAGAGAACCCTTTGCAAATATCCCCAATATATTATTCTTTAAGAATAAAGGCATTGGCAGAAATCCAATCAGAAATACTGCAATAGAGATTACCGCTGCCCCTATATAGTAGATACCTGCGTGTTTTTTAAGTGAATCTTTAAGAAAATATATGAATAAAGATACGATTATAAGTGATATTATTAATAACATGTCTGCTCCTTCTAGTCTTTATATCCAAGGTTAGTTTTCATAAACAAAAGTAATTTCTTCTATCTTTAATTAGTTTTTTCTAACTGTTCTATAGAATATATTTTAGCCCCTGCATTTGTCAATACAGACTGTTAATAATAATTCTCATTAAGGCTGTATGGTAATTATTTCCGTGTTCATATTTGTTGAAAAACTGTCAGCTATTCCCTCTGACACATATACTCTGCTTCCATCATAAAGTATCATCTCAAAATCAAGCGAGCCGCTTCTATACAGCTCTTTCGCACCATCAAGCCCCATTACAAAAAGCGCAGTTGATAATGCATCTGCTGTTGTTCCGTCAGAGCATACAATTGTAACCGAAGTCAGGTCGCTCTCTGATGGATAACCTGTCTGCGGGTCTATAATATGATGGTATACCTGTCCGTCCTGCTCAAAATATCTCTCATATCCACCTGATGTTATAACTGCCTTATCAGCAGTGCTTAATACGCCAAGATAACTGCTTTCACTGTCAGGATTCTGTATGGCAACCCTCCAGTCTGAGCCATCGCTCTTTCTTCCAAGCACCTGCACATTGCCTCCAAGATTTACGATTGCATGCTCTATGCCGCAGTCCTTCATAATCTGAATCACCCTTGAGGAAGTATAACCTTTGGCAATTCCGCCAAGATCAATGCTTGCACCATCTGATAATGTCACCTGCTGCCCGTTAATCCCCACATTTGTATAAGAAACATGCTTAAGTACCTCTGCAATCTCGCTGCTTTCAGGCACTCTATAATTCCTGGTGGTAAATCCCCACAACTCCATAACTGGGTATATCGTAATATCGAAAGCGCCTTTAGTTTCTTTAGATACCTGCATTGCCCTGTTCATTATAAATGCGGTTTCTTCCGATACTTCACCGCTTCCATTTTCATTTATCTTAGTAACATCACTGTCCTCATTTCCTACCGAAAACATTGCATCAAGCCGGTTAATCTCCTGAACTGCTTTACTTACTGCTTCCTCTGAATTGCTGCCATATGCAGTAAGCGACATATATGTATCCATTGCAAATATTTCCTGTGTACTCTGGACTGTATCATCCTTCTCTGGCTTGCTGCCACCACATGCCGTCAAAACAGCCGCTGCAAGAATTGCTGTAATTCCTGCCAATATATATTTTCTGATATTATATTTCATGCTTTTAAGTTTTATCCTCCATCTTATACTGGTTAGTTCTATAAAACTTTATAGCATAATAATTAAAATGTCAATCACATACGGTCACACATTCACCACGCAAAAACACCCGCAATATAATTGCGGGTGCTCCTGTAAAGAAAATTCTTATGAAATTAGATATCTTTTCTTCTTCTCATGTATACTGCTGCCATTCCAAGTAAGCCACTAAGTCCTGCTGCCATTAATGCTGCATACATTCCTGTATGACTCATATCACCAGTCTTGACTGTTGTATCTGCTCCTGTTGAAGTTCCTGTTGAATCATCTGGTGTCTCGGCAGGATTCTCGTTATCTGATGGATTTCCTTCAACATATTCTGGGTTCTGGTTATTCTCACCTTCCCATGTAACATTTAAGTTATGAAGCATTGTTGTATTCTGCCATCCGCCTGCGCCAAGTGTTCCTGTATGCTGGATTGCAACTCCGCCAAAGCTGTTAGCTTCAATATCTGCTGTAAGGTCAACCACATGTGGATATCCCTTAGCTGCCTGGTCTGCAAGCTGTTCTGTTGGTGTCTCAACATGTGCTGTGAGCTTATTGCCTTCAACCTTTAAGCTGATTGTACAGCCTGTTGCATAGCAGCTTGCGATAACTTCATCAGAAATCTCTTTTACTGTTCCGTTGTCGTATTTTACAAGTACAAATGTTACGGCATTAGATGAAGCCTTTGTTCTTACTATTCTTAATCCGTATCCTGTAAGTGTAGATGTATCGAACTTAAGAAGTACATCCATATACTGTCCTGCACTACCAAATCCCTGACCTGCTGTCTTGGCTGGGTCAACTACAAGCTTAAGTGACATATCACCATATGTTCCTTCTACTGGTGTATACATAAGTCTTGCGCCCTGTGTACCTTCATATAATCCAGCGCCTACACAGCCGTTACCTGTTGTTCCATATTTCCAAGGTTCTTCTGTATCAGCTCCCTGCCAGCTTCCAAAACTTTCTGTATCTGCCGGACGGTTATAATCTACTGTCCAGAAGCCAGCTTTGATTTCTGACTGCTTTACATTAGGGAAGTTAGAGAAATCTGTAGCAAAGTTCTTGCTTCTTACATCTTTCACTCCGATTGCCTTGTCATATACTGTATTTACCGGTGTTCCATAATCACTTCTGATGTTCTTAGATTCTACCTTAGCCATGATGTAATATCCAACATCACCTGCTGTTAACTTATATGTATACTCTGGTGAATCATTTCTTGTTACTGCTACAAGTATAGGATTGCTGCCCTCTGCATCTGTACATCTGTACCATGAGATTGCAGACATGTCTTCTCTGCTTCCTAAATCAAGTGAGTAATCTACTTTAAGACTGCCCTGTCCGTCATTAGTAATAACTGGTGCCTTTGTAAATGCTGGTGCTTCAATCTTGCTTGGCTTTACAGTAATTCCAACTGCTGCTTCAAGACCTGACTCTGTAGATGCATTTATAATGACCTTCCTAGCTGCATCATCATTATTAGTACCTTCTACTTTGCATGTTCCGTCACCATTATCTGTTAACTTCACATATGCCTTATCCTCGTCTGATACGCTGTATGTTATCTTCTGTGTTGTATCATTAGTTCCATAGAAATAGTTAACTGTTCCTCCTATTGAAGCTGTTTCCTTTCCAGATTCAATCTCTGTGACATCTGATGTTATTGAAAGCTGTGTTGCAACTGTGTCCTGTCCGGCTGCTTTAATTACATCCCTAACTCCTAATGGATCCCAGTCGTCACTGCCCTTTAAAAGATTGTATGTGTTGTAATATGTCTTACCACCTGACACAACCTTGTAGGCATCAAGTACTGACTTGCCTGTCATATCAACGGTTTCTTTAGCACCCTCACCACCGATTGTGATGCTCTGTCCATTATGAATTATGTTGCTCTGATAACACTTTAATGAAGTTGATGGTGTTTTAGTCCATCCAATTGATATAGGTACACTTAAATTACTGTTATATACACAGTCTACTGCGGTAATTGTGCCGCCTTCCTTAGTAAAGAACTGTGTTGGTTCAGCTTCAACATTTAATATCTTACAATTAAATGTACAACCTAAAAATGTTGAACCTGTACCATATGATGAATATAATGGTCTGTTTCCGTAGAAATCAAAATCGCATCCTACATATACAGCATTTGCATTAAGGGCATCATCTGTACTTTCAAAATGACAGTTGTTATAAAGACTTCTTGATGCTCCATTTATTGGGTCAAGATTAAGTCTGCTTATGAAGTTACAGTTATCTGCAAACATCTTGTCTCCTGAAACATCAGCAAGCTGTGCCTGTGTGATTGTCTCTGTTCTCTTTGCCTGATTAAGCTTACTCATAAGCGGATAATCAAGGTCAACGCTACAATAGTTACCTATTGTTATGTTCTTAACTGTAAGTGCACCGCTGCAGTTGAATCTGAACATTGTGTAGTTACCGTTAGAGGCATGTGACTGTCCTCTGTTTCCTGCTAATACAACATTATCAGGATTTCCTGTAAGACCTTTGATAGTAAGATATTCTGAATTAACAACCATTCCATAAGGTACTGAATATCCCTCGGTCTTCTGTACTGTATCTGTTGCTGCCGGATCATCAATCCAATACACATATGGTGCAACATATACTGTCATTGGTTTGTCTGCTGTTCCATTCTTTAATGCATCTGCTGACAATGCCTTAGTAATATCGTTATATACATATGGGTACTGGGCAGCAAGCTCGTCTGATAACGAACCATCAACATATATGGCTGTCTCCGACAACTGGATTGTCTCGCCCTGATACTTAATGTAAGTTCCACCGAATTCAACCGGATCAGAACTGTCCATTGGTGTGTAACCTTCTAATGTTTTGTTGATGTCTTTTACTGCTGAATACCTTTCAGCTTTTACTCCTGTTTCCTGTGCAAATGCATAGTATCCCTGTAATGGAGCTAAGTTGCCTGCAACAAGAACACCAGTCATGACACTGACAGCAACAGAAGCAATAATTTTGTTTCTTCGTATCATATTATTCCTCCTTATATTAAATTGTTTCTGCTTCTTAAGATGCTTTCATTATATTCACATTGTATTTTTATTGATACAAAAAAACAGCACGAAATCTTCTAAAATCAAAAAAATATGTAAAAAATCAGTAACAGTTTCTCTATAAACGACCTATAATCAGTATATGATTTTGCTTCGTAAGATATTATTCATATACCAAGGAGACGGCAATGTACCATTTTATTAATGACAATTTCCACACGGATATTGCTACTGTGCCTCCATCTTATAAGATGAAACATTTTCATGAACATAACAGATGGGAGCTGATGTTTATATATTCTGGTTCCTGCACCCTTTATGTAGGTGATGAAATATATATGTTAAATCCGGGCGGACTTGCTCTTATCCCACCAGACATGGCGCACATGACTACTTACCTCGCCGGAAGTGACCATACAAGATATGTGCTATATTTTAATAATGATGAATTAAAGTGGATTGCTGATGATTCTTTTTTGGATATAGAAAGCATTTTTCATAAACATCCTGTTATCCATATACCAGAAAGACGACTTGATTATATATCATCAATTATCCAGAAGATTTCTTATGAACACAATGGTGTAGATAGTCTGTCTTTATCTTTCATACATTCTTATTTTCATGAACTTATACTTTTTATTCTGCGTTGTCAGATGTACGAAGATAATGTTATTACGAAAATGGATACAGGTAATGAACTTATCCAGAAGGTTATTGAATATATTATCGAGAATTATCATAATGACATAACTATGGCTGCTACTGCCGAACTTTTTAATATGAGTGAATCGAGCCTTTCCAAGAAATTTAAGGCTTTTACAGGCTTCAGGTTCAGAGAGTATCTTATTAATGTAAGAACGCACGCAGCAGCAGACCTTTTAGTCAACACCAGCCTCTCTATTACTGAGATTGCTGACAAATGCGGTTTCGCCGACAGTAATACTATGGGCGGCACATTTAAAAAAATCATGGGCGAAGCGCCCGGAAGCTACAGAAAGAGCCACTAATTATTTTTTTATTTTAGAATGGAGGTTATTATGGCAGATTTTATTTTACTTGATGAAGATTTCTCTGATTTTCCTATTGGTGAATTTCCTTATGATAAGAATCATTCGGCAATGGGTGAGTATCATTTTATCCATTATCCTGGATATTATGGTAAATGGTATGACCCGGTATGCAACCACGTTTATAACGGTCAGGGGGCTTCCTGGATTATTTCTGAATATAATGGAAAACATTTTATGGAGCAGATGCGTATCCGCAATGACAAGCCACACCGCACATTTCCTATGCTCACAAGCGGTGACAGATTCTGGCGCGATTATACTATAACTGCAAGTGTGCGTATGTTTACTACCAAATGGGGCAATGCCGGCATTGGTTTTTGTTGTCAGAACTCTGCTAATCTTCTTGTCCTTGTTTTTGAAGAGCATGAGTTAAGACTTGAGTATCGTCATAAGGAGGATGTTACTGTACTCGATTCTGTACCTTTTGATTACAACTGTGATGATACTTATGTACTTAAGGCTGAGATTAAAGGCAGCCATGTTATATGCAGTGTTGATGATAAGGTTTATTTTGACCTTGACACTGAATATGCAAGGCAGGGTGGCAAGGTTGCCATTACTGCAACTATCCCAACACAGTTTGGTTTTGTAAATGTTACTACTTCTGAAAGTACTGCTGCTTCTATTGATGCTGCAAGAAATGCTTATAAAGCTGAATGCGAAGATGCACAGGCACATTATCCTAAGATGAAGCTTCTTAAGAAAATTGACCTTAAAGGCTGCGGCACCGGAAGACAACTTCGTTTCGGTCATCTTCTTGGCAATGGCGAGTATCAGATGGTTATGGCTCAGTGCCAGAAAAGAGTAAACCGTGATGCTTATGGAACAATCAGCTGTCTCACCGCATTTGACCTTGATGGCAATATATTATGGCAGCATGGTGAACCTACTGATAATCACGACATTGGAACTATATCAGCAGATATGCCTATGCAGATATATGATATTGACGGTGATGGCTTTGATGAGGTTATTACAGCCAAGAATTTTGAAGTGCTGATTCTTGATGGCAAAACAGGTGAAGTGAAGAAACGTGCCAAAACACCTTTCTCTACACCAGAAGAGGACGGAACTATTATCGGTGTTCCTGATAAAATCTACGCATTTGACAGAATTAATCCTGATGGTATGCGTATATGTAATTTCCGTGGACTTGAAAAGCCACGCGATATTCTCATTAAGGACCGTTATTGCAGAGTATATGCACTTAACGATGACCTTGAGGTTATGTGGCATTTCCAAAGTGATAAGAATACCGGACATTTTCCTTTTGCAATTGATATTAACGGGGATGGACATGATGAACTTTTAGTTGGTTATAACATGCTTGACTGCCACGGTAATAAAATGTGGACTATGCCTGTTAATGAAGACCATATTGATGAGATTGTTCCAGGCAGATTTGAGTCAGGACCACACAAAGGTACTAAATTCTTTGCCTGTGTTGCAGGAAAGGAAGGCTTCCTGATATCTGATTTTAACGGAAAGCTTCTTAAGAAGGACGGCATAGGTCATGCACAGCGTGTAAGTCTTGCTAATTATCTTCCTAACCGCCCGGGCTATGAAATGGTTGTTGTTAATTTCTGGGGACACCAGGGAATTATATATTTCTATGACAGCGAGGGTAATCAGTTATGGGAAATGGAGAACGAGCTTAATGGCAATCTCTTAACTCCTGTAAACTGGACTGGCGACGGTCAGGACTTCATCCTTCTTAATGCTGATATAGAACGCGGTGGAATGATTGATGGCAATGGTATCCAGGTTGTTAAATTCCCTGATGATGGTCATCCTACCATGTGTGCTGAAGCTGTAAACCTCTACGGCGATGCCCGTGATGAGATTGTCACATGGGATTATGATTCAATGTACATATATACACAGGATGATGCACCTAAGGATGATGTATATGCACCTTTCAAGTATCCTGATTATAATGCTTCTAATTACCGCGGTGAATATTCTTACCGTGAGAAATGGTGGTAAAATTAAGACTATAAATGACTAACAGGGTTGCAGAGTATATAACACTCTGCAACCCTGCTGTATAATAAGTCCATCAACATTTAATGAGTTTTTTCTCCAGACAGTAATGATACACTCCGTCTTCTTCAACGGATTTACATATGACATCTGCTCTTGCTTTGACTTCATCAATGGCATTCCCCATGGCCACTCCTGTACCAACAGCTTCTAGCATTTCAATATCATTTCTACCATCACCAAAAGCAATCGCCTCATCTTTCGATAATCCATAATAATTAAGCACTGCATTTACAGCATTTCCCTTACCACAATTCAATGGAATTATATCTGCTGCTTTATCCCACCATGCAGTTATCTGGGTATTTTCAGTTCCTTGCAGTATCTGGGCGTATTCTTCTTTTCTGCACGCACACATAATCTGGTAAATATCTTCTTTACATAACTCATCAAAATTATCTGCAATTGTCAATGTTTCATTTCCAAATTTAAAGTACTCTTCCAGATGCTCATCTGTGCCATTAGTAACAATAAAATGCTCATTGCTGATTGCAGCTGCTCTGTTCATTTTATTAAGATTTTGAATTATTTGATGTTTATCATTATTATTCAAGGGATTCCTGAAAATAATCTTTTCTCCAGCCATTACATATGAACCATTAAATGTAAGCAGCACATCAAATGTAATATCTTTGAATTTAGGGATTGAAAGATAGCCTCTGCCAGTTGCCATACAAAGCAATATTCCATTCTGGTGAAGAGAATTTAACGCTTTAACTGTTTTATCTGTCGGTTCTTTACATCCCATTTTCAACAATGTTCCATCTATATCGAAAAATGCTATTTTAATCATATATGGCTCTCCAATCATATCTGCCAACTTTATCAAAAAAAGTTGTTATTGTACTTTTCTATTCTTCTCTGGATACAACCTTTATAATTCTATCACTCTTTGTGATTGCAGTTGTCATATAAACATCTATCCAAAATAATATTTTTCATTATATTATAATAATACTACAGTTCACAAACTAAAAAAACACCCCGAAACCGGAATTCCGAGGTGTAATATACTTTTCTTAAACGCCATAAGACGCTTTGGATTGTAAAGATTATCTCTTAGAGAACTAAAACTAACG
>ERZ779869.511-NODE-511-length-43292-cov-30.067465_pt1 | contig 43292 bp, 37 predicted proteins | sample MGYA00511557_ERZ779869 | MGnify/ENA primary metagenome ERZ779869 (study PRJEB29588, sample SAMEA2154620) | human gut metagenome | biome: human gut; feature: human-associated habitat; material: faeces | place: Denmark | collected 2008/2010 ... | reverse complement strand
AAATGTGGCGTTTTTGCAGCGTGCAAAAAAGTCAAAGACTTTTTTGACACGCTGAAGGACAGACGGAAAATTCCGTCTGTCCTTGAACTTTTGATGCTTAAATTACAGGATGTTGTCGAAGATCTCGACCTTGACAGAAACCTCGGGCATCTTCTCGGTGGAGTTATCAACCTTGATATCGCCCTTGAACATGGAAGCAACGAGGGTCTTGTAGTCGTCCTGAGTGAAGCCGTCGGCGAACTGAGTGGAGCCGGCAAGCTGTACGTAGTTGTCATCCGGGTTCTCGGAAACGAGGCCCAGAGTCTCGATCTTGCCGCCGAAGTCTGCCCACTTGTCGGCAGAGATCGCAGCCAGAACGGTCTTAACGGTGGGAGCAAGGCCCTTCATTGCGGAAGTAACGGTCATGCCTTCGCCGTATTTGCCGTCGATGATGCCGGCCTGGTCAACGTCAACGCCGATGACCTTTGCGCCTTCGACCTTTGCTGCTGCTTCAGCTGCGGATGCATAGATACCGCCGCCGCAGGCAAAGACGACCTCGGTGCCGCCCTTGTACCAGGTATCCATAACAGCGGTGATTTCGGGTGCGGGAGCAAACTTGTTGCCGTAAACGTACTTAACGGAGACCTGATCAGCGATGTTCAGCTCGGTAGCTGCTGCGTTAACGCCCTGAACGAAGCCATAGCCGTAACGAACAACTGCGGGAACTGCCATGCCGCCGAGGAAGCCGAGCTGCTTGTAGCCGAGCTTAACTGCTGCGTAACCGGCCATGTAGCCGCACAGCTCTTCCTGGTAAACTGCGCAGTAGAGGTTGGAGGGAACCTTGAACTCTTCCTTGATGGAACCGTCGTCGTTAAAGGTGTTCAGGTCGCCTGCGCCGACGTCCAGTGCAACGAACTTAACATCGGTGTAGGTGTTAACTGTCTGCTTGATTGCATTTGCGAAAGCGTAGCCGGGCATTACGATGACATTGTAGCCGTCGGCAACTGCCTTCTCGATCATTGCAACGCGGTCAGCGTCGGAGTCGGAAGCGGGCTTGAAGTAGTTGAAGTCGATGCTTTTTTCGGAGCAGTATGCCTTGCATGCTTCATAGGTGGTCTGGTTGAAGGACTGGTCGGTGATATCGCCGTAGTCGGTGATCATTGCGACCTTCATTGCAGTTTCGTTGCCGTTGTCGGTGGTTTTGGGATCCTTGTCGCCGCCGCCGCAGGCGCAAAGAGCAAAGACCATGCACAGAGCAAGAACCAGTGCGAAAATTCTTTTCATGTTTTTTCCTCCGTATAAAATTTGTTTTTTGCCAACGAAATTGATTTTGTACACTTGCCATGTACTATACACAGTATACCACTGCGTGGATATCAAAGGCAAGTATAATTTAGCAATTTGTCCAAAAGCGACAGGTTTTTACCTATAATTTATAGGTTATTCATCTTTACTGCCGTATCGAGCGCTATCTCCATCATCTGAGTGAACGACAGTTGTCTTTCCTCGGAGGACAGAGCTTCGGGACGGTAAATGTGGTCCGATATCGTGCAGATGCACAGCGCGCGCTTTCCTGCCCTGGCAGCATTCATGTAAAGGCCTGCGGCCTCCATTTCAACCGCCATAACACCCATATCACGCCACTTGTCGTTGCTGTCGCAGCCGGCAGGAGAATAGAAATTATCGCCCGAGAGGATGTTGCCGACCTTCATGTCAACGCCATGTTCCTTTGCCGTTTCGACGGCGGTGCTCAGAAGCGTGTAGTCGGCAATGGGGGCGAAGGTGCCGTTAAGCTCAAACTGATGCACGAAATTGGAGTCGGTACATGCGCCCTGACCGGCAACGATATCCATGAGCTTAAGATCGTCGCGCAGCGCGCCGGCAGAGCCTATGCGGATGATATTATCAACATCATAGAAATTGTACAGCTCCCAGCTGTAGATACCGATGGCCGGAATGCCCATGCCGCTTGCCATAACGGTCACGGGAACGCCCTTCCATGTGCCGGTGTGACCCTGAACGCCGCGGACGTTGTTGACGAGCACGGGATTTTCAAGGAAAGTTTCTGCTATGAATTTGGCTCTGAGCGGATCGCCGGGCATAAGCACCGTTTTTGCGATATCCTCTTTTTTTGCCGATATGTGCGGAGTGGGAATAGGCATTTTGTTTCCTCCTCAGATAATATATTTGGCTTTGCTCAGATTATATCTGCTATGCGCGACTTAGTCAAGTTTTGCGGCAGCGCGGCGATAAAGAACCCCTATCGCTTTAGGCCCTCGTCGGCTTAATTAATTCGTTGCACCGTCTGCGGCGATGTGTTATTATGAAACAAAAAACATATACGGGAGTAAGGGTATGAAAGACGGCAGCATAATGGTGATCGGCATTGCCGGCGGCACCGGCAGCGGCAAAACCACAATAACGCGCAAGATCATGCAGCATTTCGGCGGAAATGTCAGCGTTATATATCACGACAACTACTATAAGGCTCACCACGGCATGAGCTACGAGGAGCGAGCAAAGCTCAACTACGACCATCCCGACGCATTCGACACCGACCTTCTCATCGAGGATCTCAATAAGCTGCGCCGCGGCGAGACTGTACATTGCCCGACCTATGACTACACCATCCACGACCGTGCGGAAAAAACCGTGACGGTGAGGCCCGCGCGTGTCATAATCGTCGAAGGGATTCTGATATTCCAGAGTCGGGAGCTGTGCGACCTGATGGATATCAAGATCTACGTCGACACAGACGCGGACGTTCGCATTCTGCGCCGCATCGTGCGCGACGTGCGTGACCGCGGCAGGAGCCTCGAGAGCGTCGTCAACCAGTACCTCACCACCGTAAAGCCCATGCACGAGCAGTTTGTCGAGCCAAGCAAGCGCAAGGCAGATATAATCATCCCAGAGGGCGGACACAATCAGGTCGCGATGGATATGGTGCTTGAGCGCGTGCGCGCGCATCTTGCAAAGAATTGAGGTCGAAAAAATGGCAAAGCTTTATTTTAAATACGGTGCGATGGGCTCATCCAAATCGGCTCAGGCTCTGATAACGCAGTTTAACTACGAGGAGCTGGGCATGAGCGTTTGGCTCATAAAGCCGAGCATCGACACACGCGACGGCGCGGACATCGTGCAGAGCCGCATAGGCCTAAAGCGCTCGGCAGAGGTCATAACCCCCGAGCAGAACATCATCGAGGCCTACGCCAAGGCCGGGCAGCACGATGTTATAATCGCCGATGAGGCGCAGTTTTTCACTCCCGAGCAGATAGACCAGCTGCGGCAGCTCGTTGACGACGAGGATCTGCCGGTTCTGTGCTTCGGTCTGCGTACAGATTTTCTTACGCACTTCTTCCCCGGCGCACGCAGGCTCATGGAGCTTGCCGACTCCATCACCGAGATCAAAACCGTCTGCGCCTGCGGCCGCAAGGCGACCGTCAACGCGCGCATCGACGCGACCGGACACATCATCACCCACGGCGATCAGGTTTTCCTCGGCGGCAATGACAGCTATGTCGCCATGTGCCACAAGTGCTGGAAAAGCAAGATCAAGGCTCAGGAGAGCCGCTCGGCGGCAAAGGAGAATTGACTTGAAAAGGCTCTTGGCTGCGGCCATCGCCGCCGCGCTTTTGTTATCCGGCTGCACTTCGGCTTCCCGACCGGCAGAGTCCGCGCCGCCCACGGGAACGCCCTCGCCGAGTCCGACGCCTGTTGTAACGCCGACGCCTGAACCCGAGCCGGCGGATGGTGAGCTTGTTCTTGTCCGCGACTATATCCCCGGCATTTTTATAGATCTCAAGTACGCAACGACCGACAACTTCACCGGCCGGGTCATTTACGACTCGGATGAAGCATATCTTCGCTACGGCACGGTGAAAAAGCTGCTCTGCGCGCAGAATGAGCTTTCAGGTCGGGGGCTTAGCCTGAAGATATGGGACGCTTACCGTCCGGTGAGCGCGCAGTTCAAATTGTGGGAGATATGCCCGAACCCCGTGTACGTTTCCGACCCCAACAACGGCTACTCCAAGCACAGCCGCGCGAACACCGTGGACATCACGCTCGTTACCGATACCGGCAAGAGCATTCCGATGCCCTCCGGCTTTGACGATTTCACCTCGCTTGCCGACCGCGATTACAGCGACGTATCCGCGGAGGCGGCGGAAAACGCGCGTCTACTTGAAAACGTCATGGTCGAAAACGGCTTTGTTCCATATTCCGGCGAATGGTGGCACTATTCCGACAGCGTCGCATATGACGTGTACGGCTGATATTTCTTCATATAACGGACAAAGGTCTGCCGAAAAAATACGGCAGACCTTTTCTTTAAATTTTACTCGACCTCTACGACGCCGTCGGCCTTGACGGTGACCTTTGCGCCGGTTTTGACGTATTCGAGGAATTCATCGCCCAAACTGTCAACAACGGGCATCGTCGCATCCGTCCACACGTCACCGAGGATGGCGCCGGAGGCCGCAAGCGGATCAATTGGCTTTGAAAACAGCATGCAGGCCGCCTGCTTGCCGAGGGCGCAGACCGTGAACAGCACCATGCCGCCCGTGGTCGAGCCGATGGTCATCGGAAGGCACAGCGCCTTGCCGATCATGGGCTTTTTGTATATATCGGCGTTGTTCTGATCGCCGCATTTCATCTGCTTATCGCCGAACATCATTCCCATCTGATACGAGGCGAGCGTATTGAATCCGCCGTGGGACACGAGCGCCTCGGCCGTGCATGTTCCGGGGACGACTACTCTTCCTTTGAAAGTCTTCATTTTTTGCCCTCCCTCTTCGTTGTGATGGTGTGCAGTATCTCGGCCTCGGTGTAATACCTTGCGCTGGTGTAGGTACGCAGCTTATTCGACGAGGTGATGACCGCCTTCTTCTTGCACAGGGGGTTGTTCATATACATAAGCGGACAAATGTAGCTGAGGATAATGCCCTGACGCTTGAGTTGCTTATAGTACGGCGTTTTCTCAAATTCCTTGATGACGGGCGTGGAAGCCGTGAATACCGTGGGAACGGTGACCTTTTTAAGGCCGTTTTTGTTAAGCTCCGTGCCGACGGCCGTTGTCCAGTCGATAAGCTGCCTGAGCGTCATGTGCGGGCAGCCGACAAAGCACAGCTGCGGCTCTGCGTCGGGATTTTTCCAGATCACCGGGTAGTTTGCCTTGACGCGCTCAAGCTCGGCATCGTCGATGACGTAGGTTTTGGCGCCCTCGGCAATGATGCTCTCGCCCTGCTCGACGGCCTCCGGCGTGAGATTTTCGATGTGATACAGGCCGACAGCGCCGTTTGACGCGGTCGCCGCGCCGAAGTCCTTGAGATATGTGCACGCTTCCTCGTCGAGCGTCGTTCCCAGCCACTTGTCAAGTCCCTTGACATACGGCACTTCTTCCATGACCTTCATGCCGATGGCAGAGCCGAGAAGCTGCGCGTCCGGCTTTTTCGAGCACTTTAGCTCAACTATCCACGTCGCCTTGCGGTTTTCGTCCAGCAGCAGACCGAACTCGGGAACAAAGCCGGCTATCGAGCCCATAAGCTCTATCATGCCGGAGTTGCGGTTGCAGCGTGCTCCGAGCACGGAGTTTGCGTACACGACGGCAGACGACTCCGCCCACGAGAGCACCTCGCCCTTGCCGGGCTTGTTGCCGACCTGGTCGAGATAGCAGGTGCAGGTATAATCATCGTCGCTTGTTATGCCAAGCTCACGCAGCTGCTGCTCGTAGCTGTCCTGATATGTGTACATGAATTTTTTGAACACAAGGTCTTCTATCAGGCTGCTGGGGACGTGCTTGTCCAGCGGCTTCGGGTCGGCCGTGAATTTCTGGCCGGAAACAAGTCCGGCGTCGATGATCTCCTGATACAGATCGTACACGGGCTTCATTACCTTCAGGCCGAAGCTGATGACCGTGTGACCGTATTTCGAGCTGATCGGTACCATCCGCTCGGCTCCGAACGTGTCGCCGTACATGACAAGGGTCTTAACGACCTTCGCCATAGTCTCCCCCTTTTCACCGTTTAGCATCGCCTGCTGTTCGGGTGTAAGCTTCATATGCTGATCACTTCCTTTTATTTTCGTTACAAATCATTGTACGAGTAACAGAGGAAGAACGGGCGTTGATTGAAAAAAAGATGAAGCAAATACCGACGATAAATCTATCTGCTTACTCTCGAAAAATGCTTATCGACGGGTACATTATTGTTTTAGATTTGCAAGAGGTCAAAGCGCATACGGCGCAGCTTCAGAAAATCGGTGTAAACGTCAATCAGATTGCAAGGCGTATCAATGAAACAGCGCACATTTACACCGACGATATGGACGAGATAAAGCGGCTCATGAAAGAAGTGTGGCGATTGGAGCGTCGGCTGCTTCTGCAATTCAAGAGGCTTACAAAATGAGGGTTTGGGATACTTCCCAACAAGCGTTTTGCAGGGCAAAATACGGAACAGGCTATCCGGTTCCTATGCTTGCTACGAAACTGTAAACCCCGATTTCAAAGGAAAGGACGGAAAAGGAATGGAACGGAAACGAAAAATCAAAAATGGGCATATCGTGGTAAAAAATCCGCTTGCCTATGAATTGCCAAAGCGTGAAGTCGTGATAAAATCCGGCAGGACGCTCTACCGTTTTACGGGCAGTTATGACGGGCAAAGAGCGTTGCCGAGCAAGGTTTTACGGCTTATGGACCAGGATAATTTACAGAAAGATGATGACAATGGAAACAAAGAGCGTTAAAATGGGAATATGCAATCCTGTATTGGCAGACTGCCCGCCGATAAAGGAGGAACATTCTATGTCAAGGCAGTCTGACAACAAAATTACCGCTCTCTATTGCCGCTTATCGAGAGATGACGAGTTGCAGGGCGACAGCAACAGCATTGTAAATCAAAAGGCGATTTTAAGTAAATACGCAAAGGAAAACGGCTTCAAAAACACCTTGTTTTTTGTGGACGACGGATATTCGGGTACGAACTTCAACCGTCCGAGTTGGAACGAACTGTTAGAACGGATTGAGAACGGCGAAGTGTCCGCACTGATAGTCAAGGATATGTCGCGACTTGGGCGCGATTATCTGAAAGTGGGATTTTACACCGAAGTCCTGTTTGTGGAAAAGGGAGTACGCTTCATTGCCATTAACAACGGTATTGACAGCGCAAATCAAACAGACAGCGACTTTACCCCATTTTTGAACATCATCAACGAGTGGTATGCAAAAGATACAAGTAAGAAAATCCGCGCTGTGATGAAGTCCAAAGGGGAAGCAGGCGAACATCTTTGTACCAATCCGCCTTACGGCTACATGAAAGACCCCGACAACAAAAAGCGTTGGATTGTGGACGAAGCCGCCGCCGAAGTAGTCAAGCGGATATTTACTCTCTGTTTAGAGGGCTTCGGGCCGTCGCAGATTGCCCGTATTCTGAAAACAGACAGGGTAATCACGCCGACTATCCATTTTCAGCGGACAGGCAGAGCAACGAGAAATACGCCGCCGGACAATCCGTACAACTGGACGGGCGACACCGTAGCCGACATTTTAGAGCGTCCAGAGTATCAAGGGCATACGGTAAACTTCAAGACCTACAAGCAGTCGTACAAGAGCAAAAAGACCTGTTACAATCCCAAAGAAAAGCAACTTGTGTTTGAGAATACCCATGAAGCAATCATAGACGCTGACACATGGGAACGGGTGCAGGAATTGCGGAAGAACAAACGCCGCCCGACGAGGACGGGAAAGACCAATCTATTCTCCGGCATTGTCCGCTGCGCTGATTGCGGGGAAAAGCTGTATTACTGCACAAGCAAAAATTTTGAAGCGCGACAAGACCACTTTGTTTGCTCCACTTCAAGGCTCAAAGGGAAAGAGGTCTGCCCGACGCATTTTGTCCGCGCCGTTGTACTGGAGCAGGGTGTACTTGCTCATATGCGGCTTGTGATTGCCTGTGTGTCTACTCATGAGGAACGCTTTAGAAAAGCTATGGGAGCGAAGCAGAAAGCCGAAGCGAAAAAAGAACTCGCGGCGAAGCGGCGGCAACTGACGCAAGCCGAACGGCGTATTGAAGAACTTGACCGATTATTTAAGAGTATTTACGAAGATAACGCCAGCGGGAAACTCTCCGACAGTAGATTTCAAATGCTCTCTGACGATTACGAGCAGGAGCAGGAAGAATTGCGGGAAAAGCTGTTGCAACTGGACGAAGAAATTATACAGCAGGAAGAACAGGCAGAAAACATTGACAGGTTTATCGGTAAGGTACGGAAGTATTTAGACTTGGACGAGCTGATGCCCACTGTCTTGAATGACATGGTAAAGGCGGTATATGTTCACGCTCCCGACAAGTCAAGCGGACATAGGGAACAGCAGATTGATATATCCTATGACCTTGTGGGAATACTTCCCGCGTCCTTGCTGGGTGACCTGTCAAACGGAGAAACGGCATAGCCGAAGCTACGCCGTTTCCCGAAAACAATCTTATGCTGTTTTATGAGTGCCGCCCAAAAGGCAGAGCTTTTGTGAGTGTTTATGCCTCCGGCACGGCAAAGTCGAGAACAGACGGTGCGATCTTAACGGTAAAGCGGTCTGAATATATTATCTCGCCGTCGAGCGAAAAGGCAAAGCCCTCGCCGCCGATCACTTCCACCTCTTTTGCCTGACGGTAAATGACTATGTCCTTCATACTCTGATCGTCAAGATGCTCGCCGTTTGTATAAGGTGTGAGCACTTTCACAAAGCGCAGGCGTGATATCGGCTTTATCATGCAAACATCGATCAGTCCGTCATCGGATCTGGATCTGGGCGCACATTTGAACGAGCCGCCGACATACTGGCCGTTTGCCAACGTGCACAGCAAAAGCTTTCCGTCGGGATTGAGCGTCTCGCCGTCGGCTATGACGGTGCAGCGGTTATTCATGCTTTTTATAAGCGCGGTGACAACTCCCTTGGTGTAGGCGTTCTTGCCGCCGTGGCCGGTCTTGTCGCGTTCCTTGTTTATCGTTATCGCAACGGTGGTATCAAAGCCGAAGTTGACCACGTTGTTGCTGTATCTGTCGCCAACCTTGAGCAGATCAAGCTTTCGCGTGGGCGCGGTGATAAGCTTCGCGATATCCAGAAACAGCTCCGCTCCGCCGAACGCCTTGACAAAATCGTTGCCGCTGCCGCACGGATAGCAGCTTACGCTGACATTTTTCTGCCCGACAGCGCCGTTAAAGACCTCGTTTATCGTTCCGTCGCCGCCGCAGGCGATAAACCTTACCTCTTCGCCGGCATGTTCTTTGCACCAATTTCGCACAAATTCCGTCGCGTCGCCGACAGCTTTTGTGACATAGAACTCGCAGTCGGCTCCTTCGATACCCGCCGCCTCCCGGCGGATCTTTTCCTCGTTATCGGCTTCGCCTGCATGTGGATTGATTATAAATACGCATTTCATCCCTTTTTCCTCCGTTTTTATATTGTCAGCATAATTATGCCCTGAGTTATGAGCAGCTCGCCGAGGATGTAGGTCAGCATGACCGTAAAGTGGTCCTTGTAGACGATCTTCCGGGGCTTATAATAGCGGACGAGAAACAGGCTGCAATCCGAGACGAAAAACAGCACCGCGCCGATATAGGCAATGACCGCACCAAGAGTGCCTGTCGATAACAGCTGCATCAGTGCAAAGACGTTCATTGCGCTGTTTGCCAGCAGATATATATACATGACGGCGCGCATAAGCCGGGGTGTCGTCTTCCACACCATTGAGATTATCTTTGCCGCGACGATACAATAGACAAGCGCGGCGACGATGACCGGCAGCCACAGGACCTCGGCAAAGCTTATGCGCTCGATATACACGGCTATGAAGAGAAAATGACTGACCATAAAGCTCACGCCGCCGGCGGAGAACCACTTATGCCCCTTCGGTATAAGCAGCACATCACCCAGCCAACTCGTCAGCAGAGCAAAAAGCAGCACGAGTGAGATCTTATCGACCGAAAAAACGTAATACAGCGCCAGAAACAGCAGCAAAAACGGCTTCGTCACGGCTCGACCGCGCTTATCGTCCTTCCAGCTGAAATACAAATGCGCTATGCTCGCCGCCGCGAACAAGACAAAAAATACGATCTTCAAACTCTATTCCTCCGATTTTTTATAATACCCCACAAGACTTTCGACAGTCTCGGAGAATATCTCTCTTATGCTCTGCTCCGTAAAATCCGTCTGTCCGCTCACAAGGATGCAGGCCATTCCGTGGGCGTGGATTATCATCTGGTTATACAATCTGTAAGCCTTGTCGCCGCTGAGGCCGAACTCGGAAGCAACTATCGGCACAATTTTTTCCGTCAGCCCCTCGAAATTCATAAAAACATTCAGCGGCGTCGTCAGCCGCGCGCCGCGCGCCGACGGGACGAACAGCAGTTTATAAAGATTCGGCTCCGTTCGTGCAAAGTCGATCCACCTCAGTCCGATACGCATGAACGAAAGCTTTTCATAGGGTTTCTGCATAAACTCCGTAAAAATGCTCCTCGCCCTTTCGACCGTTGCCTCTATAGCATCATCCATATTGTCAAACGCCGTGAAGATCGGTTTTACCGAGCAGCCAAGTTCTTTTGCTATGCTCCGCGCGGTTACTGCGTCAATGCCGTGTGCTCGCGTTATGCCTATCGCCGCGTCTATAATCTTTCCGGCGGAAAACTGGGTTTCGGGTGCCATGATACACGCTCCTTTCATAGGTAACGCAAGTTACCTATTGAGTATATTGTATCACGGCGCATATCACTTGTCAATCCGCGCCGCTTGTTGAAAAGTCAATATGGCAGAAAAAATGCACCGGCGAAAAAACGTCGGTGCATTTTATTATTCAAAGTTTCCGGCCTCGGGCATCATTTCGGCCGATATGCGCATAAGCATGTTTGAAAACAGCTCGATCTCTTCTTTCGAGAAGCTCTCTTCCATGCGGCCAAGGACGGTTTTGACGTAGCTGCGCATGATATCGGTATAGTTATAGTACTTCTCCGACAAAACAAGGTGATATTCTCTGCGGTCGGTGTCGGAGTTCTGCTTTTTGAGGTAGCCTTTTTTAATGAGATTGTTTACCTTATAGGTTGCATTCGACTGCGAGATATTCAAAAACTCGGCAAAGCGGCCGATCGTCGGCTCGTTGAGCGCATGGATTATCTCAATAGAAAACGCCTCCATTGCCGAAAGCGAGCCTTCGCGCTCGCGCACAAGCTCAAATATTCTGCGGAAAAATTCAAGCTTAAACTTATCGTACACTTCCAAAAAGTTATCCTGCAGCATACCGAGCTCCCCTTTCATTGCAGCCGATGTTTAAACTATTTTAATATATTTTAGTCAATTTGTCAATTTTCCGACAGAAAAAAATAAAAAAGGCAGCGATTTGCTGCCTTTTCAACAATTATGCATTATTTTTTGCGCTTGCCGAACACACCGTTTTTGGTTTCGACCGTCTCGCCGAGCGAGGAGGCAAAGCCGCGCAGAGCTTCCTTCTGTGCCGAGGTGAGGTTTTTCGGGACCGCGACTCTCACAGTCACGAACTGGTCGCCTCTGCCGCCGGAGCGCAGGAACGGAATGCCCTTGCCCTTGAGGCGGAAGGTCGTGCCGGTCTGCGTGCCCTCGGGTATGTTGAGCTTTACCTTACCGTCGAGCGTGGGGACCTCGATCTCCGAGCCGAGCGCCGCAGTCGCAAAGGATATGTCCTGATTAAGGAGCACCGACGCGCCCTCGCGCTCAAACCTTGCGTGGGGCTGCACGAGCACCGTTACCAGCAGATCGCCGGCCGGGCCGCCGTTTACGCCGGCGTTGCCCTGTCCGCGCAGAGATATGGTCTGTCCGTCGTCGATGCCGGCAGGGATGCTGATGCTCACCTTGTGCTGGCGGCGGATGCTGCCGATGCCGTGGCAGGTGCCGCACGGGCTATGGATGATCTTGCCGCGACCCTTGCACTTATTGCAGCGCGTGTTCTGCTGCATCATACCGAACGGCGTGCGCTGCGTGGTTTTCACCTGACCCGAGCCCTTGCAGTCGGGGCAGACCTCAGCAGTCGTGCCCGCGGCGCAGCCTGTGCCCTTGCAGTCGGGGCACTGCTCAACGCGCGTTACGAACACTTCCTTTTTGACGCCGAACGCCGCTTCCTCAAACTTTATGTTCACGTTTGCGCGCAGATTTTCGCCCTTGCGCGGAGCGTTCGGGTTCTTACCGCCGCCACTGCCGCCGAAGCCGAAAATGTCGCCGAATATATCGCCAAAGCCGCCGAAATCACCGAAACCTCCGAAATCGCCAAAGCCGCCGAAACCGCCCTGGCCGCCGTAGCCCTGGCTCGGGTCGAACGCGGCGTGGCCGAAACGATCGTACTTTGCGCGCTTATCAGCATCAGAAAGGACTTCGTAAGCCTCGTTTATCTCTTTAAACCGCGCTTCGCACTCTTTGTCGCCGGGATGAAGATCGGGGTGATTTTCTTTGGCAAGCTTTCTGTATGCTTTTTTGAGCTGATCCTCGGTCGCGTCCTTTGATACGCCGAGAACCTCATAATAATCTCTTTTTTCTGCCATAAGTCCACCTCATTTTTTCGCTCAAGTCAAAAAAGTCTGCGACTTTTTTGAGCGCGCAAAAATTTAACGCCACATTTTTTGTGAAAACAAGTTTTCACGAAAAATCTCGCTACGCTCGTCAAAAAGCCCGTACCGGACGTTTTTGATGGCTATAATCTGATTACGAGTGGGACCTTGTCCCCTCGAGCTCCCCTGCTGCTCTATTGCTTTTCTCAATGCATAGGGGGACACTCTGTATTGTGATTTTCTCTTCGCTCAAGTCAAAAAAGTCTGCGACTTTATATGACTTTTTTAACGCTCAATATGGGCGCACAGAGTGCGCCCATATGATATCGCCGCTTTGCGATTACTTCTTATCGTCGTCGTCAACTACGGTGTAATCTGCGTCGTAGTAATCCTGGCCGCCTGCATTGCCGCCGGCCTGAGCGTTAGGATCAAAGCCCGCGCCGCCCTGTGCTGCCTGAGCTGCCTGCGCTGCCTCGTACATCTTGCCGAACACGTCGGTCAGCTCCTTGGTAGCGTTCTTGATAGCTGCGGTGTCGGTGCCGGTCAGTGCGGTCTTGAGCGCCTGAAGCTTTGCGTCTATCTCGCTCTTGATGCTCGGATCGACCTTGTCGCCCATCTCTTCGAGGGTCTTCTCGGTCTGGTAGACGATCTGGTCGCCTTCGTTGCGGGCATCGACCTCTTCCTTACGCTTTGCGTCCTCCGCTGCGTACATCTCGGCATCCTTGACTGCCTTGTCGATGTCCTCCTTGGACATGTTGGTCGAGGAGGTGATGGTGATGTGCTGCTCCTTGCCGGTGCCAAGATCCTTTGCGGAAACGTTTACGATGCCGTTTGCGTCGATATCGAAGGTGACTTCGATCTGCGGAGTGCCGCGGCGAGCCGGTGCGATACCGTCGAGGTTGAAGCGGCCGAGGCTCTTATTGTACTGAGCCATCTCACGCTCGCCCTGAAGGACGTTTATCTCAACTGCGGTCTGGTTATCGGCTGCAGTGGAGAAGATCTGGCTCTTCTTGGTCGGAATGGTGGTGTTGCGCTCGATCAGGCGGGTGCATACGCCGCCGAGGGTCTCAATGCCCAGAGACAGCGGAGTTACGTCCAGAAGCAGAACGCCCTTTACGTCGCCTGCGAGAACGCCGCCCTGGATAGCTGCGCCGATGGCAACGCATTCATCGGGGTTGATGCCCTTGAAGCCTTCCTTGCCGGTCAGCTGCTTTACCATCTCCTGAACTGCCGGGATACGGCTGGAGCCGCCGACCATCAGGACCTTGGAGATATCGGAAGCGGACAGTCCGGAGTCGGACAGTGCCTGCTTTACAGGACCCATGGTCTTTTCAACGAGGTGATGAGTCAGCTCATTGAACTTTGCCCGCGACAGAGTTACGTCGAGGTGCTTCGGGCCGGTTGCATCTGCGGTGATGTAAGGCAGATTGATGTTCGAGGTGGTAACGCCGGACAGCTCGATCTTCGCCTTCTCGGCAGCCTCGCGCAGACGCTGCATTGCGACCTTATCGCCGGACAGGTCGATGCCCTCTGCCTTCTTGAACTCATCAACGAGGTACTTGGTGATGCATGCGTCGAAGTCATCGCCGCCCAGACGGTTGTTGCCGGCGGTTGCGAGAACCTCGATAACGCCGTCGCCGATCTCCAGCACGGAGACATCGAAAGTGCCGCCGCCGAGGTCGTAGACCATGATCTTCTGATCGCTTTCCTTATCAAGGCCGTATGCCAGAGCCGCTGCGGTAGGCTCGTTGATGATACGCTTTACATCCAGACCTGCGATGCGGCCTGCGTCCTTGGTCGCCTGACGCTGTGCGTCGGTGAAGTATGCGGGAACGGTGATGACAGCCTCGGTTACGGGCTGGCCGAGATAGCTCTCTGCGTCTGCCTTCAGCTTCTGAAGGATCATTGCGGAGATCTCCTGCGGAGTGTATGATTTATTATCAATGGTGACCTTGTATGCGGTGCCCATTTCACGCTTGATGGACGAAATGGTTCTGTCGGGGTTCGTGATGGCCTGGCGCTTTGCGACCTGACCTACCATTCTCTCACCGGTCTTGGTGAATGCAACGACCGACGGGGTGGTGCGAGCACCCTCTGCGTTTGCGATAACGACAGCCTCGCCGCCTTCCATAACGGATACGCAGCTGTTAGTTGTACCGAGGTCAATACCTATAATCTTACCCATAATGTAAATCCTCCTATTTGAAAGTCAATAATATACCAATTAATTTATAATCAGTTCGCTACTTTTACCATAGCGAAACGGATCACCTTGTCATTGAGCTTGAAGCCCTTTTGGAACACCTCGACGACTTCGTTTTCTCCGAGGGACTCGTCCTCAACGTGCATGACCGCGTTGTGAACATTCGGATCAAACTTTTCGCCGAGCGCCGGGATCTCGGTTATGCCGAGCTTTTCGAGCGTCTGGTTAAACTGCACCATCGTCATTTCCACGCCCTTGCGGTACGCTTCGTCTGCCGTCGGCGTGGAGAGCGCTCTTTCCAGATTGTCGTAGACGGGAAGGAACTTGAGCAGCGTGTCCGCCTTTATATCGGCGTACAGGCCGTCGCGCTCTTTCTGGCTGCGCTTGCGGAAGTTATCGTACTCGGCGCATAGCCTGAGGTACTTTTCCTTTTCCGCCTGAATGAGCTTTTCGGCCGTTTCCTTTATCTCGGCCTCTTTTTTGGACTCTTTCTTCTGTTTCTTATCTTTTTTATCTTCCTTGGGCTCCGCTTTCGCTTCGTCCTTTATCTCTTCGGCAGCGGTCTCGACCTTTTCTTCCTTTATTTCTTCGGTCTGAGGCTCCTGCTCTTTTTTATCTTTGTTACTGCTCATCTATTATGTCATCTCCCTTGATTATAAGCTTATTATGCATGCCCGACGGCGGTGCGGAGCCCGCGCCGAGGCGCTTGGAAAGTCCGGCAGCCAGAAAGCTCAGCTTTGCGGCAACCGCAGAATAATCCATTCTCGTCGGCCCGACAACTCCGATCAGCCCCTTCGTATTATCGCCCATGTCATAGCTTGCTATAACAACGCTTGAATCCTTAAGCTCCTCGGCGATATTCTCCGGGCCTATGAGGACTCGCACCTCGGAATTATCATCGAACAGACCGTTTTCCGCGTCGGCAATTATATGGCCGCCGTCGGAAAGGTAATTCATCAGCTTATGCGCCTTGTCCGGGTCGCGGAACTCGGGCTGGCTGAGCAGCCTGTTCTCGCCGGTGATATAGGCCTCGACACCCTGCTGGCTTTCGAGCGTTTCCATCGTAAACGACGCTATGACCGCCGCAAGACCCATCGTGTCGCCGGCGGCGCGCTCTGTTGAAGATATCAGCAGCGGCGTTATCTTGTCGCTCGAGATGCCGGTGAAGTTTGCGTTAAACAGCGTTGCAAGCTTCTGTATCATCTGCTGATCGACCGAAACCGGGAGATTTACGAGCTTGTTCTTAACCGTATTGTTGCTCAGCATCACAACGATTATGAATGTGTTGGCATCAATATAGATAAGATCAAAGCGCTTTATCGTCGCCGGAGCGTAGGCCGCAAGTGCAAGCGCCGGATAATCGGTCAGCTGCGATGCAAGCTTTCCGACATCGCGCATCTGCTCGTCAAGCTGAGTGAGCTTTTCGTTCAGGCTCCGGTTTATGTCCTCGGCCTCCTCAAGGGAAAGCTTCTGCTTTTCCATAAGCTCGTTGACATACATCCTGTACCCTGCGGGGGTCGGGATCCGTCCGGCGGAGGTGTGCGGCTGTTCAAGATAGCCCAGCGCCGTGAGCTCCGCAAGCTCGTTTCGTATCGTGGCGCTGCTGCATCCGAGACCGGAGATGCTCGCAATGGCCTTGCTGCCGACAGGCTCGGCAGTTTTGATGTATTCATCGACCAGTGCGCCGAGTATTTTCTTTTTTCTTTCGCTTATACTCATTTAGCACTCAATCCTCTTGTCTGTTGGCACTCTTAGCCTTCGAGTGCTAATATAGCACTGTTTTTTATTCTTGTCAAGGCTTTTATTAAAAAATTCGTGCGAAAATTTATATATTTTTTCGCGCGAAAGTTTTGCTCGGCAAAAAAGCACCCGAAGCCGCAAGGCTTCGGGTGCTACATATTTAATTATAAGCCTCAGCTCCTGCCGGACGCAAAATTACTTTGCGCGGTACAGGAAGGTGACGGCCTGTGCACGGGTGCAGGTGTCGTTGGGAACGAAGGTCGTTTCGGTCACGCCGGTCGTGATCTTCTTTTCGACCGCCCACAGGATGGCGTTGTAGTAAACGCTGCTGTCGGACACGTCGCTAAACGGATTTGCCGCATCCTTTGCAAGCTCGGGCGAGCCTGCCGCGCGGTACAGGAAGGTGACTATCTGAGCACGGGTGCAGGGGGAATTGGGCTCAAAGGTGGTTTCGGTCACGCCGGTCGTGATCTTCTTCTCGACAGCCCACATGATAGCGTTGTAGTAAACGCTGTCCTTGCTGACGTCGGTGAAGGGGTTGGTAACGTTCTCGGCGACCTCGGGCGAGCCTGCTGCACGGTACAGGAAGGTGACTATCTGAGCGCGGGTGCAGCTGTCTTTGGGAGCGAAGGTGGTTTCGGTAACGCCGGTCGTGATCTTGCTCTTGTATGCCCACATGATAGCGTCGTGGTATACGCCTGCCGTCACGTCGGTGAACGGCTCGGTGTAGCTGACGCGGCCCTGCGGAGCCTTGTACTGCTCGCCGATGACGCCCTTGAGCTCGGTGGTGATGTAGTCCATCAGTGCCTCGTCAAGAGGAATGCCGGTGTCGAACTGAGCGCTTGCGGAGGCGAATGCATAGTAGGTATCGCCGCCGGCTGCGAGGAAGTTGTTGGTGATGACCGCATAGGTTGCCTTTGCGTCAAACGCCTGGCCGTTTATGCTGTCGATGGTAACGCGGTTTATGGTCTTGGGACCGTAGTAGGTCGAGCCGGGATAGGTCGTGTCGTTTGCGTCATATGCCTTGGATGCATCGACGGTGTAGTTGATTCCGGAAACCTGGGGGAAGCCGCCGATCGCGCTGGAGGGCGAGCAGTAGGTCGAAGCCTCGAGAGCCTCGAGCAGCTCTGCGCCGGTAACATAGACGACTGCGATGGTGTTGCCGAAGGGCAGAACGGTGTTTACGTCCTTCTTGGTGACGTCGCCGGCCTTGATCGCCGCGCGGATGCCGCCGCCGTTTGTGACTGCAACGATGTTCTTCTCGTCAACCGTCACGCCGCCGGTCTTTTTGACCGACCATACCATGGAGTCGGTGATGAGGTCGCCGAGGTTAGTCTCGCCGTCGCGGTTGCCGTAGAGGTCGGTCTTGCTGCTGTAGCTTCTATCGCCGTTAAGCTCGACCTCGCTCTTTGCGAAGACCGCGCCGTACTCGGCGTTGATAGCGTCGGTGATGTCCTGAGCTGCCTTTGCGACTGCCTCGTCCTTTGCAGAGTCTTCGGTCACTTTGACGAGCATGTTCTTTTCGATCTTCTTGGTGGCATTGTCAATAACGATAACGCCGACGTTTTCAAATGCGGTGCCGGTGGACTGGATGGGCTCGTTATTATCGCCCTTTTCCATAACGCTGTGAGAGTGGCCGTCGATGATGAAGTCAACGCCGGTGAGACCTGCCCACAGGTCGGTCGAGCGGTTGGGCTCGCTTTCGGAATCAACGCCCAGGTGAGACAGAACGACGATAACGTCGGTGCCGCCGGCCTTAAGCTTATCGGCCTCGGCCTGAACTGCCTTGACCATGTCGGCGCCTGCAAGCCAGGTCAGACCCTTTATGAGCGCCGGGTTTGCCTTGGTCTGGCTTTCGGGCGTGTTGACGCCGATGAAGCCGATCTTCAGGCCGTCAATGTCGAACACCTTGCTGCCTTCGAATGCGGGCTTGCCGTTTTCGTCGAGGATGTTGCAGCAGATGGTGCTGAATGTCGCTTCCTTGAGGTTTTCCTTGAGCTGAGCATAGCCGTAGTCGAACTCGTGGTTGCCGAGGGTTGCGATGTCGTAGCCTGCCGCGTTCATCATCTTGACCGCGTTCAGGCCCTTGTTCGAGCTGACCTCGACCTTGCCCTGGCTGAAGTCGCCTGCGTCGGCAACTATTACCTTGGCGCCCTGGCTTTCATACTCCGCCGCAAGTGCAGCAATGTTTGCATAGCCGGCTATCGCACCGTGAACGTCGTTCGAGTGTACAATAACGGTTTTGCCTGCCATAGACGGGGTCTCCCCTTCTGCGAATGCCGGAACCGCCAGAGCGAATATCATGGCGATGACCAGAAGCAGAGAAAGGAGTTTCTTGGTGTTTTTCATATTGCTCCTCCTGATAAAAATTTTTCGGTTGTGCCGATGTAAATTATTATAACATAGTCATATGCCGAACTTGAAGCATGAATTTTGCCACGCCTTAACATTTGACGTTTTAGCATAAAATCCGCAAATTATTTAGTGCATTATTGACAATCTTGTTCTTTACAAAATATTAATTTTTCGAGTAAGTGTCCGTTATTGACTTTTCATCATTAAATGTTATGATATTTTAGTCAGAAACGTCAGATCGATCTACAACGATTCAAAGGAGCATTTTACATGCCGTTTCATAAAAGGATATCCAAGAAAACACTAAAGCTTGCAATAATAATCCTGCTTGCGGCCGCGGTTTTGCTGAGCGCCGCGTTCACATGGTTCGGAACATTTGAGCTGGCCCAGTTCAACACGCGCTCGCTCACCGATTGGCGGTTGGGCGGCTCGATCGACTATATCCGCAGCGCAGACGACGCAAAGCAGTATGACGCCGACGGCTTCGAGTGGTTCTCCGACGAGCGCGGCGAGGGCATAATGCAGGCCGGTACCGACACGCGCTATTACCTCGGCAAGCACCCCGATTCCGGGCTTGGCGGTTACGGCGTGGTCGGCTTTTCCTCGGCCGAGAAGTCTTACTCCGTTCTCGGCATCCGCGTCGGCGACGATGAGCTTGACGCGAAAACGGCGCTGCTCGACTCAAGATACAAAATGACCGACGGCGGCTTTAACTCCTGCCGCGCGGAAAAAGGCAGAGTGAGCATCGAGCTTACCTTCGAGCACGGCAAGGTCACAAACGTCGCCGCCTTCCTCTCCACCACCAACATTTTTTAAAAGCGAATTGACGCAGTTGCGGATACATTTATCTCTGGTAGCCCGGTATCGAAGGTGCGGAGGAAACCATAGTTGCCTCGCCATACGTTAGTGCGTTGCGTAGCAATCACGGTTTTATCCAATGTCACGAACCGGGCTACCGCAATATATGTATAAGTAATGCGCCAAATCGCCACTAAAAGTATGGAACTTGTGGTGAAACAATTTAATGAGCTTAATGAGCTTTACGCGCAGGAGCTGTTCGAGATATACAAATTGCGCGTATCGGTGTTCGTGGTCGAGCAAAGCTGCCCGTATCAGGAGGTCGATGACGCGGACAAGGCTGCATATCACCTCGTTTTGCGCGACGAGGACGGCATACCGCACATAAAAATGACGCTAAAATGAAAAATCTTCGTATCGAAAGTGATACGAAGATTTTTTGCTCATTTATGCCGGATAGGAGACGATCAGCGCGTCAACATCCGAAAGGCTCGTGCCTGCAAAGCCGTAGGCGCCGCCATCGTTTTTTGCAAGAGTCACGCTGACGGTCTGCGCAGCGAGGTATTCGGGCGAAGCAAGGCGCGCCGAGACCATGCCGCAGATCGACTTTGCCCACCAGTCCTTGAAGCTCTGCGACGATTTGTCCAGCTCCCCGGCGGCAATGCGGTTTGCCGCATTCTGCGCAAAGCCGGGGTAATCGTTCTGCGCCGCCTGCGCGACCGCAGCAATGGGACTGACCGTTACGGAGACTGTGTAGCCGTCGCCGTTCTGCACCGTGGGACCGATCTCGTATTTTGCGCATTTATACATCCGGCGCATGAGGTCGAGAAGCTCGGTGCGCGTCGCGTCGCTGCACTGCGCAAGATCAATGCCGAAATATTCGCAGAAAACCTCAAGACTCACCTGCATGCCGCGCTCATAGCGCTCATCGCAGCTGTCCTTAGTCTCGCCGCCGAGCATGGCAAGGTATTCGTCGGAATACTCGCCGAGATACACGGCGTCGAGGCCGCCCCTGACATAGGCTGCCGGGTCAAAGGTCTGCTTTGTCGCCTCGGGCGTGGGATCCGGCGCGCCGCCCTTATCCTTTCCGCAGCCGGCAAGCAAAGCAAGGCACAGCGAAAGTGCAAGCACAAGACACGCAAAGCGTCGGGACATATTTTTCATGCTCTGAACTCCTTTTGGGTTTGTGTATAACTTTATACATTATAGTATTGGAAATTTGCCTCGCTGTCAATCACAATTTTTCCAATGCGGCATAGAATGCATCGACCGCAATTGGGGGAATTATATGACTTATGTACTTATTACGGCGGCAGGAATTGCACTTTGCAGCCTTGTCGGCGCTGTGATAGGCTTTCTGTTCGAGAATATACCGCCGGCAGTCGAGGACGCGCTGTCGGGCGCGGCGGCCGGCATAATGCTGTGCGCGGCGATACTCGGCCTTGTCGTGCCGTCGGTGGAGTTTTCCGGCGCGCGGGCGCTGTGGCTCACGCCGCTGGGCATATTCTGCGGTGCATTCTTTTTAAGCGGCATAAACATCGTCGGCCCGCGGCTTGCCGGAGGCATGGGCATGACAAACGGCAATGACGAGGCATGCCGGCACGCGCTTTTGTTCGTCGCGGCCATTGCGATACACCACTTTCCCGAGGGCATCGCCGCCGGGGTGAGCTTCGGAACGGGAAACCTCTCCGACGCCGTGACGGTAACAAGCGGCATCGCATTTCAGAACATTCCGGAGGCCATGATAATCATACCGCCGCTTCTGAAAGCCGGAACGGGTAAAAAGCGTGCGGCGATAGTTGCGTTTATAAGCGGCGCTGTCGAGGTAGCTGGTGTGTTTTTCGGCTACTTTGCCATAACGCTCTCGCGCGGCATACTGCCGTTTGCGCTCGCCTTTGCAGCCGGAACGATGCTGTATGTCATAGTTGACGACATGGTGCCGCAGACCCACATCCGCGGCAGCGGCCGGCTTTCGACCTACTGCATGCTCCTCGGCTTCTGCCTTATGCTGACGGTCGATTGCCTTGTATCGTGAACGCAAAAATGAGACTGCAAAGCGCAGTCTCATTTTTCACAGTATCTCTATATCAAACTGCCGCCCGGTCTGTGCATCGACAAGGATAAAAACGCGCTCGCCGCCGCTGCCTGCGCAGTCAAAGCCATAACACAAAACAGCGCTCCTGCCCTCGGTCGGAGCATAGCAAAGCTGCGCATCCGAAACGCTCAGCGTTTCCGGGATCGCGGTGCGTGCCGCAGTCTCGCTCACGGCGGCCGCGGCCTTCGGGTAAGTGCCGTGGTTTTTGATATGCGCCGCCGCGTCGAAGGCATAGATATCGCCGTAGTCTCCGGCGACGGAAATGCGCACGCTGTCGTCAATGCACCTCACGCCGTTTTCGACGCACTCGAATTTCATTGTCTGCACGCTGCCGTATCGCTCGCTCGACGCAAGATACATTTCGCCGAAACCGTGTGCGGTCAGGAAATCACGGGCTATCGACTCAAGCTCGGATGACTCCATGTCTCCTGCCACGCTGCGCTCGGAGCTGAGCGACAGGACATTGCCCTCGGCATCGACGCATACGCTGCCGCCGTTAAACGCAAAGCACACCGTGCCGTTCTCGGCGCTGTATTCAGCTTCGAGCTTATCTTTATCAAGTCCGAAGAACTCGGCGGCAATGGCCTTGGCCTCGCTCTGCGCGACAGGCTTTTTGCCGGTGCTCTGCGCGGTTTTGGCGTATTTTCCGTCGTAGCCGTCAAGCTCGGTCGCGCCGACGCCGTCCTCTATACCTAGCATGGATGCGCTCAGCCTGTCGCCGGAGTCTGCAAACACGTTCTCCGGCTCGTCAAGCAGCACATCGCCGTCGTTTATCTCGTTGCGCAGCTCGCTCAGCTCCTGCGCCAGCTCCGCTACGGTTTTGTAAAGCGAGGCAAAGTTCCGCCGCGCCGCATCGTCAAAGCCCGACTGCGCCGAGGTCCGCAGGCTGCCGCGCGCATAGTCGCCGGCAATTCCTATAAACGCCGCCGTCTGCTCCAGCTCCTGCGTGGAAAACGGCAGCACCGCCATGGTCATCTCGGCCGCAAGGCAGCTCCCGTAGATATCCGCGCACAATTGACCCGACAGCTCCGCGCCGCTTGCATACGACGCGCGGTGCAACGAGTCCGAAAGCGCCGACACGGAGCCGACCACCTCCTCGAACGCATGCGCATAGCCGTACTCGGCCGTGCGGCGATAGCTGCCCTCCATGCCGAAATGCACCGCCGTGTACGCGCCCAGCGCAACGACCGCCGCCGCAAGATATGTGATGATGAGTATAAACGTCTTTTTTCTTATATACATGGAAACACCTCGGTGTAAGTGTTTCCGAAACGCCGCCGATTATACAGTCACTCAAAAAGCCTTCTCCGAAAAAACAGAGAAGGCTTTCATTTAAATTAATCGTCTTCGTTGTCGGCTTCGGGCGGTTTTTTGACTACGAGGACTTTTTCGACTCGCAGTCCGTCCATTTCAAGAACTGTGATGTGCAGATCTTCATAATCAAAGCTGTCGCCCACCGAGGGGAACGAGCCGAACATCTCTATCGTCCAGCCGCCGACGGTCTCGCTTTCGGCCTCGAAGTCGCGCTCGCGGATGCCGACAAGGTCGATGAAATCGGAGATGCTCATATCGCCGTCAAGCTCGAACTCGCCGTCGGAGCGCTCGAGGATCTCTTCCTTTATCTCATCCGTATCGTCCCATATCTCGCCGACGAGCTGCTCAAGGACATCCTCCATCGACAGTATGCCCAGCGTTCCGCCGTATTCGTCGGTGACGATGGCCAGGTGCTGCTTTGCCTTGCGCAGCTCTGTGAGTACCGCGGGCAGCTTCATGGTTTTATAAACATAGCACGGCGGCATGAGCAGACTGCGTATATCCGGCTTCTCGTCGCCTGCAAGCGCTTTGAGGAAGTGATTGAGATACAAAACTCCGATCACGTTATCCACGCTGTCCTCATAAACCGGGATGCGCGAGAACGGCGCATTCTCGATCGTTTCGATCTGATCGGCCATGTCCTCGTCGATATCCAACGCTACAACATCAACACGCGCGGTCATTACCTCGGAGGCCATTATATCCGAAAAGTCTATCGCCGCCTGCACAAGCTCCGAGCGATCCTCGTCAAGGACGTCCTCGTCCTCGGCAGTCTCTATGATAGAGCTCAGCTCCTCGACGGCGGCTTCCTCGTCGGTATCCTCGGCTTCGCCCTTGAGCCCAAGCGTCAGCAGCTTTATAAGCCCGACGACAAGGCGGATAAGCGGCATGAATATGATCGTCAGGCCGCGCACGAAATAGGCGTAGGTCAAGGCCAAACGGTTTGCACTGCTTTTGGCTATGATCTTCGGTATCGTCTCGCCAAAAATTATGACGAGCACGGTTATAGTGAGCGTTGACACCCACGCATAGCTGTCATCGCCGTTGCACAGCTCCAGCACCAGCAGCGAGCCGAGCGAGGAGTTTGCTATGTTCGCGAGGTTATTGCCTATAAGTATTGCCGAGAGCGAATCGTCAAAATTATCGACGATCTTCACCGCGACCTTGGCGCGCTTCGAGCCGTCGTCACGGGCGTTTTCAAGCCTCATGCGGTTGCACGAGGAGTAAGACATCTCGGCCGAGGAGAAGATATGCGAGAAGATGATGCAGACGATTATTCCGCAGACATATGCCCAGGTCATTTCTCCTCACCTCCCTCGTCGATGAGGCGCACCCTCAGCCGCAGTATTCGATTATTGCGCATTTCCGACACGGTGACGGCAACGTTATCATATTCAAAGCTGTCGCCCACCGAGGGAATGTTGTCAAACTGCTCATAGGCCCACTCGCCCAGGAGCTTATTCGTAAACTCGTCATCGTCGTCCTCGTCAAGCTCCAGAAGCTCGAAAACGTCGCTGACGGTCATCTCGGCGGTGCAGTCCCACTCGCCGTTATCCAGCGCGACATACGGCTCTTCGACGACGTCGTCCTCGTCCCAGATCTCGCCAACAAGCTCCTCGAGGATATCCTCGACCGTCACTATGCCGAGCGTGCCGCCGTAGTTATCCGTAACCACGGCCATATTGAGCCGCTTTTTGCTCATCACCGGAAGCAGCCCGTCTATGTTCGTGCTGCCGTGGATGAAGTACGGCTCATCCAAAAGCGCGCGAACGTCCATTTTTTCGCCCTCGCGCAGGTATGTTTTTATAAATTTCCGTATCGACAGTATGCCAATAATATTATCAATGCTGCCCTCGTACACTGGAAGGCGGCTGTGCGTTTCGCTGCGTATGGTGCCGAGCATCTCATTGACCGGATCGTCGATGTCAAGCGCGACTATGTCCACGCGCGAGGTAAGTATACTCTCGACCGTCGTTTCCGCAAATTGCAGAGCCGAGCTTATAAGCTCGCCGCGCTCCTCATCGAGGCTGCCCTCTTCGGTCATATCCTCAATGATATCGTATATCTCGTCCTCGGTGACGGATATCTGCGGATCGGCCTTGGCAAGCTTTGCGGCGAAATTGCCTATCGCCGTCAGCAGCGTTGCAAGAGGCTTGAGAACGGTCATGAAAAACCACAGCGAACCCGCGACCGCCAGCGACAGCCGCTCGCTGTATTTCTTCGCGATGCTCTTGGGCAGCATCTCGCCGGCAAAGAACACGACCAGCGTCATTACAAACGTGCTGATCGTAACCGCGCCGCTTACGCCCGGGAACATGCGCGTTACCGCAAGCGTAGCTATGCTCGCCGCGGAAAGATGTACGATATTTGTGCATATGAGTATGCTCGTTATCGCAAGGTCAAAGTTGTCGAGCACCTTCAGCGCCCGTATTGCTTTTGCCTCGCCGCGCTCGGCGCGGATCTTTATCCTGACCTTGGAGACCGAGGCAAACGAGGTCTCCGCCACGGCAAAATACGCCGCGCACAGGATAAGCAGAATTACGACTATCAGCGACAATCGACTGGCATCGTCCATTTCGGATCTAACACTCTCCATTCGTGGGCTTCTGCCCGGTAAATTAAAAATTAGTATATCATAGCAAAAACTCACAGTCAATCATTTTAGAGGCGCATTGGGGCACCTACGGATACGCATATTGCGGTTGTCCGGTGTCGAAGGTGCGGTGGAAACCGTGACTGCTACGCAACCCGGTAGTACGCCGCTGAAGTTTGGTGTAGTCCGGTTCGAGGGCGAGGTGGAAACCGTAACGTTTCGCGTAACGCAAGTGCGACGCTGAGTTTTGCACCGCACCACATTGGCTTCCCCTCAGGCTACGCAGGGGAAGGCAAAAGGGACGGTCTGTGACCGCCCCAATGAATAATGAATGATGAATAATTAATAGTGAATAATTGCCGATACACATACTGCGTCAGCACGACCGGTGGGTGCCGGCAAAACCGTGGCAATCGGGCGGCCAATGGCCGCCCCTACGGCTACAGATTTGAGTGCCGACGAAACCATAACATGCGGAACGGATAAATCCGTTCCCTACATGGTGCGGTGCAAAATTCAGCAGCGCACTACTGGGTTGCGAGGCAACTACGGTTTCGTCGGCAACTTCGACACCGGGCTACCAGAGATAAACGTATCCGTGACTGCGTCAATTCGCCTCTAAATAAGCTTCGATGCCTTTTTTGAGCAGCTCCATGCAGCGAGTGATGTCCTTTTCGTTTATGACGTAGGCCATGCGGATCTCGTTGACGCCGGTGTGCGGAGTTTTGTAAAAGCTCTCGGCCGGAGTGAACATCAGGGTATCGCCGTTGTCGTCAAACTCTTCGAGCATCCAGATCTGGAACTTCTCGGCGTCGTCAACGGGCAGCGCCGCCATGACGTAGAACGCGCCCTTAGGCTCGGAATACACAACGCCGGGGATCTTCTTGAGTCCCTCAACGAGCGTGTCCTTGCGCGCGCAGTATTCCTTGCGCACGGCGTCAAAGTACTCGGGGCCGACCGAATACAGCGCCGCGGACGCGACCTGGTCGATGGTCGATGCGCAAAGGCGGCCCTGGCACCACTTCATTGCGTGGTTATACAGCTCCGTGTTTCTCGTGATGACGCAGCCGATGCGCGCGCCGCAGGCCGAGAAGCGCTTGGAGACCGAGTCGATGACAACGACGTTATCCTCATAGCCCTCAAGCTGGAGAAGGCTCATGAGCTTTTCGCCGCCGTAGACGAACTCGCGATACACCTCGTCGCCGATGATGAACAGGTCGTGCTCCTTGGCAATGTCGGCCATGAGCTTCAGCTCCTCCTCGGTGAGGATGGTGCCGGTCGGGTTGCCGGGGTTTGTGAACAGTATCGCGCGGGTGTGCTCGTTGATGCATGCCTCGATGCGCTCGCGCACGGCGAACTTATAGCCCTCCTCGGGCTTTGTGGTCACGGGGCGGATCGTCGCGCCGGTGAGGGTGACAAAGGTCGAGTAGTTGGGGTAAAACGGCTCGGGGATGATGATCTCGTCGCCCTCATCGAGGATGCAGGAGAGCGCTATCTGAAGCGCCTCCGAGCCGCCGGTCGTGATGAGCACCTGCTTATTGGTTATCGGAGCATCTATCTTGCCGTAGTAATTGACAACGGCATCGATCATCTCGGGAACGCCGTCGGACGGAGCATACGCCAGAACCGGCTGCGAGAAATTCTTCACGGCTTCAAAGTACGCCTCGGGAGTCGCTATATCGGGCTGGCCGATGTTCAGATGATAAACCTTTTTGCCCTTCTTGACAGCCTCGGCGGCGTAGGGCGCGAACTTTCTCATCGGGGAAAGGCCGCATTTTTCGATCTTGCTTGAAAACTTCATTTTCATTCCATCCTTTCCAAAATTGCAAATTTGCCATTTAATTGCACGTTTTGCCGAGCAAAACTTTCTTTTGCTTTGCGCAAATGTGTTGAAAACGCGGCAGTTTAGAGACGATATTTCCTCACTTCGCTCAAAACTGCACCCACTTTGCAGCAATATTGTATCACCTCGATGTCCCACATTCAACCACTTCCGCCGAAAAATCCTTGACAACATTTCTCCAATTTTTTAGTGGCGCATTGAGGCAGTAACGGATACGGTGATTGCGTGAACCCGGTTCGAGGGTGCGGATGAAACCGTGCGTACCTCGCGCTACGTTAGTGCGTTGCTGATTTTTCCGCCGCACCCCATTTGTCTTCCCCTTGAGGGGAAGATGCCGCTTGCTGCAGATGAGGTGTAATTATATCCGCGCCGTAGGCGCTACTTTGTTGTGTAGGGAACGGATTTATCCGTTCCGCTTGTAACGACTTTGCCGGCACTGAAACCAACGTCGTAGGGGCGATCATTGATCGCCCGTTTTAATAATGTGTTTGCCTGACGGCAAAGATTAAAATAACACCTCATCCGTCACCAAAGGTGACACCTTCCCCTCAAGCTACGCAGGGGAAGGCAAAAAAGGGACGGTCTGTGACCGCCCCAATGAATAATGAATGATGAATAATTAATAGTGAATAATTGCCGATGCAGTTGTTGGGTCAGCATGACCGGAGAGTGCCGACGAAACCATCACAGCGGAACGGATAAATCCGTTCCCTACAAGGGTGCACCGTAAATCAAGCACCGCACTACCGGGCTGCGAGGCAAATACGGTTTCGTCTGTATCTTCGACACCGGGATACCAGAGATATATGTATCCGTAGGTGCGTCAATTCGCCACTAAAAATATTGATTGTGCAATGGATTTTGTGATATAATTTCAAAAACGATTGCACGGAGGTGGCATATGCCCTATAAAGCGAAAAGTGACCTTACAAAAGCGGCCATAAAAAAGAGCTTTTTAGCGCTGCTGAACGAAAAGCCGATAAACCAGATCAGCGTCCGTGACATTGCCGAGGGCTGTGGCTTCAACAGAAACACGATCTACTATCACTATGACGACATTCCCTGCCTTGTCGAGGAGATCGTCATCGAAACCGCCGAAAAGATCATCAGCGATTATTCCGACTATCATTCGCTTGAAGCCTGCATTGACAAAATGGCGGAGTTTGCCCTTGAGCACAAGCGCACCGTTCTTAATATATACAACTCGTCAAACCGCAGCGTGTACGAGCTGTATCTTATGAAGGTCTGCGGCAGCGTTGTTGAAAACTATCTGCACACAATGTTCGGCGATATAAAGGCCGACCCCGAAAGCCGCGAGATACTCGTCTGGTTTTATAAGTGCGAGTGCTTCGGCCAGATCATCGACTGGCTCAACTGCGCAATGAACTACAATATATCCGAGCAGTTTTCAAAGCTGTGCAAGCTGCGCGAGGGCTTCGTGGATATTCTTGTCGAACGCTGCCGAATCGAATAGTCTGCCGTCAATAACCGATGTTTTTCCTGATCCTGTTGAAATGCACAAAATTTCAACAGGATTTTCGTTTATAATAGTGCATTTACAAGAAACTACAGTTTTTTGTAAAATTATTCTCGGCAAGGCAAAAATGCTATTATAAGGGAGATAAACGATGAAAAAGCGACTGCTAAGCACACTGCTCGTGCTGCTGATGGCGTTAACTCTTTTACCCCTCGGCGCATTGGCAGACGAAAACAGCAAATGCGGAGAAAGCCTGACATGGAATTTGGATGAAATCGGCATACTGACGATCTCGGGAACGGGAGATATGTATGATTACAGCGAAGAACCGGCGCCATGGAGCGAATATAGTGATATCATCACAAGTATCACTATAGACTATGGCGTTACAAGCATAGGCACCAGTGCCTTTACCGGCTGTTCAAATGTTCAGCAAATCAACATTCCCGACAGTGTCGAACATATCGACCCGTATGCTTTTTCGTTTTGCAAGGGACTGCATACCGTTAAATTACCGGCATCACTTACACTGATTTCCGAAGACCTCTTCGCCGAGTGTGCTAATCTTAAAAACATCGACATCCCCGGCAGCGTTACTGAAATCGGCGCGAATGCTTTTTTGAGGTGTACGGCATTCAGTCTGACAGAATTGCCGGACGGCATAAAAAGCATAGGCGCTGCCGCTTTTGCAAACTGCGGCAGTATAGAAAACTTGGAACTTCCCAAAACTCTGGAGAGCATAGGCGAGGCCGCGTTCACTGGCACGGTAATTGACAAAGCAAGCTTTGACGGGACGCCGGAGAGATGGACAACAATCGGCGGCGACGGCTGCGGCATTGCTCAGGACAAAATAGATTTTCTCGGACACATCTGCGATTTCAGCGGCTGGGAGTACGACACACAGAAGCACTGGCAGCAGTGCACCTGCGGAAAAACGCAAAACGAAGGGGAACACACGGGCGACGGTGATACCTGCACCGTCTGCGACGCTGCGCTGTCGGAAGCTTTGGGCAGCGGAAGCATCGACGGCGGTCTGAGCTGGTCGCTTTCGCGCAGCGGCGCTCTCACCATAAGCGGCAGCGGCAAAATGCCCGATTTTTCATCCGTTGCAAACGCGGCGCCATGGGATGAGCAAAAGGACAAAATCCAAAGCGCCGTCATCGAAAGCGGCGTGCAGAACATATCCGGCGGCGCGTTTTCCGGCTGCACGGCACTTGAAAAAGTCAGCATATCCGACACGGTCGCACAAATCGACCTGAATGCATTTGACGGCTGCACGGCTCTCGCGGAGTTTGAGGTCACAGCGGACAACAAGGCGTTTTCGTCCGACGGCGGAATGCTTTTTTCCGCCGACAAAAAGCTTCTGCGCTGTCCCGTCGGCAAGGCGGCAGACTGCACCGTTCCGAGCGGCACCGTCGCCATTGCCGGCGGCGCGTTCAAAGATTGCTCAAAGCTCGAAAGCCTTGTCATTCCCGATTCGGTGACGGCGATCGGCAAGAGCGCGTTTGAAAACTGCGCGGCGTTAAAGCGCATCACGCTTCCTAAAAGCATAACAAAGCTTGAAGCATTGACCTTTTCCGGCTGCGCGTCTCTTGCGGAGATCACGCTGCCCGACGGCCTTAAAGCGCTCGGCGAAAAGGTGTTTTCGGGCTGCGCCGCGCTCAAAAGCGTGAAAATTCCGGCCGAGGTGACCGTCATTCCGGCCGAGGCGTTTTCCGGCTGCGTATCGCTTGAGAGCATAACCATACCGAAAAGCGTCAGCCACATAAACGAGCGCGCCTTCGACGGCTGCACGGCGCTGAAAAAGGTAGACTATCTCGGCAGCGACACAGACTGGAGCCAGGTCACTAAAGAAACCGGCAACAACGTACTCGACAATGCCGAAAAGAGCTTTACCCGCACAGATCACGAGCACAAATACACCGACACCGTTATCCCGCCGACATGCACCGAGCGCGGATGCACCGTGCATCTGTGCGCATGCGGCGATAAGCGCGAGGACAGCTACACGCCGCCGCTCGGACACAGCTACAGGGACGGCATATGCGTCCGCTGCGGCATACTCGATCCGAACGGGGATACGCAGCACAAGCATGATTTTATTCCCTCCGTCACAAAGCCCACCTGTCTGACCGAGGGCTTTACGACCTACGCCTGCTCCTGCGGCGAGTGCTACACGAAGGACTATGTCAGCGCCGTCGGACATAAAACGCAGCTGCAAAACGCCAAAGCCGCAGGCTGCATGACCGGCGGCTACACCGGCGACGAGGTATGCACCTTCTGCGGCAAGGTGTTCAAGCAGGGCAGCGTCATATTCGCCCTTGGGCACGATCCTCAGCCTGCGCGCGTCAAAGCGCCGACATGCAACGAAAGCGGCTATACAGGCGATCTTATCTGCATGCGCTGCGGAGACATGACACAGATCGGCAAGACCGTTGCGGCAGCAGGGCACAAATTTTTCGGCGGCGTGTGCTCTGTCTGCGGCGCGAAGGGTGCAGAAGCCGTGCCGGAATTTGACGATGTTAAGCCCGGTGCGTTTTACTTCGACGCCGTGCAGTGGGCTGTAAAAAACGGCATAACAAACGGCACGGGGAAAAGCACCTTCTCTCCAAATGACGTCTGCTCGCGATACCAGATAGTGATGTTTCTCTGGCGCGCGGCCGGTCAGCCCGAGGCCAAGGCGGCCGTGAGCTTTGCCGACGTAAAGCCCGGCGACATTTTCTATGAAGCGGTGCAATGGGCAGTCGAGCGCGGCATAACGAAAGGAACGAGCAGCACGAGCTTTTCACCATTCGCACCATGCACACGCGGACAGATAGTCACGTTCCTGTACCGCTCGGCAGGCTCGCCAGCGATAAGCGGCGCATGCGATTTTTCCGATGTTTCCGCCGGTTCGTTCTGCCATGACGCTGTTATCTGGGCAAGCTCCGAGGGCATAACCAAGGGCACGAGCGCCGGGCGCTTTTCCCCGAACGAAGGCTGCACGCGCGCACAGGTCGTGACCTTCCTCTATCGCGCGTCGGGCGGCAAATAAGCGATTTTATACAAGCACAAGGCTCTCCCGAAAGAGAGCCTTTCAGGCTGTCGAAAAACTATGCTGCAAAAGAAAGATAATAGAGCAGCAGGGGAGCTCGAGGGGGCAAAGGCCCCGCTCGTGATTGGATTAATAGCCATCAAAAATGTCCGGTACGGACTTTTTGACGAGCGTAGCGAGATTTTTCGTGAAAACCTGTTTTCACAAAAAATGTGGCGTTTTTGAAGCGTGCAAAAAAGTCAAAGACTTTTTTGACACGCTGCAAGGCTCTCCCGAAAGAGAGCCTTTTTCATATTTTCGTGACAAGCGGCGGCGGATTTGGTATAATATAATGTAAACCAAAAATAAGGACTGATAACAATAGAGACTAATGATATAAAAATCGAGCGCGCGGTGCTGGCCGGACTTGCGGCGGCATCGATGGAGCAATCGGAGCGCTCAAGCGAGATCTCGATGCAGGAGCTTGCCGCGCTTGTCGAAACGGCAGGCGGTCAGGCCGTCGGCATGATGATTCAAAACCGCCCGACTCCCGATCCGCGCAGCTTCATCGGCGACGGTAAGGTCGCCGAGCTGAAGGAATTTATAGAAATGAACAACTGCGACCTTGCCGTTTTCGACAACGAGCTGTCGCCGTCGCAGATGCGGGTACTCGGCGAGGAGCTTGGGGTCAAGGTGCTCGACCGCTCGGGGCTTATCCTCGATATTTTCGCCCAGCGCGCACAGACGCGCGAGGGTCAGCTTCAGGTTGAGCTTGCGCAGTACAAATACCTGCTGCCGCGCCTGACGGGCATGTGGACTCACCTTGTGCGCCAGACAGCCTCCGGCGGCTCGTCGCCTATCGGAACGCGCGGCCCCGGCGAAACTCAGCTTGAAACAGACCGCCGGCATATCCGCAGGAAGATACAGAAGCTCGAGGAGGAGCTTGCCGCCGTGCGCAAGGTGCGCTCGACACAGCGCCGCAAGCGCGAGAAAAACGACGTCCCCGTCGTTGCGCTCGTCGGTTACACAAACGCCGGAAAGTCAACGCTTTTAAACTGCCTGACCGATGCCGGCATACCGGCAAACGACCGCCTTTTCGACACACTTGACACCACAACGCGCAAGCTGCGCATCGACGAAGTGACCGAGGTTCTCATATCCGACACCGTCGGCTTTATCCGCAAGCTTCCGCACCATCTGGTCGAGGCGTTCAAGGCAACGCTCGAGGAGCTGAGCTACGCCGATGTTCTACTGCATGTCATAGACATTTCAAACCCCGACTGGGAGGAGCAGGCGCGCGTCGTCGACGAGCTTATCTGCCAGCTCGGAGCCGAGCAGACGCCGTGCATCCGCGTTTTCAACAAGTGTGATGCATACCTCGGCATACTGCCGCACGGTGAGGACGTCATCTGCCTTTCGGCAAAAAGCGGCGAGGGCGTGCAGGAGTTGGTGCAGCGCCTGTCCGCTCTGCTCGACCGCGGCAACCACAAGGTCACGCTGCGCATACCGTATTCCGACGCCGGGATCATGGATCTTTTAAACCGCGAGGCCGCGGTGACGAGCCTTGAATATCTCGATGACGGCATCAAGGCCGAGGTCACTGTTCCGCCCGAGGTTTTCGGCAAGGTAAAGCGGTATATACCCAATTACACCGAGCCCAAGGAGGACTGGGAGGATTGAGCGAGTATTTCGTGCCTGCCGGAAGCGGCGAGGCTGAATTTGTCGAAAAGCGTTCGAGCTTTCTCGGCCATGTGCGCTTTGTCGAAACAGAGGACGCCGCGCGCGACTTCATAAACGAGATGAAGAAAAAGCACTATGACGCGCGGCACAACTGCTGGTGCTATATGATCCGCGACGGCGCCGTGCGCTATTCCGACGACGGCGAGCCGCAGGGCACGGCAGGACTGCCGATGCTCGAGGTCTTTAAGCGCGAGGGCGTTGAAAACGTCGTGTGCGTCGTCACGCGGTATTTCGGCGGAGTTCTGCTCGGAACGGGCGGACTGCTGCGCGCATACACGAAAAGCGCAAAGGACGCGCTGGACGCGGCCGGTATCGCCGCCGTGCGCCGCTGGGTGAAGCTCGAGGTCGGCTGCCCGTATTCGCTTTTCGAGCGCATGAAAACGGAGTGCCTTTCGCTTGACGGGGCTGTGCAGAACGTTGACTACGGCGCAACCGTGCTGCTTTCGCTGCTGCTGCCGGAGAATAACGCCGAGGCGTTTTCCGCGCGCGTTACGGAGCTGAGCGCCGGTGCATGCAGCGCGCTGGCTGTCGGCGAGGAGCTTATGCCGGTCAGAATAAAATGAAAGCCGACAGACGATATGTGTTCGGCTCTTGTCAGCTTAACTTTTTCGGGGGTACAGCCGTGCCTCCGAAAATTTTTCGAGAAAATTTAAAATAAATTGCAGGGAAATGCGAATTTGCGTCGTATAAAGTATTGAAAGAAAATTTGATGCCTTTTGATTGGAGGGAAATGCATGGCGTGTCCGAGAGAAAAGCGCGAGATGATCGAGCGAACGCTCGTCGGCGAGTTCGGCGTCAGAGCCGAGGACTCAAAGGGTCGGCGCACACCGGAGCCGGAGTGCGAGATACGCACCTGCTTCCAGCGCGACGTTGACAGAATAACGCACTCCAAGTCCTTCCGCAGATTAAAGCACAAAACTCAGGTGTATCTGCGCCCTGAGGGCGATCATTACAGAACGCGCCTTACGCACACGCTCGAGGTATCGCGCCTCGCGCGCACGATAGCCAGAGCGCTCGACTTAAACGAGGATCTCACCGAGGCTATGGCGCTGGGCCACGATCTGGGACACACGCCGTTTGGTCACGCCGGCGAGCGCGCGCTCAACAAAATATACGAAGAGGGCTTCAAGCACTATGAGCAGTCGCTGCGCGTTGTCGATATCCTCGAGCGCGACGGTCGGGGGCTTAACCTGTGCTATGAAACGCGCATGGGCATCCTGCATCACACGCACGGCGCGCCGGACGATACGACCGAGGCGACCGTCGTTCGCCTTGCCGACCGCATAGCGTACATAAACCACGACCTTGACGACACCATCCGCGCAGGAATACTCCGCGCCGAGGACATTCCCGACATGATCCGCACGCGCTGCGGCGAGCGCAACAGCGAGAGGATAAATTCCATCATGCTCGACCTCATCGAAAACAGCGGCGGCGGAAAAATTCAAATGAGCGATTACATGCAGGAGGCGGTCGATTTCTTCCACGCCTTCATGTATTCGGACGTGTACACAAATCCGATCGCCAAGGGCGAGGAGAGCAAGGTTGACGGCATCATCGGCTCGCTTTTTGACTATTACCTCAAGCATCCGGATAAAATGCCGGACGAGATGCAGCTTATCGCAAGCCGCGAGGGCGTTTCGCGCGCCGTTTGCGACTATATCTCCGGCATGACCGACGGCTACGCCATGGAAAAATACAGCGAGATATTTATCCCCATGTCGTGGACGGTGAAGTAGAACTAATTAATAATGAATAGTGAATGATGAATAATTAATGTGTGCGCAAGCGCACTTTTCAATAGCGCATTCACATTGTACCGATACGTTTATTGCGGTGTCCCGACCGGTGGGTGCAGACAAAACCGTGGCAAGCGAGCGGCTGTTGGCCGCAGCGGATAGCTAATAGCTGATAGTGAATAGGTTTTTTATTCAACCCCTCGGCAGCAAAGCTGCCTGCTCCCCTTAACAGTGGAGCCAATCAGGTTCGGCGAAAAATTCAGCAGCGCATTGCTGTAGCGCGAGGCAAACGCGGTTTCCTCCGTTGTTCCGAACCGGGCAACGGCAATAAGCGTATCCGTAGGTGCGCTAAAGCGCCACTAAAAAAGCGGAACGGATAAATCCGTTCCCTACAGGGTGGCGGCAAAAAATTCAGCAATGCACTGCTATAGCGCGTGGCAGCCATGGTTTCCTCCATTGTCTCGACACCGGGCTACCGCAATATATGTATAGGTACGGCGCTAAAGCGCCTCTAAAAGAAAGGATGGGTAATGGCTATACCGGAGAGCTTCCTTCAGGAGCTTGTCGAAAAAAACGATATAGTAGACGTCGTGGGCGAGTATGTGCGCTTAACGAAGCGCTCCGGCTCGAACCAATTCGGCCTGTGCCCGTTCCACAGCGAGAAAACGCCGTCGTTTTCCGTATCGCCGGACAGGCAGATATACCACTGCTTCGGCTGCGGCAAGGGCGGAGGCGTTATAAATTTCATAATGGAGATCGAAAACCTCAGCTTTCCGGAGGCCGTTGAATTCCTCGCAAAGCGCGTTGGTATGACCATGCCCGAGCAGGAGGATAACCGCGAGGCGAAAAAGCGCCGTCGGCTTCTGGACTTGAACCGCGACGCGGCGAGGTTCTTCTACTCATGTCTCAGCAAGCCCGAGGGCAAGCCTGCGCTTGACTACATGGCACGGCGGCAGATAACGCCGCACACGGCAAAGCGCTTCGGCCTCGGCTACGCGCCGGACACATGGGACAGCCTCATAAACGCGATGAAGGCGCTCGGCTACTCGGAGTACGAGATGTTCGACGCCGGACTTGTCCGCAAGGGCAAAAACGGCGGACATTACGACACCTTCCGCAACCGGCTCATGTTCCCGGTCATCGATGTCAGGGGCGATTTTATCGGCTTTTCCGGCAGAATACTCGGCGACGGCGAGCCGAAGTATATGAACAGCCCTGAAACGATGGTGTTCAACAAAAGCCGCAATCTTTTTGCGCTGAATCTGGCTAAAAAATCGAAGAGCGGACATATAATACTTGCTGAGGGCAACGTTGACGTCGTTATGATGCACCAGGCCGGCTTTGACGGCGCGGTCGCGTCGCTGGGCACGTCGCTCACTCCCGAGCAGGCGCGGCTGATCTCGCATTACACGAACGAGGTCATCATCGCCTATGATAACGATGGCGCAGGCAAAAAAGCCTCGCAGCGCGCCATCGGGCTTTTGGAAAAGCTTGATCTGAAGGTCAAGGTGCTTTCTATGAGCGGCGCAAAGGACCCGGACGAGTATATAAAGACCAAGGGCGCGGACGCGTTCCGCAATCTGATAGACAAGTCGGAAAACCACATCGACTATCAGCTGCAAAACGTGACGGATAAATACGATCTGAGCATCGACGAGCAGAAGGTCGCATTCTTGAAGGAAGCCTCGGATATGGTCGCGCACCTGCCGGGCAGCGTGGAGCGTCAGGTCTACGCGATGCGCGTTGCGTCAATGGCCGGTGTTGCCAGCGACGTTGTCGCGCAGGAGGTTGAGCGAAGGCGCAAGCGCCTTGTGCGCACGGCTCAGCGCGCCGACGCAAAAAGCGCCTCACATCCCGAGCGGCAGTTTCAGCCCAAGGCAAAGGAGCTGCGCTATGAAGATCCCGAATCCGCCGCGGCCGAGGAGGGCATCATAAGGCTTCTGTATCTCGATCAGGGCATCTGCCGCGGCAAGGAGCTCCCGCCGCCGGAGATATTCTCGTCGCCGGCGCTCGCGCGGATATATTCCGTGCTTAAATCAAAATTTGAAAACGGCGAGATAATCAGTATGGCCTCGATGAGCGCGGTGCTTCTTCCGCAGGAGGCGGCGCTTTTAGCTTCTGTGCTGCAAAAACCTGAGGCGCTGCGCAACGGCGATAAGGCGCTTGCCGATTACATAGAAAGGATCCGCTCCCGGCACGAGCTGAAGCAGTCGGGCGAGGACCTTCGCAAGCTTGCAAACAGACTTAAAGAAACCAAAGGATATGAGGGGTAAAACTATGGATAAAGACATTGAAACCATGACCACGCAGGGTCTCGAGCGTGCAGCAGACGAGCTGCTGGCAGCAGACGCCATGAAACCGGCGCCGAAGAAAAAGAGCACGCGCCGCACCAAGGCCGCCGAGGAAGAGCCTGCCGAGGAAACAGCAGAGACTAAAAACACCGAGGATATCCTCAACGAGCTCATGGAAAAGGCTAAAAAAGCCGGCAAGATCTCCACGAAGGAGATCGCAGCGCTCGAGGAAAAGGGCGTTGACGCCGACTCTATCGCGAAGTTTTACGACGCCCTCGAAGCCAATAAGATAGATATCGACATCAGCGACGACGACGCGGCCACGATCCTTGATGATATCGACATGCCGGAGATCGAGGAGCTCAACGAGATCGAAGAGGTCACCGAGGAGGAAATGTCCGACGTCAAGGTCGATGACAGCTACAGCACCGACGACCCCGTTCGCATGTTCCTCAAGGAGATCGGCAAGGTGCCGCTTCTGACCGCCGAGGAGGAGGTCGAGCTTGCGATAAGAATGAGCCAGGGCGACGAGGAGGCAAAGCGCCGCATGACCGAGGCCAACCTGCGTCTGGTCGTTTCGATCGCAAAGCGCCATGTCGGCCGCGGCATGCTGTTCCTTGACCTCATCCAGGAGGGCAACCTCGGCCTTATAAAGGCAGTCGAAAAGTTTGACTACACCAAGGGATACAAGTTCTCGACCTACGCAACGTGGTGGATCCGTCAGGCGATCACGCGCGCCATCGCCGATCAGGCCAGAACCATCCGCATCCCCGTCCACATGGTCGAGACTATAAACAAGGTCATCCGCGTATCGCGCCAGCTGCTTCAGGAGCTTGGCCACGACCCCAGCGCCGAGGAAATAGCCGCCGAGATGGGCATGCCCGTCGAAAAGGTGCGCGAGATACTCAAGATCGCGCAGGAGCCGGTTTCGCTGGAAACGCCTATCGGCGAGGAGGAGGATTCCCACCTGGGCGACTTCATCCCCGACGAGGACGCATCCGAGCCGAGCGAGGCGGCAAGCTTCTCGCTGCTCAAGGAGCAGCTCATGGAGGTGCTCGACACGCTCACGCCGCGCGAGAAAAAGGTGCTTGAGCTGCGCTTCGGCATAGTTGACGGCCGCACCCGTACCCTCGAGGAGGTCGGCAAAGAGTTCAACGTCACCCGTGAGCGTATCCGCCAGATCGAGGCCAAGGCGCTGCGCAAGCTCCGCCACCCCAGCAGAAGCAAAAAGCTCAGAGATTTTCTGAATTGATACAAAAGCCCTCCGGTGGCCGGTTGACACAAGAAAACATACGGTTTTGAAACGATCTTTTTCGCCCCTGCGGCGTACAAAGTCTTGAGAATACGACGGTATGCTCTCGGGCTTTGTCCTTGCAGGAACAAAAAATCTCAGCTTCAAAACTGCAAAGCATCAAAAATGACGGAGCAAGTGCGAGGTCAAGGCGCGGCGGCACAGGCATACTTTGTGTATACCAAGCCGTCGCAACGAAGACATTCGTGCTTGCTCCGCCTTTTTTGGCGTGTGTTTTCTTGTGTCAACCGGCCAAAGGCCGGAGGGCTTTTTCATAAATTGTAGTGGATTATTGAAAAAAATTTGATCCTTTTTCGAATTTCAGCGTTTATATAAGCAGCGGCAGGAGGTGAGCGCGTGGAGGATGCACTACTCATACGGCGTATAAAGCAGGGCGACGAGGCGGCGTTTGACGAGCTTGTTCTGCGCCACTACGACAGCATCTATGCCTTTTGCTACCGCCGCTGCGCAGACCGTTCCCTCGCCGCCGATCTGACTCAGGAGGTTTTTCTCAAGCTTGTAACCGCCGTTTACCGCTACTCGGTGACGGGCAATTTCACAAACTATTTATTCACCATCGCAGTGAACGTCTGCAACGACTATTACAGGCGCAAAAAGCCCGACAGCGCCGAGCTGAGCGAGGACTGCGCGGCGCTCGGCGGCGCGGAGGAACAAATGCTCCGGCGCGACAGCGGCAGCGTGATACGCCGCGCGCTCGACGAGCTGCCGGACGAGCAGCGCGACACCGTTATCCTGCGTTATTGGCACGACATGAAGCTGCGCGATATTGCCGCCGTGACGGGCGTTCCGACGGCAACGGCAAAGTCACGGCTGCGGCTCGGAATGGCGAGGATGCGAAAAATTCTTGAACTGGAGGGAGAAGGTCTTGAATCTTAAATATGATGTTCCCACGCCCCCGGAGGGCGCAAAGGAGCGCACCGTTGAGCTTGGAAAAATGCGCATGCGCACTCTGCGCCTGTCGAAGATGCCGCTTGGCCGGCTTATCGCCCTGCAGCTCGGCAATTTTTCGCCGACATACTGGATATTTCAGCTTTTGACGATCATCGCCATACTGTGCGCGGACGGCTTTGTCGTTTCCGAAGCAAGTGCCGCGCGCCTTTTGATATTCGTCTATGCCGGGGCGGCAAGCACCCTCGCCTGCCCCGAGCTTGTGCGCGATATGTCCTGCAAAATGAGCGAGATCGAGCTGAGCTGCCGCGTAAGCGGCGCAGACTTGCTCGCAGCGCGTATGCTTATCATCGGAGCGGCAAACCTCATCGGACTTGTGCTGACTGCGGTCATTGCCGCGGCAAAGTATAGCGCGGACCTCGCCGTTTTGCTCGCAAGCGGCGCGGCCTTGATGTTCACCTCGAGCCTTCTGACGCTGCTTGCTCTTCGGGCGCTGCCGATGATAAAAAGCAGAGCCGGGGCACTGTCGCTGTCGCTTATCTCGGCGGTAGCCGTCGAAACGGTGTGCGCAGGCATACCATGGAGCGCAGGCTTCTGGTTCATATTTGCCGGCATAAGCTTTGGGCTGCTTGCGCTCGAGGTCTGGCGCGAGCTTAGATGCATGGAACGCAGAAAGGGAAAAAGCATATGGAACTATCTTTAAATTCCGTTTCCAAACAGTATAAGGACAAGCTCGCCGTGAACGCGCTGTCGCTGACTATGCACAACGGCATCTACGGCCTGCTCGGCCCGAACGGCTCGGGCAAAACAACGCTCATGCGCATGATATGCACGGTGCTCCGACCGAGCGGCGGCAGCATAAGCCTCGACGGCGAAGATATCATCGGCCTCGGCGAGAGCTACCGCGATGTGCTCGGCTATCTGCCGCAGGACTTCGGCTATTATCCGAACTTCACCGGCCGGGATTTTCTGATGTATTTCGCCGCGCTCAAGGGACTTACCAAATATCAGGCGGAGGAAAAGTGCGGCGAGCTTCTTGAGCTGACCGGCCTTTCCGAGGTCGCCGGCAAAAAGCTCAAGACCTATTCCGGCGGCATGCGTCAGCGCATCGGCATTGCGCAGGCACTCATAAACGACCCGAAAATCCTCGTTCTTGACGAGCCGACAAGCGGACTTGACCCAGCAGAGCGCGCAAAATTCCGCAACATAATCGGCGGCCTGTCGAAAAACCGAATCATTCTGCTGTCCACCCATATAGTGTCCGATATTGAGTACATCGCCGACCGCATCGTTCTTATGAAAAACGGCGAGGTGTCGCTTGAGGGCGCGGCCGAGAGCATATGCGGCAGCATATCCGGCATGGTGTGGGAGTGCGCGGTCGCGCAGGCCGAGGCAGACGAGCTTATCGCAGAGCACGTCGTAACGAATCTGCATAACACGCACGGAGGCGTTGCGCTGCGTATCGTATCCGAGGCTCGCCCGACGGCCGACGCCGTCTGCGCCGAGCCGAAGCTTGAGGATCTGTACCTCTATCATTTCAGACGGGAGCTTGGAAATGAACCTTACAAAGCTTGAATTTAAAAAGATATTCACGCCGCTGACGGTGATCGCCGTCGTTGTCATGCTGCTTTTGAATCTGTACATGACGTTTGATTATCGCGCCTACTATTTGCTCGAAGCGCTTGATCCGGACAGCAAATCTAAGCCGATAGAAACGCTCAAGAGCGAATACGCCGAAAAGCGCGGCGAGATAACCGACGAATGGATAGCCGCGCGCAGGAGCGACGTTGAAAACATATTAAACGACCCGAAATATCTCAAAACCGAGGACGAGCTAAAGCAATATCTGAGCGATCTTGCCGTGCAGGGATATCCTGCCGAGGAGATCGAGCGGCTAAAAAGTCAACCATACACGATACTGAACAACAACGGAATAACGGCCTATGAACACACCGAAAAGTTCACACATGCAGCGAGCTTTTACGATAACGCCGAGGAGGAAAAGCAGTATCTTCTCGACGAATACTCATCCGATGCCGACATCTGCGCGGATATAAGCGCGCGCTATGACGCGCTTATAAACGACTATCGCGCGTTCTGCGACTATGACCTTGCCTACACGTCGATACAATATGTCATAGCCAATGCGTTTCCGTTCACGGTCGGCGTTCCTGTGCTCATCGGCCTTGCTCCGCTGTTCGCTCGCGAACGCGCGCGCAAAACCGACGCGCTTATCCTATCGTCAAAGCGCGGCCGGCGCGATACGGCTCGGGCAAAAATATGTGCCGGAACGCTCTACACTCTGCTTGTTTGGAGCGTCATGGCGATAAGCGCGGCGGCATATTGCTTCATCCTCTACGGCGCGGAGGGCTTCGGCGCATTCTGGCAGTCGTTTACCGGCATCTCCTCTCCGTTTCGGTGGACGATCGGGCAGGCGATCATAGTTGAACTTGCAACAAGCCTTATCGGCACGCTGTTTTTTGCCTGTATCGTGATGCTGCTCTCCGAGCTTACCGAAAGCATGTTCGTATCGGTCATTTTGGGCGCTGCGCTGCTGCTTACGCCTATGTTGGTATCCGTCGGCGCCGGAGCCGCAATACTTCTGCCGACCTGCCTCATCCGCGGCGTGATGATCTGGAGCGTCTATATTCCGGCAAAGCTCTTCGGCTCGGTAATGCCGGCGCAGTACCTCGCAGTCGCTGCCGCAGCGGTTCTAAGCATCGCATGCTGCACAGCCGCCGCAAACGTGTTCTGCCGCCGCCAGGCCGCTTAGAGCGGCCCTTCACAAAATATTAAACGCCCGGCGAAAGAATTTTCTTGACAATGAAGGCCGGTAATGCTATTATTATCAGGCACTTAAATGCGCGAGTGGTGGAATTGGCAGACTCGCTAGATTCAGGTTCTAGTGCTCACTCCGGGCGTGCGGGTTCAAGTCCCGCCTCGCGCACCAAGCAAAAGGCTCGAAAACATCGGTTTTCGAGCCTTTTTATTATGCTTTTGGCTTTTTGCCGCAGCGCGTCAAACCGGCTTGAAATACTTCGTTTTGAGCAGCGCTGCGTAAAGAGCCGCACCGGCGACGACGCCGAAGGCGCCCTGGATGCAATTCATGGGAACTCCGCCGACTGCGGCCGCACCGTAGCCGAGGATAAGCGCCTCGTACGCAAGGTAGCCGAGCACCATGAACACCTCACCCACAACACCGGCGACGATCGCGCGCACGGGCACGGATTTTATGAACTTGCAGTTGAGCAGAAGTCCTGCCAGCAGCGCCACGATGAACTTGATCGCGGCCGTGCCGGGAACGTACAGGCCGTAGCCTGCTATGAGGTCGGCAAGGCCCGAGCCGAGTCCGGCCGC
>ERZ779869.510-NODE-510-length-43340-cov-5.344785_pt1 | contig 43340 bp, 59 predicted proteins | sample MGYA00511557_ERZ779869 | MGnify/ENA primary metagenome ERZ779869 (study PRJEB29588, sample SAMEA2154620) | human gut metagenome | biome: human gut; feature: human-associated habitat; material: faeces | place: Denmark | collected 2008/2010 ... | reverse complement strand
TTTATGATAATTAAATTTATAATAATACTTATCAAGTTTAGGCCAAATTTTTAATCCTTGAAAGGAAGTTAATTCATTCCTCTCTTGCAAACGTTTGCTTCCAAACCAATCTTGGCAAAACAAAGCATCCTGGCCTTCTAAAGTATTTGATCTACCTACGCTATGCAGTTTTATATAACAATGATTTAATAGATAATTTATAATGTCACGTTTTATTTGTATGGTTTGCGTAAAACATGCATATATTAAACGCCCAAATTCAGGAAACAAACAATAAGGCTTATTATAATTGAAACACAAATCTACCTCAAATTCATTTAAATAAGTCTTTCCGTGTGTTAAACTGCGAAGATTTATTTCAAGTAAATTGGCATTTGTTATTATGTCGTACTTTTTAAAGAAAAGCCCAATAGATTCATGTGATACGTCTGATTTTATTTCTTCATAAGTAGAAAAAATTCCCGTAATCCATTTGCAGGGCAGTGCCGACTTACTAAAGTTAACCAAATAATCTACAGTGGCTTTTGATGCTTCAAGTAACACAGTTTGTTTCTTAGGAGAATAAAACAGTACTTGTAAATCGTCGAAATTTTGTTTTGCGAGAATTGTTTCTAAAGATTTCATTTTTTTTTTAATGTGTGAAAATTTGAAAAAAGAAATGGCTCCCGACAATTTGCGTATCGGGAGCCATGTTATTGATATACAGCGAATTAAAAAAGGTTAGTTGCCTTTAGAATGGGTGGCAATCTGAATAAAGTCTCCGTCCTTTGGTACGCATAATTCTGCATCAGGTGCCACGTCATCGCCACCGCCATTTATACGGATATCCCACATACCAGTTTCCACGTCAATTTTCAGATCTGGATACGCATCCAAAATCTGTTTCAACGACCAATGCGCAGGAACACGCACTTCACGACACATCGCCTGGAAGGGCACAATGGTTACAGATTTGGTAGCGTTTGGATCCTCGGATTCCTGAGGCACATGGGCACAAGGAGCCTCTTGTTCATCTTCTTCGATTTCACGGGTCTCCTCAACTTCGTGTTCTTCAATATAATCGATAACATCGCGTTTTAGTTCGCCAAAGTTGTTCCAATATTCAAACATGGTCGCTTCTGAGATAATTTTATCTTCACCACGAATTACAGTGTCCCTCAGAACACGTGTAGCGTTAAAGTCAACAGCTTCAGCAATTTTTTCGATAATTTCTTGTTTTGTCATATTATTTTAGTTTTTTTTGTTTTTGAGTTAGGTAGGTTGGGTTAAAGATTAAAAAGAAAGTTATAATTCGGATAAACGGAAAATAGCACTTCAAATTCGGGATTTGCAAGTCGATATTTTTCATCAATGGTATCGTCACGTTTTGTGATCCACTTTATAAATTGCCATACGGCCATTGACGCAATCATTGAAGAAGAGGCGCCCATCATAATGGATGTGCCACACTCGCTTTTTTCAGCGACTTCATCGGAATATAAAGTTTTTTCCCACCGTATCTGATCAGTTATATCAGTAGGGTTAAAAGCATAAACTCTTCCTTGGGTTGCTGAGAGTCTGGTCTCAATACACAATTGCGTTGCGTAATACTTTAAACACGATTCGTAAATTTCTTTGCGAGAAGACATTGTGTCTGTAAGTAAAAACACAATATCCCCTAACATTCCAGTTTCCGAATTTACAAATTCATTATGTGTTGTAACTTCAATACCTGTAATTTCTTTTAGATACTCTGATAAGGCTTCTACTTTAGGTTTGCCAACATCTGCAAGCCCATAAAGTTGATTGGGAAGGTTATGGCTTTCTACGACATCAGCATCCCAAATATGCATGCCTTGGATGCCCATTTTAGCCAACTGAAATGCAACATAAGATCCTGTTGCTCCAGCTCCTATAATATCTATGCGATAATTTTTTTGGTTAAAATTTGCCGGATCCAAGAAAGCATGTTGCCGTTCAAAATCAATTAATGCTGCATCCATAATTTTTGGGAGATTTGAGTTTTAGAAAAGAAATCATTGTTATCTACTTTTTCTACGAGCTTGTTGTCACTTGTATTGGTACTACATCTAGTTGCTGGTTCAAGTCCCATCCATTCGTTATTTACAGATGGTTTTTTGCTGTTCCAATCGGATGTTGGGCTTCCAAATAAAGCCATGCGGGGATGTGAATATTGTGAACCATAACTGTAAGACGGCTCAAATGTAATTTCTTTAACTTTGGTATTTATATCGGATATTATCTTTGTAACCGTTTCATCAGACAAATGCCAACGTTTTCTTATAGGAAGTTCCGTATAGTGCAGATTATTTTTAAAATCCCAAAAATCTAAGCGGACATCTCCTTTTTTGTTGAATATACCAGTAATCAAAAAGTCTTTACCGACAAATCTTTTCGCATTGGCGATATCTTCACAGCTAGGACTTACTCCCATGTTAACATGAGAATGACCCCAAAAATTAAATGTGTTTAAACGATTCCGTTTTTCTTCGGAACTTAATGACAGATCACGAATAATTTCGGAAGTCAGTTCATTTAATCCTTTTGCGGATTGTTCACATGTAGCGCCATGACGCCGTTGTTCAGTAATAAATATGTCTGTTATGACATATGTGTTACTTTTAGGATCATGATCAACTGTTCCAAACCATCCGATTTCCATTGATTCATGATCTACAATAAATTGAATTTTTTCCCAAGCAGTTATGTCAAAGCGCACATTCGGCACATTTGCTTTAGAAATATCTATAATTTCGATTTCCATAGTTATTACTTTCCAGAGCTGCCAAAGCCGCCCATATTGCGTTCAGTTTTGCTAAGATTATCAGAAGCTTGAAATTTAGCCGTGACCGTCGGCTCAAATTTAACTTGGGCTATACGATCACCTTCCAGATATACAGTGGGCCTATTGCTGGAAATATAATCTTCCACCGTATCGCTTAGTACGCCTGCCCAATTTCTCAGTTTGGAGAGAAGTCCTTTGTTATTAACTTCTTCATTTTCTACGTCTTCATTATATTTTTTTATATTGATACGCAGGGCATTCCGCAACGTTAGTCCTGGCAGTTTATACAATACCACTCCCCATTCGTTGCGATAATCGCTGTCAATGGTTCCAGCTTTTACGGTTACCCTATGTTTTACAGGCATCGAGCTACGTTCCAATATACGCGCCCCGTATCCTTGAGGAATTTCTGTAAATAGCTTTGTTTTAGCGATAACTATTTCTCCAGGATAAATCTTTACCATTTGTTTGGCATAAATATCTGCACAATGCGCTCCCTCCGATTTGATTTCAGGAGCTTTAACCCCGGGAAGTGCTTGGTATTTAACGGTGATATTGTGGTTGTTGTCCATTTTTTAAAGTTCGAAATATTTAGATATGTTAAAGATTTCTTTGGTTATTTCTTTTATGTTAACAAATTTAAAAACAAAGGGAGATTCGTCCACTTGATACATTTTTTTGCCGTCTATCATTATTGGCTTCATGGAAAGATAATCCCATCCATCAGCACAGTTCTCTAGCCAATTTATGAACATTTCTTCAGCTTCTTCACTCGTCAAATCACCCTCTTCCAGCTCATCAGTTTCCAGAAACAAGAGTTGTTTACCTACTGAAAAAAGTTCCACTGCATTCAGTTCTTGCAATGCAGCCAAATTACTTACTTGCGCATCAGAATCTACGTCATCCGTTTCTTCCTCATCTTCCGCATACTCGTCGTAAGTGTCATTGATATATTGTTTTATAACTGCGACAAAATATCTTGTATGTTTTTTAGAAGTATTTGATGTTGCCATAATTAAATTTTTAGTTGTTCAATGTTTTCCAAAATATCAACTGTATATCCTAGTTCTCTGTAGGCATTGAGACGCAAATAGGAATCTCGCATAATCATTGCATCTCCGCTTGCCGGATTGCAATTAGCAGAAGGCATAAATAGAAAATCTATCATTATACCCTCAGGTTTGTTGGGTTTTACTTCCGCGAGCCTTCCTGGTTTTTGAGTGGCCATAATACCGGCGCCTCCCCCACAACAATTAATTTCACATCGCAATTCGTCAATGGTAACACCAGTGGAATAAATATTAGAACAAATACAGCGTTTTATTTCATTTGCTTTCATTTTAGCAAATAACTCTTGCCGCTCTTTTTTGTTTTTCATTAATTTATCCATGGCAATGATGCTGTCATTTACTTGTTGCGATAGCACCTCAGCTTGACTGGAGTTTTCAATAAATACCAAAGTTTGAAAATCTTTGGGAATTATATTGTTACAGATATGCCCAACAAGCGCATTAAATGCAGCATTCTGTTGAACCAGGTATTTATACGCTAAATCTCTTCTTACATAATTCTTAGGCGTAAAAGATACCTTTATCATATACACATGAATCGGGCACAAAGCGCCTAACTTAACACATTCTGTATAAGTTGTCTGAGAAAGAACCGGACCCATAAGTCCTGTTATAAGAATATCTTCACCTCCCCATCTTCCGTCTGTTGTGGCCCCGAACCCAAGGATTCGAGCATTGGAGAATCTTGGGAAATACGGCGCACGGCTTTCTGTTACAGCTGAATGAGGTTCGTCCACCAACACCAGTTTGGTATTCTCAAAATCCAATTTATGCATTGAATCCAAAGAACACACAGTAATGTCCTCAGATGGGTATCTGTCTTTACTTCCGGTAAATAAACCTTTTACCTCACGTCCAGGACAACATTGTTTAATTGTATCCATGGTTTGAGGTAAAAGGTCAATGCCAGGGGCTAAAACTACAGTTGGCAAATTGGGATAAACATTAATGGTGTTGGTAATAAGTCGCGTCTTACCATAACGAGTAGGACATTTAAACAACCCGCTACGGTTTTTATCCAATCCCTTGCGCAATACTTCCTCTTGGTTAAATCTCAAACCTCCAAGTTTATCATACAAAGGTAACGGAAATGCCAAGCGTTTATCAATCACCTTGGCGTCAGGATAACTTTTACGTACTATATCAACGACCGTATCAAACATTCCTTGGAATGTTTGATACGTGACCATATTGTCTTGCAAAGAAGGAATGATATTAAAAATATGCTTAGTCGTTTTTTTAGTTATTCTCTTGCGCTGTGCAGGACTAAATACCAATTCTTTTTTAGTATATTTTAAACTCGATTCCAATTCTCTGCATCTTTTCGGCAGCCGAACAATTAAATCGTTATTTGTCCAATAAATTTCTGCATGCATTTTTGAAATGGTGATATTGTGAGATCAAAGCTAATCGTAACCTTTGGTTGATTGACATAGTTGTCCGTAAAAGGATTAACCTTAGCTTGCTCTGCAAGCCTCCTGCAAGTATTCTTTACAGTTTCTTGCACTTTAAATTACATGTATTTATCTCGTCTCATTTGTTTCAGATCAAAATGCGGTTGAGATTTGTTAACACGAATTTTTATGTTAGGCATATATTTAATGTGATTTTTTGTTGGTGAATATGAATTTTCCATAACCTTGCTTAGCGCCAAATTGCGTAATGCCGTTATGGTTAGCAATAGTTTTAATTCCGTTTAACAGATATGTTTCATCCCAAACTTCAGGGTTATATTGGATTTTTAGGTATCCGGTATAACCTACAGGTAAGCTTTCAAACAACTGTTCTTTTCCGGCAATATATGTCTGTTTTCGTTCAAAAAATACTGGAACATTTCTATCAGAAGGAACCATTCCAGGATAAATTTGAAAATTTTTATCTATTGTTACATTAGTAAGCTTTTTAAAATTATTAAGAAACGAAGTTAAGAATAACTTAACTTCGTTTTTCTTGACATTATTTAACAAGATTCGCCTCAATCCGTTTTCATCCGGTTTACCACTACCCAAGAATGGAGAAATAAGCCGAATTTCTTGCAGTACGGTTTTCATTCGTTAATCCAGATTAATTGCAGTCGTAAATGCTTTGTCTATTATATGGTTATGATCAATAATCCATACTTGACCATTTTGTCCGGTTAGCATATTTCCGACATTTTCCAAGAGTTCGCTAAGCGCTTTTATGGATTCTTCATCTAAATGAGTAGTAGGTTCATCTAAAACCAAGAATCCTAAATCAGGGCAAATAATTTTCTGAATAGCTAATTGAAATGCTATGGACAATTTAATCTTTTGCCCTCCTGACAATTGATACATAGGGTACCAATATTTGTCGTTAGGCTTATCGATTCTTTGGAACTTAAATGACAAGTCTTCTTCAGTCGCTCTATCTTCAATTTGAATGATAAAGTTGGCATTCATATACGCCAAATATTCGCTGATATATCCGGAAATCGATTTAAACAAATAATTGATATAGTTTTTAATTACGCCGTCTTGAGGTTGCAAGAGTTGCTTTATGCGTGCCAATTCTTCAACTTCACCATAAACTTTGGCATTTTCCGCTTCTAGTTTAACGATCAAGTTTTTATCATTGTCAATCTGCTGCTGTAAGTTATCAATAACTTGTTTTTCAGCATTTAACTGATTGTATACATCCACAGCTGCAGATGCAATTGTTTGCACCTTAGGAATCGTTACGAAGTGGTTAAACGTTTCCAGAACATAGGCATTTTTTATATCTTGCTCAAGCGTATCGCGTATTTGTTTTAGCTTATGATTTTTTAGATTTTGATTAAGCTGCAATATAGTCTCTTGAGTTTTAGATATTTCTTGTTCCTGCGCAGAAATAGACCCTGTAATCGTAGTGGCCCTACTTAACAAATCTTTTTTATTAGATATTTCAGACCTTAGCTTAGACAGTTCTTGTTCTTTTGCGCTGACAATTTCTTTTAATTTGGCAACATCTACGTTGTTTTCATCAAGACCAAATGATTGTAAGGTCTTGGTTACTTGATCAATCATATCCTGTAAAGCATTGCGTTGATTTTTTTCCCACAATACTTTATATTCAGGCAACTTTTCTTTTACTGTGTAAATAGTTCGTGTAATTTGCGGCCAGTCGTTTTTATAATCATCTATTTTAGACTTTAGTTCTACCATAAGTTTTTGGCATTCATCATAGTCCGCTTTTATACGCTTATATTCTTGCTCTGAAACTCTTAAGATAGCTCCGTTGTTTACCTTTTGAGAAGTTGCCTCTTTTAACTGTATTTCCAAGGGCTGAATCTGGGATATTTGAAGCGTTTGAATATTTTGTTTTATGCTTTCAATATCTCCATCACAAACCTCTTGTCCAAGCATCAGTTTTAGACCACATACAGGACAGCTGGCAGTATCTTTGTTAACCTTATCTTTTAGTTTCTGCTTGGTTTTCGCCAGCGTTTCTAGCTGTGCCACAACTGAACACAAGTTATTTCTTTGTTGCTCCAATCGAGGAATAGCGGCCTCTGCCTGTTGTATCTTGGAAGTTGCTTTGTTTATATCTTGCTCAAGTTCAGACAGTTTGTTTTTCCACTTTTCGGATTTTAGGCAACAATCTTCAAATTTGGTTGTGTTATTTTGATACTCATCAAATTCACGCACAGTCGTTTCCACAACGTCAGGTGGTACGTTAGAAAACACCGTGGTCTTTAGCTGGTTAAATATTTTATTTTCTTCTCTGGCTGAAAGTAAATTATTCCAAGCGTCAATAATCAGCTGTTGATTTTTTAAAAATGCGCTTATTTCGTTAAATTGACTTTCTAAGCTTTCGATTTGTGTAGTAATACTAGGAATAAGCGTAGATTCATCTACCCCTGCAATTGCAGCTAGGGAGGTTAGCTTATTTTTTTGTTCAACAAGAGTTGCTAATGCTTCTTGATATTTAGTTTCCCATCGTGCATGTTCATTTTGTGCATGAATATAATTTGATGCGGACTCCCATATATCTTTGACAAAGGTTGCGCTAACATATTTCGCATTTGCTTCCTGAACTGCAGATTCCCATGCTTCGTTTTTGGATTTTAAATTTTCAATTTTAACTTCCAAATTATTTTTTAAACTGCCAACATCTGTAACGGAAGATCTCAGTTTATTTAAAGTCTGGTCAACTACGTAAGATCTTTTGGATAAGAAATTTAAATTTAACAATTTGGCAAACAAGCCCAATCTTTCCGAAAGTCTTGGACTAAGAATATTGGCAATTTCTCCTTGTGCAATAAATATGGCGCTTAAGATATTTTGTTTATCTACTCCCAAAATTTGATCCATCATGGCGTCAAATTCTTTAGCTTTAGTAATAGGCTTTTGAATAAGATCGCCATAGGTCAGACTTCTGGTAGTAGTTCTGGTATTAATGCCACGTCTAATAACGCCTGTTTTACCGTTTTTCTCAAATATAACTTCTACTTCGGCGGAAGTTTCGCCTTTTTTAATATACGTTTGAATATTATTCGTAGTTTCTCCGGTAAACGCATATTGCAAAGCAGAGACAATAGTCGATTTACCAGATCCATTGCGTCCCACTATGCCTACTACAGGACCTTTAATATCCAAAAATAAATCGGAATGTTGTCCGAAGTTTTTTAAATGTAAAGATTTTATTATCATATTTATTTTTCCCAAATGTAGGTGACTACGTTTCCGCACTCCTCAACGGTGGGTTCTGTGTGCTTAGCTATTGGGCGGGCGCAATCCCAAGAAGAATGCTCAGTAGGACAATCCCCCGCTTCGACAATGAATCGCGCATCGTATTTTTCTGGAAGAATAGCCAGAAGCTTCCTTTTCTTCCACCGTTCAGAATCATCATCTTTCACCTCGCACATCTCGCCGATTTTAAGCTCTCCTTCACCTGTAAAAAGCTCGTCCGTGATTGCATTAATAACCTTATGCAAATAGGCGTCGCGCTCTTCGTTGCTGATAAAACATTTTGATACAACTTGATTACCAGCAGCCCAGTATTTGCCCCTTAGGTAAATCCCCCAATCTTCAAGATAAGGTGAACTTTTAATTCTCACAAACCCTGTTTCTTTAAAATGGGGCAAACCGGCTTGTTCCTCTATTTTCATAGATAGGGTTTTATCTGTTAGCCAAAAGGCCAATTTTAATTTTTTAGTCATAAAAATTTTGGTGCTGGTTGTTATTTGTTGATAGTTAAAACTTGATATTGGTAGTTTTTCATTTCAAATTCCAAAGAGTTATAACGTTCTTCTTCCCAAATCGCTATAGGCAGAAAAAATTCTTCAAGTTCTTTTTTTAATGGCATTGTAGCACATCCAAAAAAATATATAGCATTTGTTAATTTATTTTTAACTTTTATAATTACTTTGGGATTTTTAATTATCTCTCTTGGAAATTGCAGATGTCTATAGACACTAAGGTTATCTATTAAATCATAAGTGTCCATTATACATATATTTATGATTTAAAGTTTGTATCTAAAAATACCCTAAACAAATCTAAAGCTTTTAATACGCTATTGGCGCTTAATAGGGCTTTGTATGAATCGTCATCAACCTTTGTCAGCAATCTAGTTGCAATATTGGTTACAGCTTGTTTGAATCCGATGATATCCAAGGAATAATATCCTAAAAATACTTGGCGATCTTTTTTATTAGTTAACCAAAGCGCAAAATTGTTGTTGTCAAATTTTGTAAGCAAATATTGATCAAAATAAAATAAAGGTTTGCCGATTTCAAGTTTCGGCAAAACCTTCTTTAGGGACTGCTGTGATTTTTGTTTATCTGTGATTACTTCGGAAGATTCTTGAAGCTGCCTGGCTTGCTGCATTTCCGCTTTTGTGCGACGCTTGCGCTTGGGCTTTTCCGAATCCTCTTTTAAGGCTTGAACCTTGGATGTCACATTTAACTTAATCGCAGCAGTATTAGTATTTACCACAGGAATCGCAAGCTTTTCACGAGATGATTTACGTCCGCGTTTTTTGCGCCCTGTGGTATCCTGAAGTATTTCTTCAGCAATAATATTTTTTAATTTGGGTTTATTCTTTGAACCTTTGGGACGTGACATATTTAGATTATTTGGTCTGCAAGTTGTTGAATTATGTAAGTTTCAAGAAGAGGATAAAGTTGTTTAAGGCTGTCACCTTGTACAATACTTTTTGACAACTCGATTTGGTCAATACCGTTTTTAAAGTCTTCACAAAAATCTTTATACGTTTTTTCAGAAATAATATTATCCATTGCGGTTTCACCTTCACCTATCCTCATTTCACTACGTCCAATAACTTCAGGCAACACAGCATCTTCCAGATATCCAAATGAATAAGCTAATTGCTGCAATGTTGTCTTTTTAAGCGGGCTGTAATATTTGCTGCAATTCCAAAAGTCCATTAAGTCGATTTGACGGACATTACCTTCTACCCCACGGTTTTTACCGACATAGTAAAATTGTTCCATATTAGATATAAATGTTTGCTTATAAACATCATATACTTTCAATATGCAACTTCTTTGCAATAAAAACGGAATATCAAAAGAAGAACCGCCCCAAGAAATCAGATTTACCGGCACATTTAAGTTAATCGCCTCGTCGCCAAGTCTTTTGCACATGTCAAAAAACTTGGTTAACATAATCCTTTCTTGATTATCCAACTCCTCTTCGTTTCCAGCAATTCCCGCATTGTCCGTTACAAAAGACTTAAATGTAACAGCCCCGCCGCAGTACGTGCACATTACTGTTATACTGGCTATTCTTCCTGTAACGCCAAGTAGTGCGCCTTCTGAAGCGTAACTCTCTTTTGCTGCTGCAATTTTCGCGGCAATCTTTTCAGGGTCTTTTAGGTTGCCCACTGCCACGTTATTTTCATTAAAGGGCAAACAACGTTTAAAGTCCGGCGCTGTCTTAATTTTAAGTACAACAGATCTTAGAAAATCTGTAGCAAGTTCTAAATCAACAGGTTTGTTTTGATAAATTTTTAGCATGGTAAAGTTAGTTTAAGTATTTGTTTATAGCTTCTTCAGAATTGTTGTTTTTATCTACTAAAGATTGCAATAACTCGGCGCCTTTTTCCGTCAATCCTAAACGCAGATTTTGCATATCATTTAGGCTTTTACTTACAAAATCGGGCAAGGATAAAATATTGTCTAAATTTTCAACTTGTTCTTTTGCAACATCTTTTACATCTTCTTCGGAAAATGTAATCTTTTTGGTTTTCACAATGCTTTGCAAAATAACGTTTTCTTTATTTTCTACAATCAAATCGTTGATTCTTGATAACACGTTTTCCACTTCAGGTTTATAATACACAATTATAAATGCCCTAGTACCCTTTTGATTGACGCCGTATTGAGTTAAGGTCGCTATTAGATTATCAAGATCTTGTTCGTTGCAAATAAGTTCAGATCTGATGCGTATATAATCGCAGAATATTTCTACAGGATCGTACATACGTTTATCGGTATCATAAACAAAAAAATACTTTTTTATATCCTCATTTGCTTTAACCAATTCTATAGAGCCAGGAGAAATAAAAGTTACACCGTTTACAAATTTAGTTTCTGTAACATGCGTATCACCTATAACGACTAATTTTAGATTGGGAAACCTATCAAAATTAAAATCTTCTTCTATGCTCCAATAATTTGTAGTTTTGTCATTGTATTGAATAAATTCTTTGCATCTCGTATGCATCAGAATAATTGTTGCATTTTGTGGAGCTTCAACCAACTGCTCTATGATTTCTTTTCGAGAATACGCTGTAATCCCAACAATAACTTCATTGTCAACAGTAATAGCTTGATTTGGTTTTAGCTCTATAAACCCTCCCTTGTCGGATGGTCTGCTAACCACATTAAGCCAATGTTCGGAAGTATTATCGTGATTCCCATTTATATAAAATGCAGGTATATTAGCTTCAACTAACTTTAAATGCAAATCCTTCAGTTCGCTTACAGCCTTTTCAACGGGATTACAACTATCTAAAATATCCCCTGCCAATAAAATTGGATATTTGGAATTTATAGCAAAATCGATAATAAATTTTGCCGCATTATAAACGTCGTTTTCACGTCTTGGATCTCCGTATTGTTGTAATCCAAGATGCCAATCGGAAGTTAAAATTAGGTTCATATTTTTTATAGTTTTAAAATTTTGTTTAATGTAACTTTATCTATGTGTCGCATTTCAATCATCCCCTATATCATAAAAATATTCATCAAGACAATTTTGTTGTCTTTTAGATATCTTGGTTAAGTCTTTGATTGAAGCATAGTAAAAACCGTTGGATGTTTCCAAAGGTGCACATTTAACATATTTTCTGCCTTCAAACATTTTTATATTGGATGGATCTATAATTTTTACGATTAAAGCCGTTTGCATGGTATTAGAAGGAAACGCTTCATTTGGGCGAAAAAATTGCCCCTTTAATACGCAATAGTCGTTTTTATGCAAAGTTGGCAGTTGGCTGGTTAGTATAGGCATGTTGATAAAAAATTAAACTCCGACGGTTTGTCGGAGTTTGGGTTAAATTGTTTTAATGTTTAAGAAAGTCGAACTTTTGGCAATGGTCTACTACTATTGTCAACTATTCCGCCTAACGCCGCATTAGTTACAACGTTAGGCGGTTTTGGTTTTGATTCCGGCGGTTTTATTTCTGTTAACTGTTGTTCCGTCATTTCAATGTCCGGAATCAAATTTTCTTCTCCGTCATTTAATTGATACTCATCAGGTACTTCATTTGCAGTTTCTTCCAGCTCGACAATAAGATTGGTTTCTTCGCTAATCACGGGCTTTACAAGAACCTTTTGTTCCTGAGAACCATCAGCATTGTTGATTTCAATTATAGACTGGTTATCTTGAATTGTATCAATCAATGTTTTGTGCTCGATAAAGTTTTGCGTTTTATGCATATCCTCAACTTTATTAAGGAAAAAATCTCGAACCATAGTATTAAAGACTTCAACGCCCAACATATTGACTATTTGTTCGATCTTTTTGGCGCCGTCTTTTATAAACATCGGTTCCAAGATTGCCGTAAGCGGAATATTGTGCTCCACAGCAACTACCTTTTTATTATTGGCAGTTTTTAAATTTAAATGGATATCCAAAATTAAATCTTTGGATTTAACAACAACTTCTTTCAGTTCTTCAGGCATCTTTTGCTTTAATTGTAGGGCTACCTCTACGATATTTAGCAGTATCGTATTTGCGATAGATATCTCTTAGCCTGGCACGGGAGTAGATATTTGGATTAGTTTCCTTGGAAATAACTTTTGCGTTTTCCAAGAAATACGTGCTGGACATGTTTTGTTTTCTGGTAGCCATTTTGGAATTTAACTATGACTCACCGCAGCCGCAGGGTCAAGCTTTAAATATTCAGGGTGATTAAATTAAACATATTTTAAATCTTCGTAGTTGTGCGTTTGATTAATTCTTCACACTGTCTTGCAGGCAAATACGCCCATAAGACGACATTATCAATATAAGTATCAACTATGTTATCATAGAATTGCCCTTCATACTTATCCCAGAGCAAGACTTTAAACCCGTTATCTGGGGAGTATGTTAGACATTCCTCCCCATCTACGGGGGCTTCAAACAATAGCTGATAAAAGTCTATTGTTGTCTGCATTTTATTCTTTATGGGTATTGATACGATAATTTTCTATTAGCTGTTTAGTTTCGGTTGCAGCTTTAATTAGGCTGTCCAACCAATCAACATGAAATCTTGTTTTATGATAGAAATGCCCATCGTCTTCTAGCAGTAGCTCCACTATACGTGGTACCTTATGACTTCCAACTACTCTAAAGGCGAAGACACCTTGCAAAGACGTAAACTCTTTTCTGTAGTCGTCTAAATCATCCAGTTCTGCGCCTTTATTATCTTGAATCCTTAGCGCAGGATTGAAGTCGCTGATCTGGTGATATCTTTCATCTTGGTTATACACAAATTTTTGAGCGGGCTTATCCTCAAGTAGTTGCCACATTTGAGAGCATGCCTCTTCAAAATCTTCGTATCTTTCCTCGTCAATTAAAGCTATCGCTTCTTTATATGCATCGTAATTGTCCTCATACACTGTCTGTTCATATTTATCTGTGGACCATTTGACCCACATCCATTCATTTTCAGCTGCCTTAACCAACTCTTCTCTCAGTAGCTGATATTCTTCTTTGGAATGTGTCTTTTCATTACTCATAGTATTCTCCTTTTGTACTTGTGTTTGCGTGGATATTGTTTGGTGATTCTGTAAGTCTTTGTCCGGTTCACAAATATAAATTTTTTCCCAAGAATTAAAATCTTTTACTTGGTCATTTGTATTTTGGATAAGCTTAACAGCATTTTCCGGAGAAATAGTCGTAAAAGCATTTCTAATTTGCTTAGATTCGGAATTAAATACCGAATACATTTTTTGGATTACATGGTCAGGCACAATCTTGTAACCCGTGCGATTTTGATTTCTACACATGCATTCTTCCATGGATATGCCTGAAACAAAATCAACCACGTAAACTCTATAACGATAATTTTTAACAAGTTTTTTATACTTATTAAGCAATTCTTTCTTATAATGCGTGGCGTCAATTATTAACATTTCGCCACGAGTCATTCGAGTTTCCAATAAATGAAACAAATACTCCCACACTTCTTTGTCATTTTTCTGCGATATGGAAAATGTTCCGTTGAGATTTAGCACGGGACATTGAATAAGCGTGCGAATTTGATCAGCGCATAAAGTATAAGGTTCCAAGTTATTGCGGTTCACCCAAGTGGATTTGCCGCTTCCTGGGGCTCCTCTCAAAAGAAATAAAGTTCGCATTGTGAAATTTTTAAATTGTTTTTTGTTCTTTAAAGAAATCTTCCAGCGACATAGTAACTACTTGTCCTGTTTTTTTATTTTTAAATCTACATATGGTATCCCCTGTGCAGCATTTGGAAATCTGTCGGCTTCCTCTAAATACTGTGGAACATGATGGACCTATATTTAAATTATAAAATATATGTGCAAACGGAAAGTCTTTTAAAGACAGAGGTGTTCCTAAAGGATACTTAGGATAATAATATCCCAATAGCGGCGATATGCTAAAATGAGTTAACTTTAAATAGTCAAAGAAAGCTTCCCTATATAATTTTAAATTTTGGTCGCTATAGTTAGCTTTTAGCTGATCGTGCATTTTCATCAAATGCTTTACGGCTTTTTCCACCTTATCAAAGAAAAAAGCGTCAGTACGAATCAACTTTTCAATATCAAAAAATCCCCCGTTTGAATCATAAGTCGCGGCAGGTAAAGTAGTTGTTTTAGGCATAAGATTTGTTGACATATTTCAATGTCAACAAATCTTAATTTAAAACTCAAGCATTTTTGTTTTGTTTATTATTAAGGGTATCCCTGACCTTACGTCACCCTCTATGGGGTTTCTTATTTTTCTTCCCAAGTATATATCGTTACGGGTCCATCAACTTTTACTGTAGGTTTACTTTTAAATATTTCGTTAGAAATATGTTGAACAATTTTCTTTAAGTCCCTATCTCTTGATTCTTTACTTGTATAAGTTATGGAGTCAACGTCATGAGATATCCATTTACTTTCTGGTAAAAGTAGGCGAAAGTCGTCATAACTAAATATAGTTAGACAATCCCCACCTATATGAATATACCCATTTTCTTTGCTTTTATAGAATCCTACGCTTTCCACTAGTTTGATTACTAGTGTTATGTCATCAGCCTTCCAAAAGGCTAGTTTCAGCTTTTTCATTTTCCTTCCTCTCTTCTAAAAGCCACTTTTTAAATTCCTCGTTGTTGTCAGCTTCTGGAATGTCGTATATTCCATTGTCCTCCCACTCTCCGAAAAACTGCATCTTGCCTTGTGGCTTATCCTTTATCCAAAGATTAAAAGGCTGTTTGATTTTGGAGATATAATGGTAATGCCATGCTTCGTAGCGATTCAGCTTCATTTAGCCTCCCAAGTGTAGGTGACTACGTTTCCGCACTCCTCGATATGAGGTTCTATGCGCTTCGATATCGGGCGGGCGTAAGTCCAAGAAGCGTGCTCAGTAGGGCAATCCTCCCATTCAACAATGAATCGCTCTCTGTATTGCGCCGGAAGAATTGCTATGAGTTTCCTTTTTTCCCAATCGCCAACTTCCCCATCTTTCACCTCGCACATCTCGCCGATTTTAAGCTCTCCTTCACCTGTGAAAAGCTCGTCCGTTATGGCGTTGACTGCTTTCTGCAAATACTCATCGCGTTCGGCGTTGGTGGCAAAGTGTAATGGTTTTAATCTAAGATTTGCATAGTGAAGATACCCCCTAAGCCAGACGACCTTGTCAGAAATCAATGCCGGCGAATCATATATCCGAACATAACCGTCCCTTTTTTTTCGGCAACCCCTCTTGCTCCAGAATTTGCATCACTAAACCTTTCTCTGCCTTCCAAAATTGAATCTTCAACTTCTTCATTAGTTGATTTCCTTTCTTATTTCATTTGTTATTCTTCGCTTTAAAATTGCTCTACGGCGATGAGAGCCTCGCTTTTGAGCATTGCGACGAGACCTGTTACACCTACCGGTCTCGTCCCAATATCCTAATGGTTTTCCATTATCTCGCACGTCTGCACAAGAAAAGGCACCGCCATCACTTTTTAGCAACTTAGCATGTTTTGCCTTGGGCGTATCTTTGCTTGTTCTGCTCATGACATGGATTTATTCATAGTTTCATCAATTAGCTTGGTTGACAAAACTTGCAGAGACTTCGCCTCATTTTTCCAAATGTAAAGCTTTCGATTTATCTCTTTTAAGAAATCTCTCAGCTCTATAATTTTTTTCTTCAACTGAATAGCTTCACATTTATACTTATCGCTTTCAGCTTGTAGCTCTTGAATGCGATTTTTGAGCGATTCCTCAGTTGGAGTGAAATATTCACCAACCAAGCAATCTGTTTTAGTGCATTTTGCTTCACAGTATTTAGAGTTATAAAATGCACAATTTTCACAGCTTATGGATATACCATTCTCATCTTTCATTAGCTATTTCTCCTAGCTTTCTGCCTGTTTAAGACGTTCCAAAACGTCTTTATTATCACGCATAGTTCGGTCGAGAAGCTCCATTGAAAATTCTTTAATCCTCCTTTGAAGCACCTCATTGTGTGCTTCTAATTCTCCGCATTCCCTTGACCTTTCCCCCAAAAGCTTGACGGTTTCAGTCAACTTCTTCTCTAACACATTAACTTTCTCTTGAAGTTCATCTGCTTCTGTTGCGCATTGTTCAAGTGCACCTAATGCATATTCTTCGCTCACACCTGAATATTTCTGATAAAATGATTCAGATGATTCCTTTATTTGTTTAGCTTCTTTGATTTCTGCCCTTAGTCTATCCGCCTCTTGCGCTTCCGCGCGTTCGGACTCTTGGATAACAGTTAACTCCTTTTGAAGTTCCGCAATGCGGGCTTCGTAAGATTCGTCAGTAGGTAAAAATTTGTCATAGCTTTTACAAAAATAACATTTAGACCCAAATATTGTATTCCTACAATTCTTACATTCAATTTCGATACCGTTTTTATCTTTCATTTTTTACGCTTTCGGCAATAAGGGGTTTTTGATTGTCTTTTGTAATTTTTTCAAAGTAGAATTGTGTAAATGGTTTAGGCTCTATTAAATTATATTTTATTGCGAGTTTAAAGATAAATGATTTTCTTAATCTTTCTATGATGGTGGAAATTCTCTGTTTAAATTGTTTAATATCAAGTGTCGATTTATAATAATTACATTCTCTACAAGCGGGATTGTAGTTTTCAAGGTTATCAATTCCTCCTTTCCTAATTGGATAAATATGGTCTATGCGCATTGTTTTCATCGTAAGATTACATCCGCAATAAGCACACTTACCTCCATATTTTTGTAAGATTTTTATTCTGATAGATTTTGGAATATAGTGACGTTTGGTTAAACTATGACCTGTATTGTCTTCCATTTTTACGCTTTTTCCTTTTTTTATTTTCTTCTTCACAAGGCGGTTCTAAAAACCAAGCAACTGGTATTTCAAAACCAGCCTTTGTACAGGATATGTTGTATTCATTCTCATCGAAAAATCGGTCGCATTGAATACATTTATGATTGTTTTTATCTGCCTTTGGACAAAATGTTTTATCTTTATAGGTGTTCATTATGTTTAAGCCAGAAAACTCACCAGTTTATCTGGTGAGTAGTTGACGCAATACAGTTAAATTTAGTATTCCCATTTTTGCCAAGAAAAGTCTGAATCCTCCGGAAAAGCTTCTGTCCACCATTCTTCAAATTTAGGAGACATTTGGTTCCAGCCATTCCATAAGGCATCACTAAACATTGATCCCATAAGGTCGCTATCAAAACCGATGTTTGCAGATGCATCTTCCGGAAGTTCATTTACTTCCAGGCGTTGTAATATTCCCGAAAAACCTCCAAAAATATCTTCATTTGCCCATGCAACATAAAAGTCTAAGTGCGGATCAGCCATTGCAAAATCGTCTAACCAAACTCCAGGATAGTTCCAAGGAGTATCAAAGACTATTGAATAATCGGTTACTGCAACCAAATTGGCATTCCACTTGCATCCCCATTTGGCAATAGACCAATCGTACCAATCTTTATGTCCATCACATAACTTTTTGCAAACAGCTTCAATAATTTCTTGTTGTTGTGCATTTGTAAATGATTCTGCTTTACACGGACTATCACTCTTCTTTAAATATTCTATAAACGCAGGGATTACTTCGTCTGAGTCTGAATCTTTATTGATAGATCCACTTTCGCAAAACTTTTCAACGGCACTATTCCAGTCGGGATTTATAAGCAACGGAGGATGTAATGTCGAGTTATAATAAACGGATTGATGATCGAGTATTTTTGGCATAGGAACCAATACTCCAAAATCCATTTTGCGTTCTTTTTCCGGCAAACTCATGTCAATTCCGCAAAGTTCAAGCGCTTTATTTAAATCTTCTTTAGTTTTAAAAATAATTTGATTGCGTACCCAATTTGGCATAATATTTCCTTTCTATTTTTAAAAAACGTCTTGTGAATTTTCTATCCAATCCTCGTTAATCATTTTGACAGCTAAATAGCCGTCTATAATTCTATCGCATTTGAATGTAAGTATTTTAGGTCCCGGAACATACGTATGCAGAGCTTGTTCTTCGTATGTCCTATATCCAGGAACAAAAAAAATTGTTTGTTTCTTTGCTTCATAATACCCTGCAACACCTCGCCTTAGACATTGTTCGGATACTAAAGTATCCTTATCCAAGTCGGGATATGTGTAAGTCGTAAATAAAAACTTTAAATCTCCTCTGTATTTATATTTGTAAATATCCGGATAATAAACTGCAGTTTCACGTAAAGCTTCGAATCTCTCTGAGTGTTCCTTGTTTTGCAGAGATATCCACTTGCCTTTATAAAAGATTGCATAATCATTTATTTGGTTCGGATCTATGGCAGTACCGAACCATTGTTCTTTATCTATGATTTCTTCGTTGTTTATTTTTTCAGAGCCCATAGTGACCTTCGGGAGTGTCAAATGTGTTAATGTAGCACCAAGAATCAGAATTATCCTCTGCTGCAAAAGCATCAATTATTCTTTTGATTTCTTTCTCTGCATCTTCTTTGGTTGTGATTTCTCCAACATCTCGAAAATTCCTCTTCAAGAAATCGCAAAAATCTTGAAAATGATAATATTCAAAATATTCACAATAATCACAGGTTCCTGCTGAACCATCGGGTTTAAAAATATTCTTGATTGATTCTGAACAATTATTGAAATCGATGGTTAAATCAACTATATATTCTTCGTCAAAATATAAATGTAGGTAATCAGAATTTACATAAAAACCATTGCCGCCTTCTTCACTGCGATAAACAAATTTAACATCAGGAAAATGCTTTTTGATAATATAATCCCACATTTTCATGTTGGGTTCCCAAGCATCATATGTAAGAATTTCAAATCTCCAACTTGGCTTATCCTTTTGCAAATAAGGATTAGGAATTTTTTCTAAAACAAGTTCACTGTCAACACCAAATACCACCCAACCTCTGCAATGCAAATCTGTAGGAATATTGTCCTTATCGATTTGTTCTAAATTGATTTCTTTCAATTCATAAAGAATTGCACCAAGCCACCCGCTCCCTATAGAATTAGAATTTAAAAGCGGTTTTATGTCCTCCTCATAAGCATTAGGCGCACGATAAAAAATTACGCTATATAATTCTTGTAATTGTTTTTCATTATTGCTGAAAAAGATGATATTTGTATTAGCCCAATTTGGCATAATTTTCCTTTCTTAGTTATTTTCTATTTAGTAATTTGTATAGTTTTAGCTATAACGTTCTTGTATTCGTTTTAGCTCTGCTGCAAGTATCTTGCCAAGACGGAGTAGTTCAGGTTCAGTCTGACAAATATTTGCAGTTTGTTGTAAAAAATGTTCAACTTGATTACAACGATTCAACAGTGGAAGATATTTTTGTTTTATGAAAATTTGCGTTTCTAAAGAATATTGATCCAAATTTTCCATAATATCTTTAAAAATAGTTTCAATATTCATTATGTATTTTTTCCTTGCAGATTGTATGTTATTGTCATTGGATTATTAACAAATGTCCAAGAAAGTTGAATCTTTAAATCCCAAGTTTACCGAAAGTTACGCCATTGAAGATTGGCAGATAGAAACGCCAAATGGCTGGGAAGATATTGATATTATTCATAAAACGATACCTTTTGATGTCTGGCAAATTAAGACGGCCAATAACAAGACATTAAATTGCGCAGATACGCATGGGATTATTTCCAAGGATGGACAAATGATTCATGCTAAGGATTCTCTAGATGAATCAGTGATAACGAAAGAGGGTATTTCCAAGATCATCTCTGTAGATAGGCAAAATAGTCCTGCAGTTCCCATGTATGACGTGACATTAAAAAATGACACTTCTCATACTTATTTTACTAATGGTATTTTAAGCCATAATACCACTAATATGCTGTTGGCTGCCGATTTATATTGTCGTATTATTCCCGGTTTAAGAATTGCGACGATTGTGCCCCGAATGGATCAGTTAAGAACATTGGGATATAAATCCAAAGAAATTGAACAGGCTTATAGATTTCAACCCAATAAACGTAATCCGAAGTTTAAAACAAATCTTTATTATAAGGAATACGACCATGGCAAAGCGCGTATGTCTTTGCATAGAATGTATTATGTTCTTTCCGATGCGTCGAAGATGCGTTCGCCTACTTTCGATTGGATAAATTTTGACGAATATCAAGATTTTGATGACACATTGGAGCGTGTTATTAAATCCACCCAATCTCGTTCCGAATTTAGGTCAGTCGTATACGGTGGCACATCTAAATCAGTTGATACTCCCTTAGAACAACGCTGGCTGGAGTCTTCAAGGGGACTTTGGCGTATGACATGTCCTGCTTGCCACTTTGACAATTATCCCGACTTAAATCATAATGTTTTAGACATGATTCAACCTAAGGGATTATGCTGCTTAAAATGCGGGCGTGTCTTAAATGTCCGTGACGGTTGTTGGGATTTCGAAGCGCCGGAAATGTTAAAGTATGGACTATGGGGATTCCATATTCCGCAGATTATCGTTCCTGCAAATACTGAAAAACAATCTATATATTTGGATATCTATAAAGCTTCCCAATCTTCAGATAAAAAATCTTTCTTGGAAGAGTATCTGGGCGAAGCCACGGAATCCGGAACCAAAGAATTAACAACCAGAGATTTGCAGAATATATGCATTTTAGGCGACATACACGACGTACAAAAACAAGCAATTTCTGCTGTACCTCCTAAATATATTTTTAAAGTTTCCGGATGCGACTGGGGAGGGTCTGATTATAACCCCGCAGCGCGATCCAAAGCTTCATATACTGCACACTGTATTATTGGTGTTACTCCTGATAAAAAATTTGATATTATTCACATGAAGAAATATGCAGGCATGGATTATGATGACATAACCCATTGCATTGCTAATGATCATCATAAATGCGGAGGTTATGCTTTAGCAAATGACTATGGTGGAGGAGCTGTATATGCAAATGAAATTAAAAAACTTATGGATCCTTTAAAGGTTATAATGTTTAAGTATAAAGCTGTAGGCACTTTTCTTTCTATACCAAAAAATTCCGAAATGTTTAATTTATACTCCCTGCATCGTACTGACAGTATAACGACGTTGTTTATGGATATAAAAAGCAGCCGTTTACGCGCTCCCAGATGGGAGCATTCAATGGAATATTTAAAAGATTTCTTAGTATTAACCCGTGTTCCATGGGAATCTCAACAAGGTGTTACGGGATTTCTTTACACTAAACAGGGAACCAAAACAGATGATATGCTACATGCAGTAAATTATGCGACCGTCTTGGCAAAACTTATATTAGGCGAGTCTTTATTTGAAGACGAAGTAGGCATGGAGCTTTTCCGAAACTATTTCAAATACGGCAGAGATATGCGCAATATTATTCGGAATCGAAATACAACCGTTGCTTCAGTTTAGGCGAGGGCAGCTCATCAATGATTTCAATTTTCTTAAATTGATTTTCATTGGTCAGCGTGTATTTAGAGAAAATTTCTTCAGGCACCCAATGTTCCGTGAAACCTTTGGGATTCCTAATTTCGATTTTATAATAGCACTGCCCGTTGCTTGCTTTAAATACTCGCAATATTGTTATTTCCACGTATATTTGAGATAAGACTAAATCCCTGTCGGTGTGCAGTTTTTCCCATATGCACGTCAAATAGGTTACGTCTTCTGCTGGTAGTTTATTCATTCAAGTTCCTTTATGATTTCAATGCGACTAAATCTAGCGTCTTCACCAGGAAGCCATCTCTTAGGAACGAAAACTTCTTCAGGCAGCCAATGTACTGCAGCAGAACCTTCAGGATCCCGAATTTCGACTTTATAATAACGATCATGCTCATTGGCTTCAATTATTTGCAATACCTTTACTTCTACATATATGACAATATTACTGCGATTGCCTCTATTTTTGAAATACAGTTCCCTTTCATCTACGCTTGCTAAATAAGTGCTTCCTTCTTTTAGTAGTGCCATAATAATTCCTTTATTTTTAGTCCAAAAAACAAAGCCAGCTGTCGGGCTCGAACCGACAACCTATGGTTTACAAAACCATTGCTCTACCAATTGAGCTAAGCTGGCGTTAAAGGGTTAACCCGCAGAGAAAACCGAAAACTGCGGGGGCAGCTTAAGGGACTGGCTGCCACAGTCATGAGAAATTCAAAATAGCTGGTTTAAAATAATCGAGTAGGAGGGACTTGAACCCCCAACCCCATGCTCCCAAAGCAGGTGCACTAACCAGATTGCGCTACTACTCGCTATCGGTGTTAACTTCAATTTCTGGAAATTTAGGAAGATTTTTAATTCCCAAATTCATTAATTGCAGTTTTATTTCGTTACAATTATGTTTTATGATATTAAATTCTTCAGGATTCAACTCTAAAGTTTGATCCATGGGTTCATTTTTTAAAACGACGTTAATAAAACTTTTAATTACGCTATTAAATTTATACGTATTTACTACTTCGTCGTCATTACACAAACTTACTTCATAAATACCCCAAAGAATTTCCGGCACCGTTACTTCATCAGCATCCAAATCAGTTTCTACAATTCCAGGATCTCCACTTGTAAGCGTTTTACAGATGGCTTTAAAAGTCTGCAAATCATTATAAAAATAATCCGTAGTTAATGCTGTTATTATGGCATTTAACTTATTTTGATTATCTTCATTTAACTCCAGACCAAAATCTTCCTCCAACCATGCGAATAGCACTAAAGGATCCACCTTAAACGTATCTTCCCCGTATTGAATTAGACAAATAGTCAGTAATACCGTGGCGAAAGTATCCGGATCCTCTAACGCTTTATATACCGCTTCTAATTGAAGCTTTGGTTTGTTGTTTGCTTCGTTGGAATTGGACATGTTTAAGATTTAGAAATCACATGTAACACATTGTTTAGGTAATCTTCAGTGATGCTATCATCATTTGCAATTTCTTCAGAAAGTTGGATAGCATCTTTTTCATCCGATTCTATAATGTCAAAGAAATTCTGCGAAGCGGTCTTATTGTTTGTATAAGCTACAATGCGCTCCTTTAGCCTTTTAACTTCATCTACAGGAACAAAAGCATGCGCAATTTTTACGTTATGCTTACAAAAATCTACGGCTTCGTCCATACTTAATTCCGAATTTACATCTGTATATGGATTGGCAACCCATTCTTCTCCAATGGATTTTAATGCCGCTTCCTTATAATACTGTTTATCTAATCTGTCTGTTTCTCTATCAACATTATAAATTAAATCCTGACACTCCATTAAGCAATCTTGTTCGTTTAAAGCGTTCGCTTGGATATAATCTTTGATAAGTTGATATTTTTGATTAGCCGTTTTTTCAAGCCTACCAGACAGTAGCTCAACCATTTTTTCTCCGTCAATGACCCAAAGCTTGCCGTCTTTAGCTACTGTATCATTTACATGCGCGTATTTCTTTTCTTCGACGTTTAACTTGTCATACGCTGAAACGATATTGCGTGCTGCATGTACATAGATATTCGCAGGCAGTTTCCATTTTGCTTCAGCCAATGCGTTACTGGAAGTTTCTATGTTTGCGGGCGTGTCTATCGGAAAGAATCCGGCGCATTTGGTCATATACGCAAATGCTGCAGCCGGTTCTTTTGATGCTTTACTTGCATACTTACGGGCATCGCCTTCAGTATAGTTGATCAAAACTTTTAACGCTTGTTTCACGTCATCCGCAATGCCATGAAACTCAGAGGCTTGCTTAAGTGTTAATTCAAGCGCTTTATTTTGACGGTCGCCTTTAGTAAAGAAGTGTAAAGCCGATAAAAAAGTATTTTCTTTGCTGTCAATCGGATATTCTCTAAATTCTCTATCTGCGTATAAAGTTGAAGCCATTTTGTTAAATACTTCTTGTTCAGGAGCATATTCCTTTAAATACTCAGGTAAAGCATTAGATTTCTTTAAAACTTCTAAAGCGGCAAAGTTACTATCTGAATTTTGATCCATAAGTGCGTAATGTTAAATTATCTACTAAATATCAGACCATTTTGTATTGTCCTCGTCAATCTATTTTTTTAGCTACGGATTCTCCTACAATAAATAGATTTAGAACAATACTCACATTATCCGAGTGCATATCCGTGATCTTTATCGACCCGCTTTCACTTTTCTCCTGTATCAGTTTGCGCAGAGCTTCGGTTATGCGAGCCTGAGGATATTCTTCCGGCTTTACATGATGCGCAGCTGCAAAATGAGCATCACTTATTAATTCCTTATAAATAACTTGTGCAAATTCCGGTATTGTCGATGTAACACGTCGCATTTTTCCTAAAATAGTGTTACATGAGTCCGTAATATCAACAAATTGAATAATAAATGTATATGGGATTCGATCCGCCACGGAGGGCATTGAATCTACGACACTATTCCAATCCTCAATAGCGTCCTCTTTACATTGCTTCAAATTATAATAACCTGCATTTTGACTAAGTATTTCACCGTCTACATCGTCTGTAATAGTATACCAATATGCACCGTTTTGTTCATACTCAAACCATTCATTTACAATTATTTTTATCTCACTTTCATTTAAAATAGGCCCGCCTTTTTCATAATTGTCAGGATCATCATTATAAACAATAAAACCAAGCTGCCCACTATCGAAAGTGTCATTAAAAGAATTTAATGAAAGAGCGATGCCTCCATGTTCATACATATACAGAGGTAAAAATTTCCAATGACTTTTTGGATTATCACATTCGGTATGCATGAACTCATTGAAATCATCCATGTTTTTCAATTGAAACGGCAAGCGATAACTTAACTCATACCTGCGGTGCCATGCCGCTATAAAAAACACGGGAAACTGAGTCTTCGCGTCTACTAAATCGGCATAAAAATCGTATGCCCATACCTCACGGGGATCCACTGGGCATGGATCATCGGTGACCGTAACAGTAACGCCGTTTTTTGATTCTTTAAAATATTCCAAATCCATAGTGTTTAATTTATTAAATTTAGTCTAACATAGCTTTTTGCATATCTTCCAAAACTTCTTGTTCCGTAAGAGGGTTTATAATTGACCCAAACGTAAAAGTATCTTTACCTATTGTTACTTCCCTATCAAACCTATTTATAATTACAGGATTATATTCCAAATCTCCATGATTACTTTGTTTATAGTTGTCTGTGATTCCAATGCCACAGCTTAAAGCGCCATTTGGATCAGCAATATAATTAAGAATATTTTGTATAATAACGCGCGTAAAATACTCTTCATCGTCCCAACGTGCTTTTGCAACCCTAAGCGCTCTTGGCAAATTACATATTATTTGCGTACCTGCCCAGTGCCCGTAAATTTCAATGCCTTTGTCATCACAACTACGCTGACGGATAATAATGCTTGATCTGTCACCCATGATAAATCTTTCTTTTAATTTAAAAATCAGTATTTTGTTTTTCGTTTTTATTGCCGGATGTAATATACCTATAAAAGAAATAATTTCTTTTTTGCTGCAGAAAATTATGCGCGTTAATATTTATAGTGTGCATCTTATAGAAGTATATGGCAGCAAAGAGTATAAAACATATCAACAATATAACAACGAAGCTCAAACGTCTATAGTGTCAGAGTTTGCTTTTTCAGATTCATTGCGGTTAAACGTCCGCGAAAAACCTTTCTTTAAGTCTTTAACAGTTTGCTTTACGCCCCGCATATAAACGGCATACGCCAGAATCATAACTCCGACCAGACCTATTAAAGGCGTCATAATTAACAGCAACAATAACAATACGCAGCAAAATGCCAAAAGCTGCGCGGCATATTTTATATTTTCGGGTAGTTTTTTGTTGGTTTCCATGTTGTTAAATTAGGTTTAATTGTTTAAGAATAGATTTTTCCATTGCCGCAAAGTATGCAGCTACTCTAATTTCTGCTTCGATATCGCCTTCAGAATAAAGGCTCCAATATTTATTATTGTTTCCTATACCTGACACTTTTCGGGATATAGATTCCAATTTTATTAACTTATGGTTGCTAATTTTGCCAACTTCAAGAGGTTCCAATGTACAAAGCCAGTCTTGTCTGATATTGGCTGCTTTTTGTTTTTGTTTAGAAACTACACGCGATTTCTTGTTTTTAGATTTAAGTTTTAGCAACATTTTAAATTTAAAATTTCAGTCGAATTTCAAAGCCTATGTATTTCCTGTCTAAACTAAATCTGGGGTATACCAAAACATCCCAATCTCCTTGTGTATCAGGATCAAATTGTTTTTTCACTACAGTTCTAAGCTTTTCCCCAAGCATAGTGACTTTTGGATCATTAACATTGCCCGTATTGGAATAGTGATTTCTCACTTGGTTTGTATAATATCCACATTCGCTTGGATTAAACGACAAAGACATGCCAATATCCTTGGCTTCTTTCTTTAATTTTCTGGTAGATAAAAATTGTTTAATTTCTTGAATCATAGCATTATCCTTTCAAAATTATATTTTTCCAATTCTTGCGGCTTGCTTGCTGCGCTTTCTTTTTGTCTTTGTGTACTTTAGTCGGCGGCGCTTTAATCTTCGACCGCAGTCTTAAACTCTTCAAATTGCCCTTGCTCATTGGTGTAAAAAATATGTTTAAAGTTAAATTGTTTTAAAACTCGTTGGCAGTTTACACAAGGTTTTGCGTTTGCTACTTGGTTATTGTTATCAATTCTTAGGTTAACAATTGTAATTTTATGATAATCATCACGAAACAAAATCTGTTTTATACATGCAATCTCTGAATGCAATCCTATAACATGGTTATAATTAACCGTCTTATAGGATGCATATTTGCCAAACTTAGCGTATGGATGCAATCTGGTATAATTGTTATATCCTATAGCTATTACTTTGCTTCCTTTTAAAGCGATGGTAGCGTGAAACGCTCGGCCTGTCTGTAAAATAGATTTTGCACGGATGGCTTGGTTAATCAGTGATCTTAATATTGGTTTCATACCATCGGCGCAATTACCGGCTTATATACGCACAAACTCGGATAATACTTGTTGAAAAAATCCGCAAAAGCGTTTTCAATTTGCCTGCAAACAGCTTTTAAATCTGCTACCGAACTAAACCTAAACGCAAAATAAATATTTTTATGCGTGCGGCTGATTACCCAACTGATTTCATGATGCTCAGGATCCGTATAGATTGCCATAACATAACTAAAATCAGACTTTTTAGCTACATGTTCTTCCGAATTTTGTTGTTCGTTTTTCTGATTTGCAAAAGATATGCCCCATTTTGATATTGTTTGACATTGGTCAGACGCAGCATTTACGCAATAAAACAAGGGCCCGAATAGGGTTGTCATAGCGTTTAACACCGCTTCGGGGTTATCTTTTTCAAATACTTTATTGGTTTCAAACTTTAACTTGTTTTGCCGAAACCTATGCTCATCCATGACTTCTTCATAAACGGTAAACTTAATACCGATATAATTCATGCAAAACTTATATCCGGGAATAAACATTGATTTAAAATTTTCCCAGGATGCATGCCAGCTATTTTTAAACCATTCACTAAGCTGCCATTCGGTAAAAGTTAAGTCGATAAAAAATTTCTCCGTGTTGTTATGCGCCGGAGGAATTGGAATAGTAATTGTATGTTGAAATATGTTTGTGTAGAATTTAGGCGAAAATTGCATATTAGTTTTTAAGGATGTGTCTTTTCAGAAATGCATAAGCATCCTCCGCAACAACTTCGGCATATTTGCTTGCATCAAGATAATGCAGCATGCCAAGCAGCGTGGGATAATTATGCTGAAGTATTTGCATTTGATGATTGTAAGTTCCGCTTAACTGGTTAAACCATGTTACGTCCTTTTGATCCATCACATCGGATTTTTCTTTACGCTTATTTAGCCTGTCAACAATGACTTCGGCGTCTAAATCCAAATACAACGTACAATCAACTTTAAGCAAATCTGCTATCGTGCTTAAAATTGCTTGCGTTAACATTGGCAAGCGCAAAGGATCTTCTGACTTAAGGTTTTGATAAACACAAGTAGATAAAACAAATCTGTCGCAAAGGATGATTGGCGAATCGTTATCGTCTTTACGAACTAATTCTTTTAATAAAAATTGCTCCAACATTTCCAGTCGGGCTGCAGAGAACAGCAATAATGCTTGTTCCTTTTTTAGCTCACTGGTTGAAAAATCTACATGCTTAATCCAAGAACGAATAAAGGCGCCTATTTCCGAACCTTCCCAAGGCTCTTTTACACAAACGGGTTTAAAACCGTCTCGTTTTTCAAACAGTTTGCATAAATTATTAACGAGTGTGGTTTTTCCACACCCGTCGCATGCTTCAACAACAATAAGTTTTTTAGTCTGCATATTAAAGAATGATTACGTTTTGTTCTCTTAAAGCTGCTAAAAATCCATGTTTATCTTTTAATGATGACATGCCAACCGCCACAATCACATCGCCGTTGCCTGCACTAAATCTTGCGCCAAATAGCCGTTTTTTATCATGCGGAAAAGTTTTTAGAAAATGGTCAAACATTTCAACTTCCTTTTCAGCATCAGCCATTATATCCGTAGGCACGTGTAAGACTAATTTATGTTTAAATGACGCAAATTTTTTATAATGTGCAGCAGACAATGCCAATTTAAACTTTCGATCTACAAATTTTGTATAAGTTATTCTTTTTACAATAATTGTAGGATGTTTCTCGGCAGTTGGATGCGTATGGTTACGATCTTCAATCAACTCATCACCTTGAGTTGCAGTATTAAATCCGGCATATTTAATAGCATAATAAGATACTATCAATATAACGCCTACGATGAAAAGAACGGCAAAAATTGTATCGGAGAAGTAAGATGCAGCGATCATATGGTTCCTTGTTTTTAGTTTAAATTAATAATAATCAATTCTTTGTTTTCTATAACACCCAAAGCCTATCGGACTAATAGTGCCATCGAGTTTAGATTCTAAAATATCCTGCGGCAATTTGGCGCTTGCGCAAATTAAAAAATCCACATCCATAATATTATTATGCCTATTGGAAAAATCTACAGTTAATTTTTTGACTACACGTTTCTTTAATCGTTTACCTTTTGTGTTGATTTGTTTTTTCATGCTTCGTCTTTCTTTTTAAAGTTTAAAAAAGACGGCGTATTTTGCAACGCCGTCTTGTCAAGTTAACTATAGATTAGTCCTCGGATACGGAGAGATCCATATCATTTAGCTTTTTGATCAGCTCAGACTTCTGTTTTTCAAGATCCGCTGTAGCTTTGGCACTGCTTGCCACGTCTACTACACTGCCTGATATTAGACCCTTGCCCATCGAGTTTAGCACACGGGCAAAAACTTTTGCTTCGTCGGTAAACTTATCCTGGTTAGCTTCTATGAAATTGCCATAGATATCCAAAAGCGCATCCATAACGCCATTTACCTGACCGGCAAGGCTGCCCCATTCTTTTTCAGACAGCAGGTCTTTGATATAATCCTGAATCTGTTCCGGTTCCATTTGCTCGGAATCGGGGGATGCAGATATTAGCACCAGCCCTTCACCGACCGCCTTAAACACAGGCGAGAGATCCGGATTTTTAACGCATACGGCGTAGGTAGAAACCTGCGCGGTTGTTTGTACAAGGGACGAGATTGTATCAACCTTATCCCAGTTTACGGTTTCACCGTCTTTTATAAGCGAGCAGCCTACAAGCATAGCCATAACGCCAGCAAGCACGCAGCCCACGTACCATGTGATACTGTCAGTATTTATCATAGTTTGTTTTTTAGTTTTAGGTTAGTGTGAGATAATGTATTGTGGATAATTGAAATTTGGCAACTATTTTTTTAAGCTAATTTTTCCGTTGACGCTATTTAAAAATTGCGCAACAATAAAATCTGATTTTTTAAGAAGTTATGCCTGCAAAATCAAAAGCACAACAAAGATTTTTTGGAATGATTTATGGTGCCAAAAAGCAACATAAAGAAGATGAATTAAGCGGCAAAGCCAAAGCAGTTGCTGATAAATTAACAAAAAAGCAAACTAAAGATTTTGCCAAAACCAAGACTTCGGATTTGCCGGAGAAAGTCCGTGAAACCGAAAAACGCGAATATAACCGCAAGGTTGCCGCAGTATGGAGGGAGTGTATCCAACTATTTGGAAGATAATGCTATATACCCATAGCTAAAAAAAATAATAAGGATCGGGTGCATAACACACCCGATCCTTATTAGTATAGGATCCGAAGATCAATTATGCAGTAGCTTCAGCGGGGTCGTTGGGTTCGGGATTTGACTCGGCTTTAGCTTCTTTTTCTTCGTCATCTTCCAGGGAGCTAAATCCCAATTCCTGGAAGACTTTTTGATCGTCGAAACACTGTATAGCGTCTGACGTGTGCCACTTCGTTATGCCTTGCAGTTTAAATTGTTCGATGACTTTGTTAGCCATGCGAAGCGATTTAGCCTGCGGGAAACCTCCCTGCCAAAGTTCTACCAATTTGGATTTCTGGAAGACGAGTGTCTTCGAGAACTCCGGCGCCTTTGTAGAGGCGTGATGGCAGAATACGAAAAGACCCGAGTTTGCCGTTTTAGGCATTCTCGATTGTATTAATTCCGCCTGCATAAACAGCTTGCGGATTGAGGTGGTATTCTTTTCGTTTACTTGAAGAACGTGGTCATCCGGAAGATTGCTTCCGATAATCCAGAGGTTTCCCATCTGATCGCGTATAGCGACCGTGACGAAGTTGATGAAGTTTTTAGTACGTGATACTTTAGCCATATGATTTTACCTAGGTTTTATTGTTATTGTTTATTTGGCCAGTTTAGCCAAAAGGGAAGGAAGGGATGGTGAGTGGAAGAAAGGGATCAAAACCACTCTTTATTAACCCATCCCTTCCAAAGAAATTTGGGGTTAATAAATTAATGCGGAAAGTCTTCCGAGAACTCCGGCATGTCTATGTCGGCTTCCTTGGCAATTTCCTTTGCGAACTGTTCTTTTAACAGCTTCGCAGTCTCTTTTTTATACTGCGAAACGCGCATATCATAAAACGCTTTCTTTACAGTATATTCAGCTTCAGCTTGCAGCTTGACTTCTTCTTCACGCGCTTTTGCAGTAGCATCAACGCGGCTGTTTATATTGTCTATAGCAAAGGCAATTAGCCATGCCAAACCTAAGACAATAAAAATGCCGGCTATACCCCAAGTGCATATACCGGCGATTACAAGTACTAACAATATTATGCTTAATCCATTCATATTAGCAACTTCCTATCAGGAAATAAAAATTTCTTTTTTTTTAATTATTAAAATTTACAGTCTTCCTGTGCTTACTGCAGGAAGACTGTAAATGAAGATATTTAATCTTGCCGTTAGCCTATCATATTATATGTAGCTAAGAACAATATTAACAACGCAGCGGTTGAGAAGTCCATAATTATACTCCTTTTGTTTTAAGTTAAAATTGGTGTCCTGGGAGGGACTCGAACCCTCATATCCCTTCGGATAGCAGATTTTACATCAGATTGTTTGATTTCTCAAACCATAATATTATTATGTTCTGATTGGACTATATCTTCATCATGCGATTTATAAAATCGTTTAGATGTTCCGTACATAGTCTCTGAACCTTGTCCTTAACGGACCTTGGCTGCTGATTGGCCAATTCCCACAATTTTATAACCTTCACGCTCGTCGTTTCCAACCACGTTGTAGTTTGTGAGACTCTAAGGCTGTTCCAGCAATTCGCGGAATGCTTACCTAGCGATTTCTCGTAGGCGACCCTAATTTTTTGTCGAGTCTGCTGCGTATACCTCTTTCGCCACCAGGACGTTTGTTTTAAAAAGAACAATAGTCGCACTAGGGTTTGAACCTAGGCTAGATGAACCAAAATCATCTGTGCTACCATTACACCATGCGACTAATCTGTAAAAGAAAATTAAAAATCAAATTCCAACTGCGCATTATTGCCAGTGGATTTTTTGTTTTTAATTTTCCCCTTTATGGAATATCCATTACCTTCCGTCAAGTAGAAATTAACGGTAAAATTTTGGATATTCACTTGCGCTGATTTTTGTTTTTCACAACGTGATAGTTGTGATTTCTTACGGTTTTCAGCACCGCGCTTTCCAAGAATACTGCAGGCTTCGGATTTGGTTAAATCCGGATTATCCCGCATAAATTCTTTTAAGCGTTTTTGAAACCCCGCCGTAGTCCAGGGATTGCGGTTATTCATCAAGCGCAAATTCTTTTGAGACAAGAACACCTGATGATGCCACAATGAGATTTCGCCCCGGTTTTATCGTACCGAGATCTCCGCCAAGCGAGAATGGATTCCAATTAAGCAACTGTGGATCAACAGACACTGTGCCGTCTGCTTCCACTGTAAACGCTTTATCGGGATCATAGTCCACTCCGCAATAAGAGACATAAAGTCTCGTTGAACCTTTCGGTTTTGTATAACCACAGGTTTTGATAAATCTTGCAGTTCTGAGATTGTTAACAAAAGGCCAAAGTTTTTTGGAATCTTTTGCTATATCTTTATATTCTGCAGGAAATACCGATTCCGCAGTTTTAATGCAGAAGGGCGGAATAGTTTTAAATTGTTCCCTAAGACTGCGCTTAGAAAAAAATCTTTTCTCAGTTGTCTTTGCAGTCTTATTACTTTTGCGAAGTTTAAGTAATTTATCCATGAACTCGTTATAAAGTTCATATTCAGAATTACCATTGATATTTATAGTTATTTCCATTTTTGGTCTTTTCTTTTTTTTTTGTTATTAGTAAAAAAATGCGAAATATCGAATAATATTTCACATCTTAAAGTTAATAATACTTTTCTAAATATATATACCTCAAATAAAGGTATTTTTTCACATGCTAAGGCTTTTTAGCGCCATACCAGTGATTTAATATTTGCCGATTCGTTTCTTTTAATTTATCCAGCGTGCATTTTGCGCAAGCATTTGGATCATGCGTCCAAATCTTTTTAGGTTGTCCGTTGACAAAGACTGTTACGGCAATATGCGTATGTCCGTTAATAATTACAGATTCTTGCGCATTGGCATTACTAAGGAATAGTGGACATATTAATAAAAACAAGTATTTAAAATATTTCATTTTTTTTAGCTATGGTTAAATTAAAAATTAAAAAAAAAAGAGCATCGCGCGATCCTCTGAATTTATCTTCAAAGCTTACACAATTATATATACCGCAAAAATTTAAATTTTTTCAATAGTAATAATTAAAAAAATAACTGCGACTTCATATAAGGAAGTCGCAGTTATTAAACAACTACTAAAATATTAGAAATTCAAGTACTTTAGCATTTGTTCATTTAAATATGCAGTAGCGTCATAAACTCTAACGGCAATTTTTGATCCCTCTGAACAAACAATGTTATCAGCTACAGTTCTTATACCTTTTAGCATTCCATATCCTATAGCGTCCGCTAAAAAGGCTTTCTTATATCCGGCATTTTCAAACAACTTACATTTTTCAGATAGCTCTTTGTAATACTCCGAATACATAATTATATCCTCTGCGGTAACATAGTTTTTGTTCTGCAGTTGCAGTTGCTTCTGTTCTTCAATTAATTTAGAAGCCATATTGCCGGAATCCTCCAACGCTTTAGAAACGCTAGGCATATCGCCGACGACATCTTTGCGCATCAGCTCCACAGCAATTTCTTTAAGGCTAGAGTTAACGACAATGGTCTTATTATCGCTGTGCCAGTTGGACAACATATAAGATGTTTTGGCTGCAACATAATCCGACAAAGCATCAAACAAAATAGCTCGTTTGTCCCTGCGAGTTAACGAGATTTCATCGTCGCATATAATTGTCTCAGCGGGTAGCTTATTGTCATAATGAAGAGGCAGCTCCTCAAGGAATTTTTTAGAATTGAATAGCCGAGATGTATTTGTTTTAGATTTTGCTATCCACTCTCTAACATGCAAGGAGATAAAACCAGTAGTTATAATAACCATAACTACTGCAATAAACTCTATAATATATTTTTTCCAATTGTTCATAATTTTTTATGCTAACTTTACGTATTTCCCACTTTAAACAGTTTATTTAAAGTGTATGTCAAAGTTAACATGTCCTTTCTAGGTATATATACCATAATTATTTAAAGTTTTTCAACTTGTTCGTTGCGCTGATTCAAATACATCGCGGTCAACAACACGCGCAGGCTTTTTCCAATCGGTGAATTGCAAGACTACCCCGGATTCTACAAATATTTTTAATTCCTCGGGTTTGATAGGATAACCGTCCTTGGTCATTACATCTTGCAAAACATCTTCGACAAAATCTTTATTCATAGCGTAATAAACGCTACACCATGATTCGTTGCTTTGTTGTTTAATATATGCTCCCAGTTTATGCTTTCGACAATTATATACAAGCGTATGGGCTTTCGCTGTTAATCCCTCCGGTAACATAGCTTTTCTAAACACATATTGACCGTTGCCATTGTCGCCTTTTGGATAATAAGACAAATGTCCCATTACCTGCCTAAGCGTCATGGACATTAGCAAGTCCCTTAATGCCGCCGTAGGATTAATTTCCGACTGGCAAGCAACCAAAACGTTATCCCACCACAGATAATTAAAAATTAAATTGCCCTCTTCAATCAGCTGTAATCCATTGCTGGCAATCTGATCATCTAAAGCAAATTCTTCAACATTAACGCTAAACATCCATTTAAAAAATCTGCTTAACGAATCCAATGCAAATTTAGTTACTTGTTTATACGCTTGCGCGGTTAAACCGTAATTAACGTTATAAATTTCCTTTTCATTATCCTTGGTTACATTGTCTTGCGTAACAAATATTACATAAGGATATTCGGAGTAAGTTTCAGATAAAAGCGCCATATTTTTACAACGCAAATAAACGGGATATTCATTTAAACCATTAAATAACTTTTTAGATTTAATAAATCTGTCATTTGTCGGTATGTTAAATGGCGCGATCTGGCCTAATGCTAAAAAGATAAACTTAATTAAATTACGCGCGTTTACAGAATCGTAAACATACAAAGGTTTTGTATTATATCCTAAAAATTGCCTATAAAATACGGATATAATATAACTTATTATATCTCTAACTCCCGAATTTAAGAACTTAGCATACTTTTTATAGCTCATGCGCACGGGCACGTCGGACGAAAAACATAGTTTTAAATCCTTGCTCATGCATTCTACAGTGTCATTACTTTGGCTGGATAAAAACGAAAACACATTTTGGCTTTTTAAGTTAAACTTTAACGCAGTCGCCTGCCATGCTAATGCAGTATACACGCCATTTGCTCGATCCCATCCAAGAGAAAGCGTTCCATATTTACAGGGCGCTTTATTGATATTATGCCTGATAACGCTGATTAAATTTTTATAAAAAGGACTGTCGCTTCCCTCAAATAAAGTTGGCAAATTTAACTTAATATTTTCATCGTCTTCAATTAAGTTTGTTACGGTAAATCTTGTATAAGCCTTTAAAGCCAGATCTTCGATGGCTGATTTTTTTAATAAATCTTTTTTGCTAAAGGCAATAGCGTATTCTTGGTCGCCGCCCATAATTAAACGGCCTTTATGTATTATCTCCTCTGAATCCTTAAAGATAATATTTTGATCAACTTTTATAATAAAGTTAGAAAGAATTTGGGTATTGGAAGGGTCGTCTTTAGGTTCGACAATATATCCGTCCGATGTTTCCCAAATAACAAAGTTGTTAAACTCCACCATCTCTCGCGACATGGCATTAAGTTTTTGCAGCACAGATGTATAATTATTTTCTTTTATCCATTCAAATAGTCGGCGTTTAAATGGCAGCTGATTAACGTCAAAAATATTCATCAAATATTGCAGTTCCGACGAAACACCCGTAGCCGTGGTTCTTGCTGCATTAATAATTAAGGTTTTATATTTGTTTTCAACAAAAGCGTTATAGGTATATAAATAATTGTCTTCTTTATACTCGTGATAATCGCATATATACAAATCTGCATCAGTGCTGTCCTTTAACAATAAAGAGTCATGCAAAGATTTGATTGTTTGCAAACTGCTGTTATAATCATTTAAAAATATCAGTTTTCTAAATGCGCTTAGATTTGAACGAAGATTATTCGGTTCATTTGTATTTAAATCTACAGCGATGTAACACTGGTTATTTGCTTCTAATTCCAAGCATTCCTTGGCATAATTATGCAACACGATAGCTTCATATACATTTTCTAATACGCGCACCTTGGTATTGTTAAAATCAATATGCGGGTCTAAAGCATAAATGCCTGCAAAAGAATTTTTATAGTTGTTTAAATAAACCTGATAACAGCTGTTGTTTCTGGGATTAATAAATTTTAAACTATTGATGATGTGATAGTCCGCAAAATAAGGCACAACAATCCATTCGTTGCTTTCTTTAAACAGCTTGCCGTTTATAAAAGACGCAAAGCTGCTATTATCTTCTTTAACCTTTAAGTCTTTAGCATCTAATGATATAATTTCCGGAACATAAGATAATACATTGTTATCCGAAATAAATTTCAGCATATAAAACAGATGTACTGAATCTATTGGAAAGGCTATACCTTTTATGCTTTTAATATTGCCGCGATGCATCCATTTTTTTGTTTCAACAAATTGATGATCCAGTTCAGTTGGTTGGGCAAATAAAGATGCTACGATTATATTTAAAATGTTTCTGCGCTTAATTAAGATATGCTTTAACGCTTTTTCCACATACGCAGGTTCATGCAAAAGTTTGCTTTTAAGTTGCACGCCATAATATTTAAAAAAGATTTTAAAGGCTTTTGTATAGTCCCCCCGCATATAATACGCCAGCATGTCTATGGAAGTGCCTGCGACAAACATCCTATCTTCCAGCTTTTCCAATGGCAAAAATTCTTGCGTATTAGATAATTGAAATAATGTGTCTATATTCAAATACCCAAATGGCAACACGCGTAATAAATTGCCGTTGATCTTTGCGTAATATGCCTCCATAGCATCAGCTGAATCAACCGGCAAATCTTCTAATGTAGATTCTTTTAAAATTAAATCCGCTTCTTCAGCTCCGGTATCGCCGTAATTATTAGCCGAACAATTACGCAGTTTATAATCAATAATCTGCTTTGCAGGCTTCTGGCCAATGGAAAATCCCAGATCCTTTAAGATAAAATAAGGATCAACGCTATCAATTATATTCTCCAGCGTTTTAATACGCATAACTTTAACTCCTTTACTTTCTTTAGATTATGTATTTAATAGATTTTCAATTTCCAAACTAATGCTCATTGGAAGATACTCTCCAAAAGCAGTATTTAAAACTTGTTTATTAGTTTCATCATATTGGGTAAAAAATTCATCACGCCATTTTACTTCCGGTAATGTAATCTCTGAAGTTTCATCATGTCCATCAGCAATTACAAGGGTGGTAGGAATATTAAGTTTAGATAATATAGTTTCCGGAACATTGCCGTTATTAAATTTGTCCAAACTTTCCACAGGAATGTTATACGCAAAATTTAATACATCTCCGCCTTTTTTTATAATTTCCTTTATATAATCTAAAGAAATAGCATCTTTTAATTCCACAGGCACCGATTGTTGTGCTAACTGTGCATTTGTCTTACTGTATTCAACAGGATAGCCGTAATTAGAAAAATAAGTCACATAATTAAAATACTGGCTATTTGGTAGAATGATTGATTTTGGTAAAATTAAGGTAATCATAGTTTTAAAATTAGGCAAATTTAGACTTAGCGGTTAATCGAATTTTATCAATATTATTTAAGGCATAAGGGTTATTGTAAAAAATAAAATTCGTTAGAGTTCCGTTAGTATTTTTAAAAAATAATCCGTCATTAAATGCACTTACAGTTCCTAAAGTTATGGAGGTGCTATCTAAAACTGTAGTTGCATACATGTTTGTTTCGGCTAAATTTGTTACACTGGAGGAAAAATCCCAAACGTTGCTATCATTTACTTTAGGTAAAAATTGCGCAGGCGGAATACTACATTCTAAAGAACCCGAATCCGTAGAAGTATATGATATTACTTTAATCATTACATAATCCTCCTTGGGGTTAATCCGACATAAGCTTCTTCCGGTATATCCCATAGTTTTGTATGATCACTGGGATCATAAGCTGCGACAAGTTCAACTTTAGGATTTGCCATCGCCGCGATAGGTTCATTCGTCGTCCATGTTGAAGAATCATTATTATGATACCATGCAGCTATACTGGGACTTAGCTGCCAGTAGTATTCTACGCGGGTTGTACCGTAAAATTCTCCTGTAAGATATATCCATTTATCATAAGGATAGAGGCTTAAATTCCAATTTGCTTCTGCAACGGCAGTTAAACCTATGCCAATTTTAGCAATTGAAGATGCAGTATCCGGAAGTGTAAATCCCGACAGTCTTCTAATCCAAAAAGAATATCTATATTTTAAATAACCGTTTACGTTTATAGGATAAGAGTAACTGTTTAAAAAGTTATATATCCTAAGTCCTAAACTTGTTCCAAACGCAAATTTATACCAGTTAGATACAGGACTTTGAAATTGGGAATAGTTTATAGCATATTTAATGCAATCCGGTTTATCAGTGTCTTGACTTAGGTCTCTGTTTTCACAACACATTACCGGCCTTGAAGAATCTGCCAAAGTTGGCAACCCCCCGGATAAATAACAATAATCTGTCAATCCTGTATATGGATTTATATAACTGGCATTCGGGGACGTTGTTAATGTTTTTAATGGAGTATCTCCGTCAGCAACTGTTCCCCTGCCTCCCATTGTTACCTGATATGCAGTGCCTGAATTAGTATAATTTACAATAGCGCCATCCCATCCGGTGTGTGGATCTCCATTTATATCATTATACTGGTAATCACATCCCGAATTTTCAGAAAAGCCGCAGTAATAACCGCAATTTCCGCCGCCCACGGCATTTATCCACATACCATAATTTTTATTAGGCAATTGGCGGTTTTCAACTTCAACTCCTGCATTATAATAAGAGGTTGTATGTGCTTGCGCAGATTTATCCAACCACGAGTTAAAACCTACATTGTCTAAATATATGAGACAATTATCTAAAGGAGGCATTACCTCATTTATATAGTCAGATACTGTATACGAAGTATTGGCATCCGACATATCAATATTTAAAATACACGGACGCGACAGCGTTACCGGAATCAGTGGTCCCTTAAATGAGGTTCCAATCCCTGGAACATAATTATACCAAGATCCTATAGCTAATTCTAACCCGCTGGAAATATTTAACGAGTCTTCTGATAGCCATACAGCTGTTGTGATAGTCGGCACGGCAACTCCGTCAATATATATTTTTGGATTGGACGGTCTTCCTGCTCCCGATGATAGCATACTATTTAAAGTAATTACTACGGTATGCTTACCTGTAGGTAAAGGGCGTCTACTTTCAAATGCAAATCTTTGTGTTTCGGGTACCGTGTTTTTTACGGCAATCGCGCAGGATAGACAACCTCCATAATCCGTGTTATACATACACAGAAAACCATAGGGAAAATTATCAGTCCAATTATAGGCATAACTATCAAAAAATGCTATACTTTGATTAGCACCATTACCAATACCTTCCCAAGATTCCACGTCATACGTTATGCAAAATGAAACTGGCAAATTAATTTCCGTTAATTGCGTCCATGTTGGCACTCTCACGAAACAGTCAGGACCTACGGTTAAGCTATTTTTTAAACAATTGTTGGGATCATATTGAGATATAAATTCTTTTGCAGATGACGCAACTCGCAAACTGGAAATTGAAGATACACTTTTTAAGGAAGCAAATGCTCCGTATTGATCGCAAGCATCATATAAAACCAGTATTTCTAAACGTTCTTCGCATTCAAATAAATGTTCGATCTTCTGCGAAGTTTTACCGATAAAAACAATATAACTTAAATCAAAATATTCATTTGATGCAGGAGTTTTCGTTAAAACAAATCTGATAAAATCAGTAGATGTATCAACCTTTAATAGTTCTTTTGTTCCCTCACCTTTAATAATTATATCAAAATTATTTACTGTAGAAGAAGGAATTATTGTCTCAATGTAAATTGATGGATTGTTTGCATCAAATCTTAAGCAACATCCTGCAGTTGGTAATCGTCCTGAGTTTCCAATTCTGCTATTTAAATAATTGTTTTCATCAATTGTTATTGTAGCAGGCAAAGTTTCTGTCACTGATCCTGCAATTGCAAGATTAGTATCTGTTAAAAGATGGCTCCTTTTTATTCGTTGATATGTATCGCTCATTTAATAATTAACCAGCAAAGTTTTCTATAACAATATCCGCTGAATCTCCTGCATTATCAACAAAAAGATACACTGCGCCGAGATTTGGATACGTATATTTATTGTTAGTTGGGTCTGGATAAATTGGATTTAAATTGCTATATGTCGAAGACGTGCTTAAATAACATGCACCCGTATTGGATATTTTGGGAGTGATAATAACATTTCCGCCATTAGTTTTTGACGAAGCAATTAACACACCTATTTGCGCCGTAGTTGGAGCAACATTTATAGCATTATCCGTAGAAACAACTACCATCGAATCTGTAGCTGTTTTTAATTCATTAATAGCTCCAGGGATTGTTTTAGCAGTCGTTGTAAGAGTGTTATCTGTAATATTTTGTTTTAGATTTAACTCCGTCTGCGTTGCATTTGAGATAGGTTTGTTTGCATCCGAAGTATTATCCACATTTCCAAGACCCACCGCAGCTTTTGTCAGGCTAACTACAGAAATGGTGTTATTATTAATATCGATATAAGAACCTGCTATAAGTGTATCTTGTTTAGCAGTCAATTGTTCTTCTACACTTGCAGCTGTAGCGTAAGTCGAAGAGATAACATTTCCATCTCCGTCCTGTGTAGCCTTTGTTGCAGAGGCAACCGTTCCACTTATGTTACTTGCGGAGATTGTGCTATTAGCCGTTAGCGGTGTTATTGTATTGGAACCGAGTGTTATTACCCCACTTGCAATGTTTGCATCAGTTATACCATATCCCGACAAAGTGGTTGCTTTATCGGCTTTAGTGTCAGTAACTGCTTTTACGGCTGCAGCAGTTGGAAATTGTGTATCCGTCGCGGAAGTAGTTAAATTCTTTGTAACACCCGTACCCGCAAGGCCTCTTTCAGTGTTCAAAGTCAAGAGTACGCCATTAGTGAGGGTATTGCCAATATTAACGTTGTCTGATTCTCCCGCTGCAGTTGCGGCAATGTTGATTGTTCGAAAGTTTGCACTGCCCCCAATATTTACAATATTGCTTGAATTACCTGCTGGGCCTCCGATATTTAATACGTTGTCATACCCTCCATTTCCAATAGTAACTGTGGACAGGGCTTCCAAATTAACACTTTCCTGATACATTTGCAATTGATTTTGCTTTAAAACCAAAGCGTCAAACACAGATTTTGATGTAGGGATATGTACATCATCATTGGTTAGATTGCTTGCATCAATCCCTGATATTTGCGTGCCATTTAAAGTAATATCAGCTACTGTGATTGTTCCTGCATTAAAGTCCTTTGCACCGGTAATTGTCTGAACACCATTGGTTGTTAAAAAACTACTAGTATCCACATCATTTATAGCTTTCCAAGTTCCGGTACTATCATGATATCTTAATACAGGAGTCGTTTCAGAAATATCTAACCATAAATATCTTAATTGTTCCAAAGATGTTGGAGCAGTGGGAGAAACAATTACAGGTCGTTTATCGTAAGTGGTAACAGGCGTACTCATTTAGTTATATGGAATTTATGTTTAGCTTGCCATAGGCGTAATCAGAATGCAACAAAAAACTCCGAGAGAAACCTCTCGGAGTTGTAAGAAATAATATGATTCACGTTTAAAGCATGGAAACCACAATATTAGCGCTGCTAACAGCAACACCTAAATCATAGTTTACAGTGCCACCGCTCATCGAAGTAATTGAAGCGCCTGTTCCAAATATTACCTCACGATACCAAACGTTATTAGTTGCATCATATTCAAAGACCGTACGGGACTTGGCGCCACCCTCGGACGCTATTGTGTCAAATACGACTTTGCATCCGGCCAAGTTAGTAAATTCTGCTATGCCAATCGACCCTGTTTGACTCGTAGATTTAAAAGCAGTTTCACGATTTAATATGCCACCATTTGCGTGAATTGTGTTTAACGTTGAGGTGGTTAGTTGTACGCTTATAGTACTACTAGCTACTGTTACAGCACTCGGAGGAGTTCCAGCTTGTGTGGTAGCGCCTATGGTTACGGAACCATTGCCAGCTGTACTTTCTTCATAGTATGTTAGTGCATCTTGCTTTGCAGCCAAGCCGTCGTATACAGCTTTCGCAGAAGGCAGCTGTT
>ERZ779869.500-NODE-500-length-43905-cov-6.471197_pt1 | contig 43905 bp, 33 predicted proteins | sample MGYA00511557_ERZ779869 | MGnify/ENA primary metagenome ERZ779869 (study PRJEB29588, sample SAMEA2154620) | human gut metagenome | biome: human gut; feature: human-associated habitat; material: faeces | place: Denmark | collected 2008/2010 ... | reverse complement strand
CAAGGGCTCGCGCACGCATCTGGCGTCGCCGGCCGTAGCCGCCGCCACCGCCATCCGCGCAGTTCGGAAACCGAGATGTAGCTTCCGGAGTGGATCCGCCACCGGGTCAGGACTTCCGGCAGATAGTAGAAATCGCCGAGCCGCGCCGCCTGCACGTAGAGAAAGCGGTCGAGCCACGGTGCGTAGATATTTTCGAACGTGCAGCGTTCCAGCACGTCGCGCCGGATCGTCACCGAAGAGAAGGTCGGAATGAAGTTTTCCTCCAGCAGCAGCGTCAGTCCGGGGCCGGGGGAACGGAACTTCGCCAGCTTCCGGTTCCGGCGGCGGAAGTAGCGGTCGTAGTGGCGGATGCGCTGTTCATCTCCGAAGAGTTCGACGTCGTTGGCCAGAATTGCCGGGTGAAAGTTCCGGAGCACTTCGCCGCGTCGTGCCAGACACTCCGGCAGGTAGAGGTCGTCCGATTCCAGGAATGCGACGTATTCTCCGGTGCAGTGAGAGAGCGCCAGTCGCACCGTCTGGACCAGTCCGTGATTTTTTCCGTCGGGGTGGGTGAAGAAACGGATTCGCGGATCGCGGACCGCATAGGAGGTGATCCGTTCCCGGGAGCCGTCCGACGACCCGTCGTCGACCACGATCAATTCCCAGTCCGGACAGCTCTGGGCCAGCACTGATCCGATGGTTGCATCGAGATACTTTTCGTAATTATAACTGGCGCAGATGATCGAAAATGCGGGCATATTTTTGCTGGTTCCGTTCGGAAGATTGCGATTCGTGTTTTTTCTACAATATAGACGACCGCAAGTCGGAATACAAATTTTTTACGCTCACGCAATATAAAAAAGCGGCAGGGGAAAACCCTGCCGCGCCATTCCGCTCTTCTTGTTTTACTTCTTTTCACGGGGAGAAAGATATATCCCGGATTCAGAAGTCATCCTGAATTCCCGCACAAAAAAAGCGGCAGGAGGAACTCCTGCCGCGCCATTCCGCTTTTCTTGTTTTACTTCTTTTCACGGGGAAAAGAAGTAAATGGCGGAGAGAGAGGGATTCGAACCCTCGGAGAGGTTTCCCCCTCGCAGGTTTAGCAAACCTGTGCTTTCGGCCACTCAGCCATCTCTCCGGCCGGTGAATGTGTATACAATATCACTGCGTTGCGGAAAGTTCAAATTGTTTTGAGCGGAAAAAATGATTTTTTTGATTTCTCCCGGCAACGGACTCCACACGGACCGGGAATTTGGAACTCCACGCTTTACGCGCCGCAAAGTCCCGAACGGAAATTCCATGGCGGGGAGCTTCCAATCGGAGCGCCGCCCCTTTCCGGCGCGCGGCAGGGGGCGGACTTTTTCCTCCCTCAGGCGCGGAAACGAACCACGCCATCCACCAGCGTCTGCTTGACGCGGAAATGGGAGTCGAGCAGTACGATGTCGGCGGCAAAACCCGGACGCAGTTCTCCGACTCCGGAGAGTCCGAGCGCATCCGCCTGCGCTTTAGAGGTCGATTTCACCGCTTCCGAAAGCGGAAGTCCGGTGATTTCCACCACGTTGCGCAGCGCGTCGTTGATTTGCAGCGTGCTGCCCGCCAGAGCGCCTCCCTCCTTCAATCGTGCGGCGCCGTCGCATACCACTACCGGCAGACCGCCGAGCGTGTATTCTCCATTCGGCATGCCGCTGGCGCGCATTGCGTCGGAGATCAGTTCAATCCGTTCCGCTCCGGCGACCTTGAAGGTCAGAGCGATCATCGCCGGCGAAATGTGAAGCTTGTCACAGATGAACTCAAGATAGACGTCATTGTGCAGCAGACCGGCTCCGACCAGCCCGATGTCGCGGTGGTGCAGCGGCGTCATCTGGTTGCAGAAATGCGACAGATTCCGCAGGCCCGCGTCGTAGCCGGCAAGAAATTGCGGGTAGTTTGCCGCACTGTGGACGCAGGAGGGGACGATTCCCATCTCCAGAAGTTCGCTGGCAAACTGCGGTCCGCCCTCGGATTCGATCGCGAACGACACCTTCCGGACCGGATAGATGGCGTTGAGCCGGCGGACTTCCGCAATATCCGGTTTGCGTACGAACGCCGGATTCTGCGCCCCGGTGCATTTCGGGTTGATGAAGGGACCTTCCAGGTGGACGCCGGGCAGTTTACAGCCGTTTCCGCTGTAGCCGGCAATGGCTTCGAGCGCGGCAGTCAGGTCTTTTTCCGGGAGCGTGAGCGTCGTCGGCAGCAGCGTAGTCACGCCCTCCGCCGGTTTGTTACGGGCGATGGTTTCCACCCCCTCGGGGGAGGCGTCGCAGAAGTCGAAGTTGTTTCGTCCGTGACAGTGGATGTCGATAAAACCCGGCAGCGCCATGAGTCCGGCGGCGTCAATGATCGTGTCGGCGGGCGGCAGAGGCGCTCCATCGGGAAAAACGGCGGCAATTCGGGAGTCCTTGAGCAGAATCGAAGCCGAGGCGAGATCGATACCCGGCGAAACCAGGCGGCAATTTTGAATCAGAGTGGTCATGTTTTCCTCCGCGCAGTCGTTGTTCCTTTGTCTGATTTCAATATATCGCAACGCTTTTTTTCGCAAATGCAGTTATCGGCAAAAGCTATGGATTTTTATGCAAAACCCCCGATCTTCTCCTGGGAAAAGAGGGTGATGGGTTGATTTCAGAGGAGAAAAAGATTATATTATTCCGATATTCAGGATGGAACAGAAAGGTTGGCCGGATGAAACTTACTCTCGTTATTCTTGCCGCGGGCATGGGAAGCCGTTACGGCGGATTAAAACAGATTGATCCGGTTGACCCGTACGGAAATATGATTATCGACTTTTCCATTTATGATGCAAAACAGGCAGGCTTTGAGAAAGTCATCTTTATCATCAAAAAAGCCATCGACGAGGCATTCCGCGAGGGCATCGGCAGGCGAATTGAGAAATACATGGATGTAGAGTATGTTTACCAGGAACTCGACGTTCTCCCGAAAGGCTACGAAGTGCCGGAAGGCCGCGTCAAACCGTGGGGAACCGGTCATGCGATTCTCTGTGCGGCAGAAGCCATCGACGGCGCACCGTTCGCCGTCATCAATTCCGATGATTATTATGGAAGAACGGCATTCGAGGAGATCTACCGCCAGCTGACAACCGAGCAGGACGGTGCGACCTATCAGTACGCGATGGTTGCCTACGACCTGTACAAAACCCTGACCGACAATGGCCACGTAGCCCGCGGCATCTGCACCGCAGACGACCAGAACCACCTTGTCGGCATTCATGAGCGCACAAGAATCGAAAACCACGGCGGACAGGCCGAATACACTGAGGATGACGGCGCAACCTGGACCGGACTGCCGCAGGGAACCATCGTTTCCATGAACCTCTGGGGCTTCACACCGAGCATTCTGATCGAGCTGAAACGCCGCTTCCTGCCGTTCCTCGAGGATGTATACAAAACCAACCCGTTAAAAGGCGAATACTTCCTGCCGTTCGTTGTCGATGAACTGCTTCAGGAGAAAAAAGCGGAAGTCACCGTACTCCGCTCCTATGATAACTGGTACGGCGTAACGTACAAAGAAGACAAAGAAAATGTCATGGCAGCACTGCAGAAATTAAAAGACGAGGGCCGTTATCCGCAGAAACTGTGGGAAGAATAACAAACGAACGGTACTGGGAAATTTTCTCCATGAGCGCATCTTTCGCAATGAAAAGAAATCCTGTATAATGGATGGAAGGAAATGCAAGGAGAATACCAATGGATACCTTATATATTATAATACCAGCCTATAATGAGTCGGAAAATATCAAAAGAACGATCGAGGAATGGTGTCCCGTCGTGGAGAAGCATAACGGCGGCGGTGCGTCCCGTCTTGTGATCATCAACGACGGAAGCCGCGACGATACGTATGAAATTGCTTCAGCAGAGTGCGAAACCCACCCGTTGCTCACCGTGCTGACGAAGCCAAACGGCGGCCACGGTTCCACCGTTCTGTACGGCTACCGCTATGCACTTGAAAACGGTGCGGACTATATCTTCCAGACCGATTCCGACGGTCAGACCGATCCGGCGGAGTTCGAAAAGTTCTGGCAGATCCGCGAGGGCTACGACGCCATTTTCGGAAACCGCACAAGCCGCGGCGACGGCTTTTCCCGCGCTGTCGTGGAAAAAGTGCTGTGCGCGGTGCTCTGGACCTATTTCCACGTATCCGTGCCGGATGCAAATGCCCCGTTCCGTCTGATGAAAGCAGACTACGTGGCCGAGTATCTGCCGCTGATGCCGGAAAACTACAATCTGCCGAACGCACTGCTGACTGCCTTCGGAGCGTATTTTCACCGGAAAATCCGTTTCATCCCGATCAGCTTCAAGCCGCGTCAGGGCGGAACAAATTCCATCAACATCCGTAAAATCGTAAAAATCGGCCGTCAGGCGCTGCACGATTTCTGTGAGATTCAGAAAGCGGCTGCGAAAAAAAGAGGATAAAAAATAATATAAGAGAAGGAATGTATCCCATGTTTCATGAGATACGTTCCTTCTTTTTGTATGCTTATTTTTTATTATGGACCTTATTTTTAATAGAAGCGATGCGATATTTTCTGATTCATGGAATCCTTTAGTGCCAGAAGTGATTCGATCAGGATCAGAAGCAGGATCACAGCGATCATGACTGCGAGGATCTGATTTGTTCGTTGATGGAACCAGGAGCCGATTCCTGTGTGTGCAGTCTGTGTATTCTCGGCCTGTGCGGCATTTTCAAGAGCTGCAGTTTCCGAAGTAATAATCTGTGCATCCGGGTCTGTTGTTCTGACAGATGGTACAATCTGCGTTGCGGCTGGAAGCTGGCTGGAAGAAGTAACAGCGGATGCGGTAACTTCCGGGTGGATGGTGGAAAGATCAACTTCTTCGTCTTCTGTAACAACTGCGCTGGCAATCGGTTCTGCTGTGATCGGTTCGGATGCAGGAACCTGTTCCGGTGCAGCTTTGGATGCAGGAGCTGCGGTTTCCGGAAGAATATTTTCCTGTGCCGGGTGTTCCGAAGCAGATGGCTGTACCACGGTCGGGGTTTCTGCCGGTGCGGATGGCTGTTCCGGAACGGATGGTTCTGGAGCGGCCGGTTCTTCCGGAACTTCCGGTGCAGATGGCTCTTCCGGAAGAGATGGCTCCGGGTCAGTTGCCGGTGTTTCCGGGATTGCGGTACAGTAAACAAGAGAAGTCATCGCCGCCGAAGAATCCGTAATCACAACGGAACCACCATTGGAAACGGCCTGTCCATTAACATAGAAGGAAATCTGATCCATATCCAGTGTGTAGCCAGGTTCCGTAACCATCGATACGGAGAACGTTCCGTTTACTTCCTCGACCGGTTCGCTGTTCTGATACAGGACATAGGAACCATCATCGGAAAGATATGACATGGTGACCGGCGCATCCATTGTGGAATCCTGAAATGTCAGGGTAGCATCGGTAAAAGCAAGAGCCGCCTGATCGGTGTTCAGATAGAATTCCAGGTCCTGTGCATCGTAATGGGTGAAGTGAATGGTAATTTCACCGGCGTCTGTATTTTCTGCACTTGGAACTGTCTCGGCTGCTGCCGAATACGGAGCGGAAAAAAATAATCCGGCCACCAGGAGGCCTGCCATTCCGAATCTCAGAATCAAATTTCCTGTGTGTTTTTTCGTTGTCTGTGTGCTGTGTAACATATGACATCCTCCTTTCACCTGATCGGTTTCTGATGTCGATCTGTTTTATTTTCCTGCGGTAAGTTTCACGTATAAATTGAAAGAAAAATAATTGATAAAATATAAATTTTCTTTCTTTTTAAAGATTATACCATATGTAGAAAGAAATATCATGTAAAAATAAAAAGTTAAAAGAAAATTTGAAAATGCGTCAAAAGTGGAAAAGGTTTGTAATGCATGTCGAAAAATAGAAAAAGAACTGTCACAATTTCTTAAAAAATATTTGCGGAAAAAGAGGGCAGAAAGGGCAGAATGTGAAACAAAAGCAAAATAAAAAGAAGGAAACAAGACACGGAAAAGTATTCCAGGCAGGCCGCATGCAGAAGAAAAAGTGGGAATAAAAACCGATCCAATTCGTCAAAAAAGCGGAAAAGTGGTGAAAAATTGTGGGTTCTATGAAAAAACCGATGGAAAAAGACAGGAATGTTGTCGAAATATTCTAGTTGACAAAAAGATGTAACACTGGTAGAATCGGTTTGTAACAAGATGTAACAAAAACGTAATAATTGTTCAGGAGGTAAGTATGACATTCAAAAAAAGTTATGTGCCGGGCATCCTGGGGAGCGTGCTCACACTGACTGTTATCATGGCTGCACCCGTAAAAGCAGAGACAAAGGAAGAAACCATTTTAAATAAAACAGACTGGAGCACAATGGCTGCAGCAAATGTAGAAGGATATGCCAACATCCGCAGCGAGGCAAACGCAGATTCCGAGATCGTCGGAGTTCTGATGCCGGGCTATGCGGTTGCGGTAACGGAGAAAGGAAACGAGTGGAGTAAGATTTCTTCGAATGGCGTAGAGGGCTACATAAAGAATGAATATCTGGTATTTGGGGAAGAGGCAAAAGCACATTACCGCAATATGTGCGGTATCATCGGAGTTGTTCAGGCGGACAGCCTTCGTGTCCGTGAGGCAGCATCCACAGATTCCGCGCAGGTTGGAACACTGACACAGAATGGTGAAGTCAGCGTATTCGGCGAAGAGGCTGACTGGTATCAGATCCAGTACAGCGGAAGCAGCGCATATGTTCATGGAGACTATGTGACACTTTCAGAGGAGTTAAAAGGTGCTGTTTCCATGGAGGAATACCAGGCATCACAGGCCTGTGTGGCAAGCAGCGCAGCAGCAGCCTCCACAGCAGGCAGTGCATCGGTAATTTCCGCAGACAGCAATGATGTGGCAATGCTTGCAGCACTGATCGAGTGCGAGGCAGGCGGCGAGAGCTACACAGGAATGGTGGCAGTCGGAGCGGTTGTAGTAAACCGTGTCAACAGCGGTTCCTTCCCGAACAGTGTTTCCGGCGTTATTTATCAGGGTGGACAGTTTACACCGGTTGCGACCGGAACCTTCCAGAGCGTGCTTTCCCGCGGAGCAAGAAGTGACTGTTATGCAGCTGCACAGGCAGCACTTGCAGGCGAGAGCCCGGTTGGCGGATGTCTGTATTTCAACAGCGGCTACGGCAGCGGAATCCAGATCGGATATCAGCATTTTTATTAAAAACAGGCGTGTAACCTTCGCAAGGGGATAGGCGGAGGGAGTATGCATTTCCATAGATTGTGATCGGTTCAAAGTCATGAAAAATGAGATGGAATCGACGGTATAGAAAAAAGAGTAAGTGAACAAGGGGAGACGTTCACTTACTCTTTTTTTACTCTGAAACAAATACTACCGGATAGTCAAAAAGTGCAGACTATCCTTATGGAGTTTTACAGGAAATGTTGTTGGATTTCCAGTTACGGGACATCGTTATTTTCAAAAATTTTCAACAGCTTGGTTTTCTGGTTATCGGCGCGGAAGTCTGCTAATGTCTGACGCAGTGTTGTATGGCGGACGCGGTAGGTATTGGAGAGAAAACAGAAAAAAGTGATTCCCCAAAATACCGGCCAGAGCAACACACATTTATGAAGCTTGGAAAATCGAAGCTTCATCTGAACATGCCCTTCGTGGAACCAGGCACGGACACTGGCGTGCCGGTAAGAGCCGCGGCTTACGATTTTCCGCTCCGTGTCACTGCCAAAGTCGCCGTCTGCGAGAATTTGTTCCAGAAAGGCAGCACAGTCAGCGGCAGAAGAACGAATCTGCGGGTCAATCGAAGCGGAAAGACCGAAATAAAGATGGCAGGATCCGAGAATCAGCTCATAAAGATGAAAAATTTTTGATTCCCGGCACCAGGAGTGGATTTTCTCAAAATCAATCTCAGATGCATACTGCTTCAGATACAAGGTAAAATCGCAGAGCAGACGGCTGCCGAAACCACTGTAGAGATAGTGTTTGAGCATATGGTGCAGCATATAAAATACATTTTCCGTGGGCGGAAGAACAGGATAGGTCTGACCGTAAAGTTCCACGAAAGACGGCTTCAGATGATCCGGGGAGAAGATCTCATCTATCAGCTCGTTGGCACGGGCAAACTGATAGATGCCAACGATACGGTAATGGAGTTCCAGGGTAAAGGAACGGCCGGTTTCCGGAAAGGTAAAGCGGTAGGTAACATGATGATCACTGTCTTCCGGCTCCTCTGTGTATCCATTCGTCTCGAGAATACGACAGGCACGGGAAAAAGCCTCTTTTTCGGGAATATAAAGGTCCAGATCTCCCAATTTTCGGTATTCGGGAACAGGATAATTGGCAGCGAGGCTCATACCCTTTAAGAGGAAACAGGGAATCTTTTCTGCAAGGAGGAGCGAAAAAGTAAGGCGTGTGAAATGTTCCAGCTGATAATAGGAGAGCAGCATCTGTTTTGTCTGCTGTTTTATCCCGGAAAACGATGGCTGCTGTTCAAAATAAGGCAGAAGAAAAGGAAGTGAACAATGTTTTTCTGCCAGACGGTACAAAGCAGCGGTATCCACCCCATCGAGTGGGATCGGTTCAGACGAATCGGTGCATAAATTTTTCAGAATCTGTAGATAAACGGTATCAAGCGGCTGCATGAGAGACTCCTTTGAAGATTTTTTGTGAAAAGAGAGATATGGTTCAGTATACCACAAAAATGCCGAAATTTGAGCGATAAAATAAAAAAAATATTACAGATAACGATAAAAAATAAAATAAAGTTTACAATGAAATAAGTTGAGGCTATAATAAATCTGTCAGTACAGCATTTCATAAACAGCTGTATCAAACACTCAGACAAGTGTAGGGTATAGTCATTTTGAAATGTTCTGGAATGATGGCCTTTCCCACCATCGGGAAGAAAAACGTAAGTGAATGGAGAGAAAGATGACCAGAAAAGGTGAGTTTGTACTCAGACAACTCGCAGATGAATATATTCTGATTCCTTATGGGACAACGACAGAAAAAATGAATCGGGTACTTACCCTAAGTGAAACTGCGGCTTTTATTTATGAACAGACAGGTGATGCCGCGTCTGAGGAGGAGATTGCCAGACGGCTTGGAGAAGCTTATGATGTGCCGGCGGAGGACGTGCAGGAGGATGTAAACGCCGTGCTGCAGACATTGCAAAATTGTGGGGTTCTGGAGTGTGCCTGAAAAACGAAAAATCATTTTCGTAATCTGCAAAAACGAAGAGGATAGTATATGATAGTATTTTTGGTCGGTGGCGAGAGCAGACTGATGGATGATCTGATTACCAAGATGGAAAAAGAAGGACATAAGACGTATCTGTTAACGGGAAAACGGGACAGAAGAGGAAAATACCGCCGTGTCTTTGAACGCTACGATTTTCCTTATGACAGTGAGAGTGTGCAGGAAATATTCTCGAATGTCAATCCGGATCTCGTGCTTTTTCTCGGCGCCTATGATACAAATTATGACTGGAGTGATGCGAGAAAAGAGTCTGTCCGCTATACGGCGGATCTGACCAATATTCTGTCGGCGTATGCATTTAAGCAGGATGGCCGGTTTATTTATTTGTCGTCCGAAGCAGTTTATGGCCGTTCCTACAGCAGTGATATCCACGAAACGGAACCGGCATCCGCGAAAAGCTTTCAGGCAATGGCGCTTCTGCAGGGAGAAAACATCTGCAGAAGCTACCGTGATACCAGAGGGATGGACACGCGGATTCTTCGTTTTGACCATATGTACGGCATTCCGCGAAAAGGAAAAACAGACAGAAATCCGTGTTTTTGGATGACACTGGAAATGCTAAAGACGAATCAGATCGCAGCCAACAGCAGAACTGCTTTTTCCATGATTTACCAGGATGATGCCGTTGCGTTTGCCTATCGCGCAATGATGGAGGAGAGTCCCAAATATCCACTGTACCATATCACATCCGGTGAAGCGATCACACAGATGGATCTGGCGGAGCTGATCCGGCAGAACGCAGACGGCGTGGAGATCCGTGACGATACAGTCGGTGAAGGTTTCCGTCTTGTGCTGGATGGCAGCCGGTATCAGGAAGAGTTTGACGGAAGGATTTTTGTCCCATATGAGAAGGGCGTGAAAGCCGTTGTCACATATATGCAAAAACACAGCAGCTCATTTCTGCAGCGTGATGATGCGGGGGCGGGTTGGGGAAACCGGGTATGGAGTCTGTTGTGCCGGATTTTCCGTATGCTGGTTCCGTACATCGAAAATCTGATTTGTTTTATCCCATTTTTTATGATCAACAACCGTGTAGTCGGCAGCCAGTATTTTTCAAAGCTGGATGCGTACCTTCTCTATGTGTTGCTGTTTGCCATCGTATATGGTCAGCAGCAGGCGATTTTCTCGGCCCTGCTGGCGACTGTGGGCTACTGTTTCCGCCAGATGTACCATCAGAGCGGACTGGAGGTGCTGATGGACTACAGTACCTACATCTGGATGGCACAGCTTTTTATCCTGGGAATGGTTGTCGGTTATATGCGGGATCAGATTCTCCAGATTAAAAAGGATGATGAAGAGGAGATCGGGTATCTGCGCGGACAGCTTGGCGATATGACGGAGATCAATGACAGCAACGTGCGCATGAAACAGCTTTTTGAGCTGCAGCTTGTCAACCAGAAGGACAGTCTTGGAAAAATCTATGAAATCACATCGTCGCTGGAACGCTACGGCGCCTATGAGGTGCTTTTCTATGCGGCGCAGACGATTTCGAAGCTGATGAATACAGAGGATGTGGCAATTTATACCGTCGCCAACCGCGTCTATGCGCGTCTCTTTTCGTTCACATCACCGACAGCGCGAAAAATGGGAAATTCCATCCGCTATCCTGAGATGGAGGAAATGTATGAAGACCTCAAAGAGCATCGCGTTTACATCAACAAAACGATGGATGAGCGCTATCCGCTGATGGCGCAGGCTATTTATGCAGAAGATGAGATGCAGATCATCCTGATGCTGTGGGGACTTCCGTGGGACCGCATGAATCTTGCGGAATCCAACCGTCTGACGGTCATCAGCTATCTGATCCAGAATGCAGTGGTGCGGGCAAACCGCTATCTGGAAGCGCTGCACGAACACAGGTATCTGGAAAACAGCAAAATTCTCGAAAAAGATGCCTTTACGCAGCTGGTAGCGGCATTTTTCGAGGCGAAGCGAAACGGTCTGACAGAATGCTCACTGGTTCGGATTGTGTGCAGCAGCGAAGATTATAAAAAAGCAGGTGAGATTCTGGAACAGAAGCTGCGTCAGACGGATTATATCGGGATCCTGGATGGCGGGCTGCATGTATTGCTTTCCAATACCGATGAAGAAAATGCGAAAGGTGTGATCTTGCGCTTCGGGGAAGAGGGTCTGAAAAGTATCCTTGTGAACAGGGAGGTGGCAGCGTGATGAGCCATGAAACCCTGACTTTTGTGGTTCTGTGGATTGTCAATGCCCTGATCGCCCTGATCTATCTGCTGATCGGAGCTCTGGTTTATGTTCCGGCGTGTGATTTGAAACAAGAGCAGGGAGAAGAGGTGCAATACGATAACCGGAGAGCCTTTTTGATCCGTTTTATCGTCATGGTGCTCTGCCCGGTCGTCGGTCCGGCGTTTTTTCTGTGCAGTTATCTTCTTTTCAAAACCGTATTCCGTCAGGCAGTCGATCTGGAGGATGTTGTGTTTGGTAAGGAACGTGTGCGGACACATCTGAAGGCGGATGAGGAGCGGGAGCGCAACATAGCACCGCTCGAGGAAGCACTTGCCGTCAGCGATAAACAGAATCTGCGTATGCTGATGCTGAATGTGATCCGCGGCGATCTGCAAAAATCGCTGGAATCGATTACTATGGCACTGAACAGCGAGGATTCCGAGACATCGCATTACGCCGCATCGGTGCTCTGCGATGAACTGAACAAGTTCCGCTCACAGGTACAGAAAATGTATACCGGGATGCAGCAGGAAGGCGAAGAAGAGACGGATTACGAGAAGATGATGCTCGACTATATGAACAGAGTTTTAAGCCAGAAAGTCTTTACAACTCTGGAGCAGACGAAGTACGTCAAGATGCTGGAGGAGGCCACAGAATCGCTGTATCGGAAAAACAGAGAGCGGATCTTCGTAAAACAGTATGAGGGGCTCTGCCTCAGACTTCTGGAACTGAAAAAATTTCCGGAAACTGAAAAATGGTGCCGGCGTCTGGTACAGCAGCATGGAAATACACTGGAGGCGTATACGTGTCAGTTAAAGCTGTATTTTACCATGGGTGAAAGAGAAAAGTTTTTTCAGGTGATGCAGGAACTGAAACAATCGGACGTTATTATCGATAATGAAACGCTGGAGCTGATCCGCATTTTCAGTTAGAGCGTGTTTGAAAAATCATTTCCGCGAAAGGAGGGACGAAGAGATGTCCATGAGATGGCTGACAATTTTACAATTTCTGGAAATTTTTGCTGCCTATGGCATCGTAACCCTGTTTCTTCCATGGCGGATCCTTGGGAAGAGGTTTCATCGGTTTTCCGTTGCAGAACAACTGATCGCTTATTTCTTCGCAGGGAATTTTTATATCATTTATCTCGTTTATCTGCTGCAGTTTCTTCGGATCAGCAGCCGTGTGACGCTGCTCCTCGGAACTGCAGGGCCATTCCTTTTTATCTGGATCTGGAAAAGAAAAAAACAGATCCCGGGAGCAATGGAGAGCCTGCTGGTGCGGATCGAACGATTGCTTGATGGAGAGCGGGGCAAAAAGACATCTCTGGCGCAGCTTCGCAGAGCTGTTTCCGAACGGTGTTTTCGGGGAAAACGAAAGCAATGGCTGCATGCGCTGCCGGAAATAGCAGTGCTGCTGGCGGCAATTGCAGCGATCACGTATGTGTATGGACCGAACATGGTGGAAATGTTCGGTTACAAAGCAAGTGATATCCCAGTGCACAATTACTGGATCAATGAGCTTGAGCGGAATAATATCTGGGTTGCGGGCGTGTATCCGTATGGATTCCATATTGTGATTTATTATCTTCATATGGTATTTGGAATTCCTACCTATGTGCTGCTTCGGATTTTCGGCGTAGTGCAGACGTATTTTGTGTATCTGGCTCTGGTCGCGGCGCTGAAAATGGTGTGCAGGGGAAGGTTTACGCCGTATTTCGGGATACTGTTTTATGTGATGGATATCTTCAACCAGAGTACGTACGCCCGTTTTGAAAGTGCACTGCCGCAGGAGTTCAGTATGATTTTTGTCCTGACCTCTGTCTGTATGGCGATCCGTTTTTTTCAGGAATTTGCAAAAGAACGGAACGGAAACTGCCGTTGGTATCTGGTACAGTTTGCGATTGGATTTTCGCTGACGCTGACCGTTCATTTTTACGGTACGATGGCTGCAGGCCTGTTTTGTATTGGCGTTGCGGTTGGCTTCTGCTTTCGTTTTTTCCGGTGGAACTATTTCAGAAGAATTCTGATTACGGGAATATTAAGCGTCCTTCTCTCAGTCCTGCCGATGGCGGCGGGCGTTGCGATGGGAAAGGGGCTGCAGGGATCGCTGTACTGGGGAATGAACGTCATTACCGGTGATAAAAAGCAGGGGGATGCGGACACAGCAGGTACTTTATCACAGGACGGTGTATCCGACAGTCTGACGGCCGGCGAAAGCAGCGGCAACGCAACCAAGAATGGTGAAACCGGTTCTGTGCTCAGCCAGTCCCGGATAGAAGAGCTGCGAAAAGAGGCAGAAGAAAGAATACAAAAGCAGCAGAAACCGCTGGCGGAGAGGCTCAAAGAAAAAGGATCGGCAGTGCGGAAAAGCATCCGTATCAATGTCATGAATGTAAAACCCCATATGGCAGAAATTACGCTGGGAAGTATTGCGGTTTTGCTGCTTCTTGGTATTTTCCTGTTGGTGCTGCGGGAGAACGGTTTTGCGGGAGCTGTTTTGTCTGCGGCTGTTTATCTGCTATGCATGTGTTCTTTGCAGTGTGCATCGCTGCTGCATCTTCCGGCGCTGATGGATGCCAACCGCTGCGGCATTTTCCTGTGCTATGCCATCTGCTTTGCCTGGGCGCTTGGCGTAGATGCAGTGGTGTATCTGGCGATACGCTGGTGGAAGCGAAGATGGCTTGGCGAGATGGCTTCCCTCCTGATACTTGTGATGGCTGTAACAGTCGTTTTATCGCAGGGTCTTATAAGAGAGCCGGTAAAAGTCGGAGCGCTGGAAGATAACGGAGCCATGGTATGCGTTACCAATATCTTGCGGGAAAATAAAGATTTTACATGGACAATCTGTTCAGCGAATGATGAGCTTCGCATGACAGAATTTTATGGATATCACTATGAGACCATTACCTTATTAAATCAATTGAAAGATCTGGGGCAGAATCCGGAGATTATAATACCAACGAAATGTGTGTATTTTTTCATTGAAAAAATACCAGTAAGTGTGGATGGGAGTACAGGACATGAGGAGGTAACTGAAGAAGGAGCCAAAGAACCGGTACCGGGAGGCTCGGGAATTCTTCCTTATACCAAGGAATCCCGCTGGATCACGATGAGCCATATGTATGAGTGGGCACAGAGGTTCCAAGAGCTTTACCCGAATGAAATGGAAGTTTACTATGAATCCGACAGCTTTATCTGCTATCGCCTTCAGCAGAACGTTAACAGTTCATACAACCTTGCGATTGATTATGGCTACAACAACCCAATGCCAAAATAGAGCAGACAGGAAAAAACAAAGAGACAGACAGGGCTGGAAAAACTGAAATTTCAACAAAAAAGACTTGATGACAGAAGGAGGAAGAAAAAATGGTTTCCCGCAGAACTTTTGCAGCAATCACAATGCTTATGGCAATCATCCTCTTTTTGTTTCAGGGTCTGAATCTGGCAAAGGAAAAACTGAACCACTATGAAAAAAATGCGTATGCGGCAGAGAAAGAAGATCTGGAAGATGGCAGCGGCGCATTTGGAACAGAAGACGCATCCGGCGAGAAAAACATAACAGGAAGCCGGGGAACGATCGTCTATATCGGAGAAGCCGAGGAGCATTCTGTGGGGGCGGTTGTCTGTGAATGGTGCCGGTATATGAAGTACGAAGCAGCAGTTTATCCATCCATGCGCAAATATGAACAGGCAATGGAGAAGAAAGGTGCAAAGCAGCCGGAGATGATTGTAGTGAATTCAGAAAGCATCGACTGGACCGCCTTAAAGGATGTCATAGATTTGCAGGACAGTGTGGATGAGGGGATCCATGTTGTGTTTGCAAATCTCCCGGAGGTGTCTGTGATCCGGAAAAATCAGAAGCTGCGGGAGCTGCTTGGAATTGCAGAAGTAAAAGAGGATTCTACAACCGTAACGGGGTTGGATCTGTATGACAATCTGATGCTCGGCGGAGAAAATATTTACCGGGCCGAAAATAAGGAAGAAGAAAACAGGCAGGATCTTAAGCTTACGTTTCCATGGTTTAAGCTTGGAGATGGAACCAAAACTTATATGAAAGGCTTTCCGGAGGATCAGACGCTGAAAACCCAGGATTATCCGGTTGTGATCTGGCGGAAAAATTTCGGGACAGCCAGTGTATTTGCCGTAAATGGAGATTATATGGAGGATGAAACCGGGCTGGGACTGCTGACGGGAATGGTGTATGAAACCAGAAATTATCTGATTTATCCGGTTGTAAATGCGCAGAATCTTGTTGTGCAGAACTTTCCGTCACTTGCGGAGGAAAATACGGACAAAATGCAGGAGATTTACGGAAACGGAACAAAAGATGTTAACCGCGATATTGTCTGGCCATCGATTGCAGCAATCTACAGAAAAAATCATTTTGGTCTTACCTGTATGGTGGCACCAAAACTGGATTATGATGCTCCGGCAGAAGCAGATGGCGAGCTGCTGCATTATTATGCGAAGCTGCTCAACGAAGAAAAAGGCGAGATGGGACTTTCCGGTTTTACAGAATCCGAAACATCCGTAAAGGAAAAATTAGACGAAGATCAGAGCTTCATGCAGAAAAATCTTTCGGATTTTTACTTTTCCTCCTTTTTCAGTGGAAACCTGAGTGAACAGGAGATGGAAACAGCTTTACAGCAGTCTGCTCTTGGGAGTGTCCGCACCGTAGTTAAGAGCAAAGATACGGCTGGCGATCTGGTCAGCTACCTGGATGCACAGACGACACAGCAGAAAATTGTCACGGAAGATACCGGACGTTTTACCTATCGTTCCTGGATGAAAATGAAGAGTATTGAAAGTGCGCTCGGCTATGCCAGTGTAGAGCTGGATTTAAGCAGAGTGATTTATCCGAAAACAGAGGAGGACCGCTGGGAAAAAATCGTCAAAGAATTTGCCTCCAACCTCGGAACCTACTGGCAGCCATTTTCCGGATTTGACGGTACCACGGTTTCCACCTGCGATTCCAGAATCCGCACCTTCCTGAACTTACGCTGCGAGGACGAAAGAGAGGGCGACACCATCACCTTAAAGACCACGGGAACAGAGAAAACTGCGTACTATGTGATTCGGACACACAATGAAAGCGTTGAAAAGGTCACGGGCGGAACGGCAGAAAAGCTGGAGGATTCTGCATGGCTGATCCGCGCGGAAAAGAGTGAAGTAACGATTACACTTCGTGCATCCGACCGGCGGTATTACTATGAAGAGGGGGTGAAAAACGAATGAAAGTCTGTATGGTAGCGGAGGGCTGCTATCCCTTTGTGGTAGGCGGTGTTTCCAGCTGGGTACACAGTCTGATCCAGCTTTTCCCAAAAACAGAATTTATCATCCTCGCCATTGCGGCAAACCGTTCCCAGCGCGGAAAGTATGCGTATGAGCTGCCCCAAAATGTCTCCGCCGTCTATGAACTCTATCTGGACGATGTGGACTGGGGCGGAAGTAAAAAACGACATAAACATCGGCTGAAGAAAGAGCAGTATCAGGCACTTCGAAGTCTGCTTCTTGATCAGGATATCGAGTGGAATGTCCTGTTTGATCTGTTCCGGAAAGAAGATGTTTCCCTGAATGCGCTCCTGATGGGAGAGGATTTTCTGAATGCCGTGAAAGAGTGCTACAACCTGAAATACAGCCAGATCGTTTTCTCTGACTTTTTATGGACTATGCGCTCCATCTATCTGCCGCTGTTTCTCACAATGCAGACCGAGCTCCCGAAGGCGGATCTTTATCACTGCGTTGCAACCGGCTATGCCGGCGTGCTTGGCGCTATGGCAAAGCATTTCTATGGAAGCCGTCTCCTGATTTCGGAACACGGTATTTACACCCGGGAACGCGAGGAGGAGCTGATTAAAGCGAAGTGGGTTGCGGGAATCTACAAAAATATCTGGATTGACCAGTTCCGGAAAATGTCAAAGCTGGCGTACAACGAGGGAACTCTGATTACCTCCCTGTTTGAGCACGCGCGGGAGCTGCAGGTTGAGCTTGGCTGTCCGGTGGAAAAGACGATGGTCACACCGAATGGAATCCGTGTGGAAAATCTTCAGAATATCCCGGGAAAGACCGAAGAGGATGCGGGAATGGTGAACATCGGTGCAGTTCTTCGTGTCACACCCATCAAGGATGTGAAAACGATGATCCAGGCATTTGCCTTTGCAAAAGAGCGCGACAGAAGACTGAAGCTCTGGATCATGGGACCATGGGAGGAGGACCGGGAGTATGCCGAGGAATGCTTCCAGCTCGTATCGGATCTGGAAGTTCCGGACGTGGTATTTACCGGAAGAATCAATATCCGGGATTATCTGGGAAGAATGGATGTGACGATTTTGACCAGCATCAGCGAAGGCCAGCCGCTGACGATTCTGGAGAGCTATGCGGCACACAAGCCGGTTATTGCGACAGATGTCGGAAACTGCTATGGTCTGATCTACGGTGAGAGCGATGATTTCGGCGCAGCCGGAATAGTTACGCATATCATGAATATAGAAGAAATCGCACAGGCAATGCTGGATATGGCGGCCGGTGAGAAAAAACGCCTCGAAATGGGAGAAACCGGATACCGCCGTGTTATGCAGAAATACCGTGTGGAATATATGCAGAAAACGTACTGGGAGATTTACCGCGATTTTGCTGAGCAGATGGGCCAGAAATGGCAGGAGGAACCGGTAAAGCTGCCGGAAAAACAGAAATAAAATAAACACCGCAAGGTGGAAAGGGGATAGATGGCATGGCAGGAATCGGCGTTCGCCTGAATCGGATTTTTGAAAAAAATACCATTACGACAAATTTGATTGGATTCTCCTACAGTACCGTTGTAACGATTGCGCCGATGATGGTCGTCATTCTCAATCTGATCTTAATGGAGGAGCTGCTCGAATTTTCCAGTGTCGGATATGCTACGCGTGAGCTGTTTTCCTGTACGATTCTCTATATCTTTATTTTTGCGTTACTGACGGCATCACCGTTTAATGCGGTGCTGTCCCGTTATATGTCCGACGTGATCTACGAGGAACGGTATCAGGACATCCTGCCGTGCTATCAGATCGGAATGCTTCTGAATATCGGATTGAGCTGTCTGGTCGGCATTCCGTTCTGTCTGTGGGAGCATTTTGTCGGGAAGGTGTCAACGGCGTATGTATTTTGCAGTTTCTGTGGCTATATCAGCCTGGTGCTGGTTTTCTATTCCATGATTTATCTTTCCATCTGTAAGGATTATCAGAGGATTTCACAGTATTTCTTCTTTGGAATGCTGGTTGCATTTGTCCTGGCACTGATTCTGCATTTCCTCATGAAATGGGAGACGACGCGCAGCATGCTATTTTCCCTGACGGTTGGATTTTTTGTGACGGCAACACTGGAAAACGCCCTGATCCGGCGGTATTTTGTCAAAAACAGTAACCGCTACCGGCCGGTGCTGCAGTATTTCAGAAAATACTGGAAACTGATTTTTTCGAATTTTCTGTATATTCTGGGGCTGTATATCCATAACTTTGTGTTCTGGACAACCGATATGCGGATGGAGCTGGTAAAGAGCTTTGTCTGCAATCAGCCATATGACATGGCTTCCTGCCTTGCCATGTTTACCAATCTCTCGGCATCGATTATTTTCATTGCACGCGTCGAAATGCGTTTCCATGAGAAATACAAGCTGTATTCCGAGGCGGTGATTGGCGGAAAGGGAGCCGATATTGAAAATGCAAAAAAGCGGATGTTCCGCCAGCTTTCCAGTGAGTTGATGACGCTTGCACGCCTTCAGTTTATGATTTCCGTTGTGATATATCTGATTTGCGTGATTTTCCTGCCGCAAGAAGGCTTTTCCGGCATGACCATGAAAATTTATCCGTCCCTTGCAGTTGGATATTTTATTCTGTTCCTTATGTATGCGGAAATCATTTTTCTGTATTATTTCGATGACCTGACCGGCGCAATCCTGACGGCGATTGTGTTCTGTCTTGTTACCTGGATCGGCAGCCTGATTGCTACCCATCTGCCGGCCGTCTGGTATGGGGCTGGGGTCATAGCAGGATCGTTTGCAGGATGGAGCGTGGCGTTTGCGAGACTGCGATGGGTGGAAAAAAATATGGATGCGCACGTTTTCTGCCGCGGAAATCTGATCAGGCACGGGAAAGGAAAGCGCCCATCCGGTCTGGTATTTCAGAGGGCAGAAGAGCAGAAACAGAAGGATGAGATGAAACGATGAGTACAGCGACAATTATAAAGGTTTGTGTGATCCTGGCAGGGCTTGGGATTATGGCAGTGACGTTTGTGCTGCATGCGAAAAAGAAACTGACGATAAATCTGGCGGTTACCTGGGAGCTGCTCGGCCTTGCGGCAATCTTAAGCGGTGCGGTTCCGAAGTTCTCCGGCTGGAGCAGCCGCTTAAGTCTGGGAAGTCTGGCGGTGCTGCTGCTTACCGGGTTCCTTGTCGTGTGGGGCATGTATCAGATGACAATACAGATTTCTTCTCTGCTGATGAAAAATCAGGAACTGGCAATGCAGGTTTCTCTGCTGAACCAGGAGAATGAGAGAATCATAAAAGAGCTGGAACGTCTGACAGGAAAGCAGGCAAGAGACTTATGAAAAAAATACTGTTTGTAATCAATACGCTTGGCCGTGCAGGAGCAGAAACGGCTTTGCTGGAGCTTCTGAACCATCTGGATACAGAGAAATATGAAATTTCGCTGTATGTACTGCTGGGACAGGGGGAAATGATTTCAAGGGTGCCGCCGGAAGTTCATATAAAAAACAAAAGGATCTGTGAGGATTCCGTACTCTCCGGTGCAGGAAGGCGAAAACTGCTGCAGACATCGGTGATGGCATTGTTCCGGCACGGACACACCATGGAAAAAATCAGGTATCTGATGAAGAATCTGCGCGTGATGAAGAAGGCGGGGAAAATTCAGCCGGATAAACTGCTCTGGAGAGTCCTTTCGGACGGGGCAGACCGGTTGGATGAAACCTTTGATCTTGCGGTTGCTTATCTGGAAGGCGGCTCTGCTTATTACGTTGCGGATCACGTGAATGCAAAGAAAAAAGCTGCATTTGTCCATATTGCTTACGGCGATTCCGGATATACACGGGAAATGGACCGCGACTGCTACGAGAAAATGGATGTTATCTATACGGTTTCCGGGGAGACACGCCGCCATTTCCTGGAGTTTTACCCGGAGTATGAAGAAAAAGTGCAGGTTTTTCACAATATCATAGACAGAGAGCGGATCGAGAGAGAGGCTAAAAAGCCGGGTGGCTTTTCGGATTCTTATGACGGTGTCCGTATTTTAACGGTTGGAAGGCTGGCACACCAGAAAGCATATGATATCGCCATTCTGGCAATGAAACAGATCAGAGATGCCGGATACAAGGCGCGGTGGTATGTTGTGGGCGAAGGTCCAGAACGGAAGGCTCTTGAAAAACAGATTGCAGAGCTCAGACTGCAGAAGGACTTTATTCTGCTTGGCATAAAGGAAAATCCGTTTCCCTACTATGCACAGTGTGATCTCTATGTACATGCGACACGGTTTGAGGGGAAAAGCATTGCCATTCAGGAGGCCAAGGCGCTTGGCTGTGCCGTGATTGCGTCAGACTGTGCAGGAAACCGTGAGCAGATAGAGGATGGAGTCGATGGTCTGCTCTGCTTGCTGACCCCGGAGGGCATTGCCCGGAAAATAGAAGAACTGATCGATGATACCGAAAAAAAAGAGCGGATTGTGGCGGCAGTAAAACAGAAAGGGAACGGACAGACAGAGGAAATTCAGCGGCTGCTGGATCTGATGAAGTGAGGCGGGAACTATGGAGCAGAAAGAAGTATTACTGATTATTCCGGCATACAACGAAGAAAAAAACATAGGAAAAGTGATGGATCAGCTGGCACAGCCGGAGATCGCGGAGCTGGTAGATGTACTGGTTATGAACGATGCGTCCTCCGATAACACAATCTGGATGGTAAAACAGCGCGGCTATGCGGTAATAACGCATGTTTTCAATCTCGGTTACGGAAGCGGTCTGCAGCTTGGCTATAAATATGCGATCCGCAGGGGCTACCGGTACGTGATCCAGATGGATGCGGACGGTCAGCATGATGTATGCAACATTCGAAAAATTTATGAAAAACTGAAAGAAAAAGATACAGACGGAAGAACACCGGATATTGTGCTGGGATCCCGTTTTATGGATGGAAGCGCAGAGTTTTCGGTAGGCTTTGCAAAAAAGCTGGCATTCCGTCTGTTCCGGCGTATGCTGCACATCGCGACGGGAAGATGGATTGCAGATCCGACGACAGGACTGCAGGGGCTCAGCCGCAAGGCAGTGCTTTATTATTCAAAATACAATCATTTTGATGACAAATATCCGGATACCAACATGATCACACAGATGATGCTGCTTGATTTTAAAGTGGTTGAAATTCCGGCAGTCATGCATATCCGGACCTCGGGAACAAGCATGCATTCCGGGCTGAAACCCATCTGGTATATGACGCGGATGTTCTACAGTGTACTGGCCGTGATTTTCCGGTGTAAGGTTTTAAAGATGGATGCGGGAGCAGGGCGAAAAGATGTGGAAAGAAAAATGGAACCGTTTTCTGAAAAAGCAGAAAACAGCACAGAGCGAACCGGCGAGTGATCCCGCGTTCTCTCGGGCTGATTTTGCAGAGTGTAAAGGTGCGGTACAGAATCCGGGCTGCGGCTGGTACCATTTGTATACGTTTGATGCGGCAAAAACAGACGAACCCCTGTATCTTGCCTGCAAGGAAGAAGAGCTTGTACTTCTGCGGATTGGGATCGGAGCATTTCGAACCGGCAGGATCCCACAGGAGTCGATGGCGTGGGTGCGGAAAATTCTCGCATTTTTCCGGGACCAAAAGAAGGGAATGATCCTTCGGTTTGCCTATGATCTGGAAGGAAAAGGACTGGAACGCGAGCCGGGCAGCATCAAAACCGTACAGGAACATATGCGGCAGCTTGGCGCGGCAATCCGGGAATTTTCGGAAGATATCTATGTTGTGCAGGGAATCCTGATCGGAAACTGGGGAGAAATGCATGGATCCCGGTATCTGACACCGGACGGGTTCCGGACGCTGGTTCGGACTATGCAAGATGCGCTGGAAGGCGCCTGTCCGCTTGCGGTGCGCAGACCCTCCCAGTGGCGGGAGCTGGCAAGAAACTTTACAGAAGAAGAGAAAAAATATCTGACTCTGTATAACGATGGGATGTTCGGATCGGAAACCGATCTTGGTACATACGGTACTCTGGCGATGGAAACACCGGAGCAGGAGCCGAAGAGCCGTGGGGCGGAACTTGACTGGCAGAGAATGGCAATGCGCGGCCGTTTTTGCGGCGGCGAGGCAGTACAGCGTGCAGCCGGAGAAGAGAATGTTTCGGCAGCGGAAGCGATCAGGGATCTGGAAAAGATGCACATTTCCTATCTGAACAGTACGTATGACCTGCAGCTGCTGGAACAATGGAAAAAAGAAACCATAAACGGTGTATCCGGCTTCGAAGCTGTGGGAAAACGTCTTGGTTACCGGTTTGTAGTGGAAAATGTGGAAATTCTTTCAGAAAAAGAGAATCGCATGTGGAAAATGGGGGAAGATTCTTCCGGTCAGATGACCTGGATGCGGATTACCCTGGAAAACCACGGATTTGCCGGGCTGACGGAAGAAGCCGACTGTTTTCTGGAGATAGAAGAGGAGAACAAAAAGCCGGAAAAATACAGGATCCATACCGATGCCAGAGCCTGGCACAGTGGAGAAACCACCATACTTTGCCGGCAAATCAAACTGCCTGCGGTGGCAGAACCAAAAAAAATGTTTCTGGCATTATACCGCAGGCGGGATGGGCGTCCGCTCCTGTTCGCCAATCAGAATGTGGAAAGCGGGCGTGTGTTTCTGGGCACGTATCAGAGCAGCTTTTCCAGCTTCAGTGTTCCGAGCCGGAATCCGTAAGAATCATGGGAAAACGTGTTGGCAGGCTGGATTTCCCGCCAAAGTGACGGATCGGTCATTCGAAAATATACCGTATAGGTTCCCTTTTCCAGTTCACGGAACGGAAGTGAAACCGAAAGCTCTGAGGTATTTTGGGGGAGCCAGAATCTGGAATCCCCAGAAAGTGGGAAGGAAAAAATCCTGCCGTCATCGGAAACCAGGGTGATTTCTACGTCAAGTCTGCGGTAGCCGACGGAAAAGCCGACATTTTCAAGTTCCATGTTCAGTCGGGACTGATGCAGGGTGGTGTTGCGAACCACATAGCGGTAACCCATATGGCGGGCGATATAGTCGTAGCCGGAGATACCGTCAAAAACCGAGGTTTCATTGTGGTAAACCGAATTTTTCCATTTATCCAGAACCGCCGGATCATGCTCCGAATTCAGGTAAGAAATATGCATCCGGGAGAGATCCGAAAGGGCATGGTCAAAGTCATTGAAGGGATTGTCGAGAATCACCTCGCCGCCGTTTGGGACGAAATTGCAGAGCCTGTCCTGAAAGTCAAGCTCATCCTCGCGCATCCAGGCAGAGCGGTAAGCATCCGCAGAGGCGGGCGTGTCTCCGTATGTGCCGGTATCATTTGCTGTTCCGAGCATTCCGTCATTGAAAAGCCCGAGGCGGGAGGAAAGCGAGCCGTCAAAAGCAGTTTCGGCAGAAGGCAGTTCTGTCGAATTCAGAATCCTCCGTCGCTGTACCGGTGTGCGGACGGACAGAAAAATCGAAGGATCGATCACGTCTGCCAGATGCTGCATCAGAATGGAGCAGTCTTCATCGGACAGATGGTCGGAGCCATTCATCTCTCCGCAGTTGCCGACAAAAATACCCTGGATCAGAAAAACACTGTCCGTGTAACGGTTCACAATCGCGGCGGTCTGATCCATGTGGCGCAGAATCTGGTCGAGGCTTTGCGGTTCCGAATCTTTCGCTTTGCCGTCCCAGTCGTACAGAAAGCGCAGAATCATCGAATTTCCGTGTTTCTGCCAGGAGGACAAAATCGTGTCAAGCTGTGCAAGTGCCGGATCGGAAAGATCCTGATCGGCAAACCGGCGCAGATTCAGTTCCAGCATCACAAGTCCGGGTGTCTCTTCGGGATTGGAATCCGGGTCGGGAAGATTGGAGAGTGTATCGTTTCCGAGAACATAGCCGTACATCGAATAAAATCCGATATACGGATTGGACAATTCATCTGCGGATTCCGTACACGCTTCCGGTGTATAACTGACATGATAAAAAGCGCAGATGCAAAGAAAAGCAAACAGGATGAGAAACAACAGGAGCAGAAGCGAGAATAAAATACGGGAAAAAGCTCTTTTTTTCATAAAAATCCTTTCTGATCAGGCAGATATAAACCAGAGCGCGTCTGAAAAATCATTTCCGCAATCTGCAAGCTTTTTTCAGACACGCTCTAATGGCAAAAACATTTGTGATCGCCTGGTTTTCTGTAAAAACGGTGCCGCATCATTCCATCATACCATTTTGAAACAGTAAAAACCAGAAAAACAGCAGAAAAAAGTAATGAGAGTACATAACAAAGAAAAGGAGTACATCATGCGGATTAAAAATCTATTTCGAAACAGCTTTTTCAGTATGGTTTCGCAGTTTGCACTCCTGATTCTTGGATTTTTCAGCCAGCGGGCGATGAATCTGTATATGGGTGCGGAACTTGTCGGCATGAACGGAGTCATTTCCAACGTTATTAACATCCTGTCCGTGACAGAACTCGGCATTTCGACAGCCATTGTTTATCATCTGTACGGAGCACTTGCAAGGAAGGATGAGCATGAGATTGCATCGCTGATGAACCTGTACCGGAAGGCGTACCGTATTTTTGCGGTGATTGTATTCACGGCAGGAATGCTGCTGCTTCCGCTGATTCATCTGTTTATGAAAAACAACAGCTACTCCCTGACGTATATTCGGATCTTGTACGCTATGTGGCTGATTCGTACGGTACTTTCCTATCTGCTCACCGATCGAAAATCGCTCTTAATTGCGGATCAGAAGGAATACATTGCGAGTATCGCCGGCCTGATTTTAAATGTTGTAAGCTATCTGGCGATTATTCTTCTTGTGACATATCAGCAGAATTATCTTCCGGCACTTGGCATTGGGATTGTGACAGAGGTGATGCTGAACATCTGGATTAACTGGTATGTGGAACGGAAATATCCGTTTCTTCATCAGCTGCGGAAAGAAAAAGGTTCCTCTTTCTTTAAGGAGCTGATCTTAAAGGATCTGAAAAACGTGTTTATCTCCAGGGTTTCGGACAAAATGCTGAATTGTACCGATAACCTGATTATTTCCGGGTTCATCGGTGTCGGTACAGTAGGACGGTATGCGAACTACAGCATGATTACGCAGGCGATTATCAATATTCTTACGATTCTGGCCAACACGATTCAGCCGACCATCGGGGATTACTTTACCGAAAAGAATTATCGGCGGAACTATGAAATTCTGCGGCAGCTGACCTTTGTGTTCTTCTGCATTTCTTCCGTCGTGGCAGCCGGACTTTTTTCACTGATTACTCCGTTTATCTGCGATATCTGGCTGAGTCCCGCGTATGAGCTTGGATGGGGAACAGCAGTGCTTTGTATTGTGGTGCTGCTGATCAAAATCATGGGACTGCCGCTCAGTCTTATGATGGGGGTAACAGGACTGTTTGAAAAAGAAAAAAATACAGGCGCATCAAGTGCGGTTCTGAATCTGGTCGTATCGCTTGCTCTTGTAAGACCATATGGCATGACAGGAGTCCTTCTTGGAACCTTACTTTCCTATCTGCTGCAGATCTGCTATCGATACGTTATTTTTTTCCGGGATTTTCTGGAAATGAAAGAAGAATCGATACGTTATGCGAGGGATCTGGGCGAATACACCGCGGTGATGATCCTGGAAGTCGCAGTGACGCGAAGGATCATACCGCTGATCTATGGAAACGGTGGAATGACGCCATTTATCTTCTGTTTTGTCCTCTGTATTCTGGTGCCGCTGGCACTAAATGGTGTGTTCTTTGGAAGAGGCTGGAGACTCCAGAGTATTGTGAAAATGGTGCGGGGAATGAAAAGAAGCGGAAGCAGATGATTTTTTGCGGCAGCCTGTCATTTGCAGGCTTACCGCCCGGAAGAAATTTTGCGAAAAAGTGCCATGATACGCCAGAAAAACGGGCGGATGGGGCGCAGGAACAGCCAGAGAGAGGAAAGAATGCGGTAGACCGGATGAGAGACAGAAAACGATTTCCCGTTGCGCACAACACCTGTCAGCTTCCCACGGATCTGATCCGGGCGGAGCGGCCCTTCGATTTCGGTCTGGTTGTCCCCGACCAGATAAAAGCCATCCGAAGTGATGCGGCAGATCCGGTGAAGTACAAGAATGCCCTGTTCGCGGCGGTAAAGAATGATATCGCCGCGGCGGAGAAGATGAATCGGATACGCCTCAATGACGGCCTCATCCCGTCCGGGATGAAAAAGCGGATACATGCTGTAGCCCTGCGGCTTCAGCCGGATCGCGGAGCCGTCTTTTAAGAGCTGTTCAATGTCGTAGGTATACATATGGAAACTCCGTTCTGAAAAAAAGATAGCTTTATTATAGCATCTCTTTTCCGGAGCGAAAAGACAGAAAGGAACAAAAAATGAGAATCAGAAGACAGGAAGGATATCTGCTGCAGAAAATCGGAAAAACCGTTTATCTTTTGCCCTATGGACAGAAAATTGCGGACCAGAAGCGTGGAATGGAACTGAATGAAACAGCGCTGAGATTATGGGAAATGCTGGAACAGCCGCAGACGGTGGAAGCACTGACAGACAAGATGGCCGCATATTACGAGATCCCAAAAGAGGAGCAGGGAGAACTGGCGAAGGATGTAGAGGCATTTGTACAGGAACTGCTTGTATTTGGCGCTGTGCGCCGGGAACTGGGCTGTCCGAAGGGAAGCTGTGAGGGGCGGCTGCATATTGCGGGAATAAAAATCGAAGTCTATGGAGAAAAAGGATGCATTCCGAAGCAGTTTGATGCATTTCGCATGACAGATGGCGGAAATCCGGAGAAAGCAATCCCGGATCTTATCCTGGAACTGGCAGAACGTCTGCCAGGGAGCCGTCAGAACGGAACCATTCTGATCCGCAACAGGGATCTGACGGTTGCCATCTGGGAGGAGGGCTATGTTTTCCGGTTCGATACACTGAAGAATATTTACGAAATCTGGATGAAAGAAGACGGCAGTTATGCGCGGATTTATTATCGCTGCCCCATCAACGAGGAAGAGCAGGATTCCCTCTTCCTTGCAATCCGCCCGGTATTTCTGTTTCTGGCGCAGCGAAAGGGGATGTTTGCATTGCATTCGGCATCTCTTTTGTATCTTGAAAAAGCCTGGCTGTTTTCCGGTCCGTCGGGGATGGGAAAATCAACTCACACGGCACTCTGGAAAAAATTGTTTGCGACACCGTTTCTGAACGGGGATCTGAACCTAATCGGAAAAGAGGGAGAGAAATTCGTTGTCTATGGCATCCCGTGGTGCGGAACATCAAAAATCTTTACGACGGAGAAAAAAGAGCTGGGTGGAATTGTACTGTTGGAAAAGGCGCCGTCGGAAGAACTGGTTTCTCTGACAGAAGAACAGAAAACCCTCCGCGTGATGCAGCGCATGATTTCCCCACCCTGGACCGCAGAGCTGATGGTAAAAAATTTAAAATTCGCAGAAGCGGTTGCAAAGGAAAAGCCGGTTTACTTCCTGCGATGCACAAAGAATGATACAGCGGCGGAAACGATACGGCGGCAGATCGAGGAGGATGAAAAAAGGCAGAAAGCAGGATCGGACGATTGTACGAAAAATATGAAAAAAAGGATTCCAAAGGAACAGGCGCAGGAGGATGAATCATGAAGGAGCTTCGGCAGAAGATAGGGAAATACCTTCAGGCAGAAATGCTGCAGAAGATGTGGAAGGAATTTCGCTGGATTTTTCAGTACGCCAGAAGGTACTGGAAAGCCATGCTTTTTTATACGGTGCTTGGCATTTTCGGAACCGGTGTTTCACTGGCATCGAGTGTGATCTCAAAGGATCTTGTCGATATCATCACAGGCCACCAGACGGGAAAACTGATGCAGACCTTTGCATTGATGATAGGATTTTCCTTTGGAAATACCCTGATTTCCCAGGCGACCAGTTATGCCTCGACGATGGTTCATCTGAAAGTAGACCGGGAAATCCAGAATGATATTTTTGAAAAAATTCTGGTGACGGACTGGGAATCCCTAACCACGTATCATACGGGCGATCTGGTTACGCGCTGGAGCTCGGATGCGTCGAACATTTCCGGCGGTATCCTGAACTGGCTGCCGAATCTTGTGATTTATACGGTAAAATTTATCAGTGCACTGGCAGTTGTTGTTCATTACGATCCGACATTTGCAGTCTTTGCACTGCTCGGAATCCCATTCAGTGCCCTGCTGTCGCGCCCGCTGCTGCGGCGGATGACAAACAACAATCAGCGGAGCGCACAGATGAGCGCGAAGCTGTACGGCTTCAACCAGGAGGCATTTTCCAATATTCAGACGATTAAGGCATTTGATATGATTCGTTTTTATGTAAATCGTTTGAAAAATCTGCAGCAGGACTATATCAAAATGCGGCTCGATTTCCAGAAAATGTCCATTGCAACATCACTTCTGATGACGCTGATCAGCTACGTTGTTTCCTACAGCTGCTATGGCTGGGGAATTTACCGTGTCTGGAGCGGGGCAATTTCCTATGGAACGATGACCATGTTTCTGTCCCTTTCCGGTACGTTGACTGGTGCGGTCAACTCTTTGGTAAGCCTTGTGCCGTCGGCAATATCGCTCGGCATTTCAGCCGGCCGTCTGATGGATATCGTAGAGATGCCGCAGGAGGATTACAGTGCGGATGGCGAAGTAGAACGGTTTGCGGAGAAATATCAGTCGGGAGGTATCGGACTTAAGATGCAGGATCTTTGCTATACGTATCACACAGGGACGGAAGTGTTTTCGAATGCTTCGATGGAAGCGTGGCCGCATGAGATTATTGCACTGGTTGGCCCATCGGGAGGGGGAAAAACAACCATGCTCCGCCTGATTTTGTCCCTGCTGCGTGCGCAGGAGGGGGAAGCCTGGATCGGTGCAGGAGAGGAACCATCGCAGAGGCTTGCCCTGTCGCCGTCTACGCGAAAGCTGTTTTCCTACGTGCCGCAGGGAAACACGATGTTTTCGGGAACAATAGCGGAAAATATGCGGAATGTGAAGCCGGAAGCTACAGACGAGGAGATCATAGAAGCATTAAAACTGGCATGTGCCTGGGATTTTGTGGAAAAACTGCCAGACGGTATTGAGAGTATGGTGAAAGAACGCGGCGGTGGATTTTCAGAAGGGCAGGCACAGCGGCTTTCGATTGCGCGTGCACTGCTTCGGAAATCACCGATTCTGCTGCTGGATGAAGCAACCTCAGCACTTGATGTGGCGACAGAGCGGAAAGTGCTGAACAATATTATGACGGATACGTATCCGCGAACCTGCATTGTAACGACGCATCGGCCTACGGTACTCGGGATCTGTACGAGAGTGTATGCGATTCGGGATAAGAAGTGCGAAGTGGTGGGTGAAACGGAGATCGTGGAGATGGAGAAGGATTTTTAAAGATAAAAAAAGAAAAAGCAATGGGGACGCACCTCATTGCTTTTTCTTTTGATAACTTGCTGAAGATTAATCGGTAATTTTAGCACTAACAACCGCAAGACCTAGCTCTGAACAGTTACCAAAGTTTTTAGAGCAGGTTTGCTTTTTAGTTTACCGAGTAGGTGAAGCCGGTCATCTTCAGATCGTCGATGCTGGTTCCGTGATTTAAATGGATACCAATCGTCAGCGGATTTGTTGCTGTGCTGGCAAAGATAAACGTAGCAGTCTTTCCGGACCAGGAAGTCTGTACAGATGCATCATCCGTTTCCGCCTGATCAACCGTGTCGTTGAACGTAATGTTCAATGTGATCGTTCCGTTAATACCTGACCAGTCTGCCATTGCAAGACCTTTACCGCCATTTGTGCCCCAGCGATCCCACACGCCGTGGTAAGTAACATTCAGAGTTCCTTGGCCGCTTGCCGCATAAACGCCTTCTGCCATTCCGGTGTCGATAGAGACAACAGGTTTTTTATAAGTTTTAGTCATAGGTCAGTAATTTCCTTTCTTGTGAAAATTCTTTTTATTACAAAATTATTATAGAAATAAAATCACACACATGTCAATAGATCTGAGGTAAAAAATTACAATTTTAATTAAAATACATGTTGCTTTATAATCTGTCACGTGAACGAACAGAAAAACAGTTTTTTATTTCTCAAACTGTGATTTTTCCGGAAACAGGATAGAAAATGCATGGTTTAATTCCTGTTTTACTTTTTCATATGGGATTTCAAAGTTGCTGTCGTTGATACAAATACATTTTGACTTCTGTTTCGTAATCGTCTTTACCAGCTCCGGGTTTTCCGGCTGCAGATTAAAGTATCGGCAGAATTTATGAATATTCTTCGGAACAAAATTTCCGCTCAGCTTCTGATATTCTCGCAGAACATACTGGCTGATATCTTCTTTGTGACGGAAAGGATGGCAACAGACACGATGCAAAAGCTCTTCTTCGTTTTTCCAGAAGAAACGGTAGGACTCTTTTTTTAGCGGGGATGGCCCGTGTACGGTATAAAAACCGGTAAAACGCGGAAAGGCCATTTCTAAAAGATTATATCCAAAATATATGAGCGGATAGCCGGGATGAAAATATGCGCCCGGCTGTTTCTTCATATTTTCCCGTTTATCGAAATATTTGGCGAGAACCATCGCATTGTTCAGATAGATATACGGCATAATCTGGTCATCTGCATTTGCAACATCTGGCTGAAGCGCAAGCATATCAACAGGTCTTTCGTCTCTAAAAAAATCTTCCGGAGAAACTTTTTTTATGAGAAACATATCATCATTGAAATAAACAAAATTTTCTGTCAGCCATTCAATGCGATGAAAATTCCACTCAATCGGATGGGAACTGAATGTCGGACGAAATTCCTGCGGAATGAAATCTTCATGTTTTACGATATGGAGTTTGGAATGTTTTTCATTCAGCCAATCTGGTACATGGCCATATGTCACAAAATGAATTTGATTGACCCATGGGGCAAACTTTTCAACACCACGGAACCAGTATTTTAAAATATCCCAGTCACGGTATCTGGAGGTGCTGTTATCAATCATTTCTTCTGCGGCTTTTCCCTGTTTCTTTAAGGTTTCCAGTTTCTCTTTATACCAGATTGGATCTGCTTCATCTACCCATGTAATTACAAAATCAATTTTGGCGGTCTCCATCTGTCATGATCCTTTCGTATTTTGAATGAGAGCGACAATTACAAATAGTATCATTTTTATAACTTTATCACAGCTTGTACTGTCATGCAATGAAGTATGTGAAAGACAGTTGACGTTCTGTATATTATTGGATATATTTTCTATTATAAAGTAGAAAAAGAGGGAATCAGATACGATGAATTATCCACTTGTAAGTGTGATCATTCCGGTTTATCAGGCGGAAATGTCTGGAAAGTGTCAGGAAGCAGGATTACCCGGAATTGGAAATTATTTTAGTGAATGATGGGTCGACGGACCGCTCGCCTGAAATATGCGCGGAAAGTGCGCGGGCAGATAAAAGGATTCACATCCTGAATCAGAAGAATGCAGGCTGTGCAGCGTCCCGGAATGCAGGGATTGCTGCGGCGGAGGGAAAGTATCTTCTTTTTCTGGATGCAGACGATAAACTGGATGAGAAAAATGCGATACGTTCTATGGTGATACAGGCCGAGGAGAAGAAAGCGGATATTGTAATCGGAAAGTATCACAGATGGAAGGAAAATGGTGAAAGCGTTGAAAGCGGAAGTTCATTAGAAGACGAAGAGCCAGATAGCATCGCTTTTCGGTTTAAGGGTTTCTTCCAATTCGGAAGTTTATCGTACGACTGGGGAAAACTTTATCGAAGAGAGTTTTTAACAGAACATGAACTGTGGGTGCCGCAATATACTTACGCAGAGGACAAAGCACACAATTTCCGCTGCTGCGCATGTGATCCGAAATATGCTTTTGTGCCGCAGAGTATTGTACTCTACCGGGAAAATCTGCAATCTCTGACGTTTCGGCCGAAAAAACGATTGATGAAAAACTGGATTCAGATAGCAGCGGATTTTGAAACGTTTTTAAAAGAACACAGGATTGCAGAAGACTATGGGGATATTATGCTGTTCCATCTTGTCATCGGTGCAATGTATCTGGCGAAAGAGGAGATGACGTATCGCGGAAAAAAGATTCGGGTTGTGAGAAGCTTTCTGAAGCGGTATGGAGAAGATCCGTTTGTCCGGAAAACGCTGACTTTTGGAAACTGTCTGCGCTATGCGACAAAAATTAAATCCGTATTCTGGAAACTATTAAGCTTCACCCTCGTATTATTTTTACGTATTCACGCATATGGTTTTTTGTCAGCTATCCTCGTTTTCATGTCCCGCCTTGGAATTGACAGTCTGTAGACGATTCCTGACAAATCTTTCTTTTTTCTGAATGTTTTTAACTTTGCTTGTTATTTTTTCATCATTATAGTATGATGAATACAACAGCCAATTTTTTCAGAAAGGGGGAAAAACGCATGGGTATTACAGCTTACCTGCCGGTTTACTGGCTGATCGCACTCGTCGTTTTTTTAGTGATTGAAGCAGCAACACTTGGTCTTGCGACGATCTGGTTTGCAGGTGGGGCGCTTGTTGCTTTGATCGCTGCCATGTGCGGAGCCGGGATTGTGATTCAGATCGTACTGTTTCTTGTTGTATCGCTGGTACTTCTGTTTTTTACACGTCCGCTCGCCGTTCGCTTTCTGAATAAGGATACACTGAAGACGAACGTGGACCGTGTGGTTGGCATGGAAGGAGTCGTGACGGAGGAAATCTCCAATCTTGCGGGAACCGGAAAGGTTTCGCTTGGAGGAAACATGTGGACTGCGCGTACAGAGAACGAAGGAGGTGCGATTCCCGTGGATGCAGTCGTTACGGTGCTCCGTGTGGAAGGCGTCAAGCTGATTGTAAAGGTCAAAGAAAAAGAAGGAGGAAATGAAACATGAGTGGTGGAGGAGTTGCAGGAATTTTATTGATTTTGCTTCTTGTTGTGGCATTGTTTATCGCAGCATCGTGTGTGAAAATTGTACCGCAGGCCAGTGCTTACGTGGTAGAGAGCCTTGGAAAATACAAGGACACCTGGGCAACCGGTCTTCATTTTAAAGTGCCGTTTATCGAGCGTGTAGCGATTCGCGTGAACCTGAAAGAGCAGGTGGTGGATTTCCCGCCGCAGCCGGTCATTACAAAAGATAACGTTACGATGCAGATTGATACCGTTGTATTTTTCCAGATTACCGATCCGAAGCTGTTTGCATACGGTGTTGTCAATCCGCTGATGGCAATTGAAAACCTGACGGCAACAACGCTTCGAAATATCATTGGAGATCTGGAGCTCGATGAAACGCTGACATCCCGTGAGATCATCAACACGAAGATGCAGGCTGCGCTTGATATCGCGACCGATCCGTGGGGAATTAAAGTAAACCGTGTCGAGCTGAAAAACATTATGCCTCCGGCAGCCATCCAGGAAGCAATGGAGAAACAGATGAAGGCAGAGCGTGAACGCCGTGAAGCAATCCTGATTGCAGAAGGAGAGAAAAAATCGACCATCCTTGTTGCCGAAGGTAAAAAACAGTCGGCCATCCTCGATGCAGAGGCTGAAAAACAGGCGGCTATTCTTCGCGCAGAGGCAGAAAAAGAGAAACGGATCCGTGAGGCAGAAGGTCAGGCAGAGGCAATCCTCAAAGTACAGCAGGCAAATGCCGATGGTATCCGCGCGATCAAAGAAGCCGGTGCGGACGATGCTGTTCTTACCTTAAAGAGCCTCGAGGCACTCGGTGTTCTGGCAAATGGAAAGGCAACAAAGATTGTTGTTCCGTCTGATCTGCAGGGACTGGCAAGTCTGGCCACCACATTCAAAGGTATTGTGGAGGAACAGAAAGTGCCGGCAGGAAAAGAAGTGCAGAAGTAATCAGAAATAGTTAGAAGAGATCAGAAATAAAACAGAGATAAAGAAATAAGTAAAACAGGATTCTCCCGTGAAAAGCATCAAGCCGGACACGGGAGAATTTTCTGTATGAAAAGTACAATGAAATGCATAAAAATACATATATTATGAATATTGCAAAGAAAATACGTAAAAATATACATTTTCCTCTTGACAGATGAACAGGTCTGTTTCATAATAGAGACTATTCAAGGAAACCAAGGGGCAAAAAAACTTTTGACCCAACATCACAGTATAGGAAATAATAAAATACACCATATGCAGATATAAGGAGGAACAAACCATGGATTTAAAAGGACGCGATTTTCTGACATTGAAGGATTTTACACCGGAAGAGATTGCCTATCTGCTGGACCTGTCCGCAGAGCTGAAGGAGAAGAAAAAGAAAGGCATTCCGGTGGATACCCTGCGTGGTAAAAACGTTGCACTGATTTTTGAGAAAACCAGCACCAGAACCCGCTGTTCCTTCGAGGTAGCTGCACACGATCTCGGTATGGGAACAACGTATCTGGATCCGACCGGTTCCCAGATCGGCAAAAAAGAGAGCATTAAAGATACAGCCCGTGTTCTTGCCGGTATGTATGAGGGAATTGAGTATCGTGGATTTGGTCAGGAGATTGTAGAAGAGCTGGCAAAATATTCGAAAGTTCCGGTATGGAACGGACTGACGAATGAGTATCATCCGACACAGATGCTCGCCGACATGCTGACGATCCAGGAAGAATTCGGCCATTTAAAAGGCATCAAATTCGTTTACATGGGCGATGCCCGTTACAACATGGGAAATTCCCTGATGATTGCATCTGCAAAGATGGGAATGGATTTTGTAGCCTGCGCACCGAAGAAATACTTCCCGAACGCAGAGCTTGTGGCTCAGTGTGAGGAGTATGCAAAGGAGAGCGGTGCAACCATCACCCTCACCGAGGACGTAAAAGAGGGAACAAAAGATGCCGATGTTATCTACACCGATGTCTGGGTATCTATGGGTGAGCCGGACAGCGTATGGGAGGAGAGAATCCACGATCTGACTCCGTACCGTGTCACAAAAGAAGCAATGGCAAATGCAAAAGATACCGCCGTATTCCTGCACTGCCTGCCGTCTTTTCACGATCTGAAAACAAAGATCGGAAAAGAGATCCACGACCGCTACGGCCTGAACGAGATGGAAGTAACCGATGAAGTATTTGAATCTGCGCAGTCGAGAGTATTCGAAGAAGCAGAGAACCGTATGCATACGATCAAAGCAGTTATGGCAGCGACCCTTGGAGCATAAAGTTTTGGGTGGAAAAACCGGAATAGACTGTGTATAATAGAATAACGAAGAAACACGCACAGCAGCGCTGCGGAAAACTCTTCCGCAGCGCTGTTGTTGATTTTACGAAACGAAGAAAGCGTGCTTCTTATGTGAGAAAGCGACACGGGGAGTGTGAAGATACGATATGCTGGAAAATAAGAGAGCCGAGACGCTGCGTCTTCTGCGGGAATCCGGAAAAAATGTTTCCGGACAGGAGCTGTGTGAACATTTTGGGATTTCCCGCACCGCAGTATGGAAGATGATGAATCAGTTGAAAGAAGAAGGATACGAAATTGAGGCCGTCCAGAATAAGGGATACCGTCTGTTAAATGAGCCGGATCTCGTAACGAAGGATGAGCTGGAAAGCCGCACGCATACGAAATATGTCGGACAGACGGTTTATTACAGCCGCGAGGTGGATTCGACAAACACGTGGGCGAAGCGGTTGGCGGAAGAGGGTGCGCCGAACGGCACCCTGACAACAGCCGAGACGCAGACTGCCGGAAAAGGCCGCCGCGGCAGAGTCTGGAAATCGCCGGAGGGAACTTCCGTTTCGATGTCGATTCTGCTGTACCCGGATCTTGAGCCGGCCAAAGCACCGATGCTGACGATTGTAATGGGACTTGCCGTAGTGCAGGGTGTGCAAAGAGCGCTCGGTGTCGATACGAAAATCAAATGGCCGAACGACGCGGTGCTGAACGGGAAAAAGCTCTGTGGGATCCTGACAGAGATGAGTGCACAGATCGATTACATCAATTATGTTGTCATCGGAACCGGAATCAATGTCAATCAGATGGAATTTCCGGAAGAAATCGCGGAGATTGCGACCTCACTGGCGATAGAAATGGGTCATCCCGTCAACCGGGCGAAAGTGGTCGCAGCAGTGCTGGAGGCATTTGAGGAGGACTATGAAAAATTCCTGGAAGCAGGGGATCTCTCCGGGCTGAAGGAAGCGTATGAGGCTGTGCTTGCAAACAAAAACCAGCCGGTGCGTGTACTCGATCCGAAGGAACCGTTCGAGGGTGTTGCACTTGGCATCACGCCGACCGGTGAGCTGCGCGTGCAAAAAGAGGACGGAACGATCGCTGAGGTGCATTCCGGCGAGGTTTCGGTGCGAGGCTTATACAGCTACGTATAGAGGGAACGGAAAAGGAAGAGAAAGGAAAAATTATGTATTCAGATAATGAAAAAGTAGTGCTTTGCGGAGCAAGTGCATACGAACAGAAATATTATTTTAATCAGGATTTTGCATCCCTGCCACAGTCTGTGCAGGATGAACTTCATGTTATGTGTGTTATGTTTACAGTGGAAATCGGCGGTATTTTTACCATGTGGTTCGACAGCGACGGAAGTCTGCAGTTTGAGACAGAGGCCGTAGACGCAGATGCGATGTACGACGAGATCGGCGGCGCGCTTCGGATTAAGCAGTATCAGGAAGAAAAAAAGGAGCTGCTGGAATCCCTGGAGCTGTATTACCGCGTTTTCTTCCTCGGTGAGGAGGTGCCGGAGGAGGCGCTGATGGAAGAGGACGGAGAGAAGCCGAATGGAAAATAAGAAACGTACACTGCAAAAGATGCCGCCACTGAAAATCGGAAACGTGGAGATGCCAAACCCACTCGTGCTTGCACCGATGGCGGGGGTGACGGATCTGCCGTTTCGTGTTCTGTGCAAGGAGCAGGGCGCGGGCCTGATCTGTATGGAAATGGTGAGCGCGAAGGCAATTTTATATAAGAATAAAAATACCGAGGATCTGATGACGATCGATCCGGGTGAGCATCCGGTGTCCCTGCAGCTTTTCGGCAGTGATTCGGAGATTTTGGGGCAGATTGCCGCTCAGATCGAAGAAAGGCCGTTTGATATTCTGGATTTTAATATGGGCTGTCCGGTGCCAAAGGTTGTCAATAACGGCGAAGGCTCGGCCCTTATGAAGGATCCGCATCTGGTGAGGCAAATCGTGACAAGCATGGTAAAGGCAGTGAAAAAGCCTGTAACCGTAAAGATTCGAAAGGGCTTTAATGAAGAATCGGCGAATGCTGTGGAAATTGCGAAGATCCTCGAGGACTGCGGAGTGGCCGCAATTGCGGTTCATGGAAGAACGAGAGCGCAGTTTTATTCCGGAAAAGCAGACTGGGATATCATCCGCCGGGTAAAAGAGGCAGTCTCGATTCCGGTTATCGGAAACGGCGATGTGACAGATGCGGCGAGTGCCGAGGCACTGGTGGAGCAGACCGGCTGTGACGGAATCATGATCGGACGCGGCGCGGAAGGAAATCCGTGGATTTTTAAACAGATTCTTCATTATATGCAAACAGGCGAAACGCTTGCAAGGCCGACCCAGCATGAGGTAAAAGAAATGATGCTCCGCCATGCACGGATGCAGGTGGAATACAAAGGCGGCGCGATCGGCATCCGCGAGATGCGCAAGCATGTTGCATGGTATACGGCAGGCTTTCCGCATTCGGCAAAGCTGCGCGCGGCGATCAATCAGGTGGAGAGCCTGCAGGCGCTGGAACAGATGCTGAATGAGTGGGAACGAGGATAAAAACAAGTCAAAAAAGTACCTATGATATGCCAATATTGATATATCAGGGGTGCTTTTTTTATGCTATACTGATAAACAGAGGTATTGGGACAAAAAACACAAAAGAGGGAGTGTAGTGTATGACTATGAAGGAACTTTTCGCACCGTCCGACATGACGGTGGGAAAGCCGTGGGAAAAGATTGTAGCTTTTACAATCCCTATGCTGATCGGCAACATTGCCCAGCAGCTCTACAACACGGTTGACAGTATTGTAATCGGAAAATATGTCGGGGACAACGCGCTTGCAGCAGTTGGAAGCGCCAGCCCGATCTTAAACCTGCTTCTGGTTCTGTTCGTCGGAATTTCTGTCGGCGCCGGCGTCATGGTGTCGCAGTATTTTGGAGCAAGACAAAGAAAAGAGCTTTCGATGACGATCGGAAACTGCGTCACGCTGACAGCAATTTCTTCCATCATTATTATGATTCTGGGAGCCGTCCTCTCAAGACCGCTGCTGGAAATGCTGAAAACACCGGATTCTATCATCGACTGGTGTACCTCGTATCTGGTGATCCTGATGGTGGGCTGTGCCGGCAGTGCGTACTATAACATTCTATGTGGTATCCTTCGCGGACTCGGCGATTCGATTTCGGCGCTGATTTATCTGCTGGTGGCAACGGTCATCAACATTGTATTGGATATTGTGTTCGTTTCCCAGTTCCACATGGGCGTTGCCGGAGTTGCATACGCGACCGTGATTGCGCAGGCAATTTCTGCAGTACTCTGCATGTGGCGTCTGATGCGTATGACCGACATTTTTGATTTCAGACCCAAATATCTGAAAATGAAAAAACAGTATTCGATGGAAATTATCCGCCTTGGTCTGCCGTCCGGTATTACCCAGGCGATCTTCTCCATGGCGATGGTTATCGTACAGTCGCTGACCAACAGCTTCGGTGAAATGGTTATCGCCGCGAATGTTATCATCATGCGTGTCGATGGCTTTGCAATGATGCCGAACTTTTCGTTTGGTACCGCGATGACAACGTATGCCGGTCAGAATGTCGGTGCACGCCGTATGGACCGCGTAGAGCAGGGTGCAAAACAGGGAACACTGGTTGCAGTCGGAACCTCAACGACCATTACCCTTTTAATTGTTATTTTCGGCCATCATCTGATGGGAATCTTTACGAATACCACAGAGCTCGTAACATTAAGTGCCAATATGATGAAGATCCTTGCGGTCGGCTATATTGCCATGGCAATAACACAGTCGCTTTCCGGCGTCATGCGTGGAGCAGGCGATACGATGACCCCGATGTGGATTTCGATGGTTGTTACCGTTGTAATCCGTGTGCCGCTGGCATACGATCTGGCCTTTCTGACCAGAACGCCGGAGCTGCCAAACGGACGATATCAGGTACTCTGGATTTCCATGCTGGTAAGCTGGTGCATGGGTGCGCTTCTGACGCTGATTTTCTATAAAAAAGGAAATTGGAAAAAGAAAGCACTGACAGGAAGCTCATCCGAAAAATAAAGGAAAAATAAGAGAAAGATGCAGGAAGGATTTGTGAAAAAGAAAATCTTTCCTGCGTTTCTTTTTTTCTTGACATTCCGTGGGCAATCCTTTATACTACTTTAATTGTTAGGATAGGCGGAGTCTATCCTTATTTCAACCGGGAATACTGAAAATACAGCGCATTTCCGGAGAGTTTACAGAATAAAATCAGATATGACTGGATACAGAAACGATAGAAAGGGTGTATAAAATGGAACAGAAAAAAACGATTCTTACCTATGCCGGCCTGAAAAAACTGGAGGACGAGCTTCATGATCTCAAAGTAAACAAACGTAGAGAAATTGCCGGTAAAATCAAAGAAGCAAGAGAGCAGGGAGACCTTTCCGAGAACGCCGAGTACGATGCAGCAAAAGATGAGCAGCGTGACATCGAGGCAAGAATTGAAGAGATCGAAAAAATCCTGAAAAACGCAGAGGTTGTTGTTGAGGACGAAGTAGATTCCGATAAGATCAATATCGGATGTAAAGTAGACGTACTGGATCTGGAGTATGACGAAGAAATTGAGTTCCAGATCGTTGGTTCCACCGAGGCAAACAGCCTGGAAGGAAAAATTTCCAACGAGTCTCCGGTAGGAAAAGCTCTGATCGGCGCGCACAAGGATGATATTGTCGATGTAGAAACACCGGCCGGAATTATGCAGTACAAAGTACTTTCTATCCAGAGAAATATCTAATAAAATACAAAGAAAAGGGAGTGAAGAGATTGGCACAGCAGACACAGGAACAGGACATTAACCACTTACTGAAGGTTCGCCGCGAGAAACTTGCAGAGCTGCAGCAGAACGGAAGAGACCCGTTCCAGATTACAAAGTTCGATCAGACACATCATTCGCTTGAGGTGAAAGGTCTTTACGAGGCACATGAGACTGAGCTGTTAAAAGACCGCCAGGAGCCGAACGTAGAGGGAATGGATGAGGAGCAGGCGAAAGAAGCTCTTAAAAAGGATTACGAAGAGAAAAGAAATATCATGGACGCAAGCCCGATCCATGTGGCAATTGCAGGACGTATGATGTTTAAGAGAGTCATGGGCAAGGCCTCTTTCTGCAATATCCAGGATTTACAGGGAAGCATCCAGGTATACGTTGCAAGAGATGCGATCGGAACAGAGTCTTACGCTGATTTTAAAAAATCGGATATCGGTGATATCTTCGGAGTGGAAGGATTTGCTTTCAGAACAAGAACAGGTGAGATTTCTATCCATGCAGAGAAAGTGACACTCCTCTCCAAGAGCTTACAGATCCTCCCGGAGAAGTTCCACGGTCTGACAGATGTAGATACCCGTTACCGTCAGAGATATGTAGACCTGATCATGAATACAGAGTCTAAAGATACCTTTATCAAGCGTTCCAAGATTCTCAGTGCGATCCGCAAGTACTTAAGCGGAGAAGGATTCATGGAAGTTGAGACTCCAATGCTTGTACAGAACGCAGGTGGAGCAGCAGCAAGACCGTTCGAGACACATTTCAATGCCCTGAACGAAGATCTGAAGCTTCGTATTTCCCTTGAGCTGTACCTGAAGAGACTGATCGTCGGAGGACTCGAGAAGGTATATGAGATCGGACGTGTATTCCGTAATGAGGGTCTTGATACAAGACATAACCCGGAGTTCACTCTGATGGAGCTTTACCAGGCATTTACAGATTACCACGGCATGATGGATCTGACAGAGAACCTGTATCGTTTTGTCGCACAGGAAGTGCTCGGAACGACACAGATCGTATACAAGGGAATCCCGATGGATCTCGGCAAGCCGTTCGAGCGTATCACAATGGTTGACGCAGTGAAGAAGTACGCAGGCGTTGACTGGAATGAAGTTGAGACTCTGGAGCAGGCAAGAGAACTTGCAAAAGAGCATCATATTGAGTTTGAAGAGAGACATAAAAAAGGTGATATCCTGAATCTCTTCTTTGAGGAGTTTGTAGAGGAGCATCTGCTTCAGCCGACGTTCGTTATGGACCACCCGGTTGAGATCTCGCCGCTGACGAAGAAAAAGCCAGAAAATCCAGAATATGTAGAGCGTTTCGAGTTCTTCATGAATGGATGGGAAATGGCAAATGCTTACTCTGAGCTGAACGATCCGATCGACCAGAGAGAACGTTTTAAAGCCCAGGAAGAACTGCTTGCACAGGGCGATGATGAAGCCAATACAACAGATGAAGACTTCATGAACGCACTGGAGATCGGTATGCCGCCGACCGGTGGTATTGGATTCGGCATTGACCGTATGTGCATGCTTCTGACAGGAGCTGAGGCAATCAGAGACGTGCTGCTCTTCCCGACAATGAAGAGTCTTGACTCTGACAAAAAAGCAGGAAAATCCGGAGCAGTAGAAGAAGCAACTGCAAACGACAACAACGGATTCTTCAAAGACAACGCGAAGATTGACTTCTCCAACGTAAAGGTTGAGCCTTTATTTGAAGAAGAGGTTGATTTCGATACATTCAGCAAATCTGATTTCCGTGCCGTAAAGGTTAAAGAGTGTGTAGCAGTTCCGAAGAGCAAGAAGCTCCTTCAGTTCACACTGGATGACGGAACAGGTACAGACCGCACGATCTTAAGCGGAATCCACTCTTACTATGAGCCGGAAGAATTAGTTGGTAAGACACTGATCGCAATCACCAACCTTCCGCCAAGAAAGATGATGGGAATCGAGTCTTGCGGTATGCTGCTTTCAGCAGTGAATAACCTGAAGGATTCAGAGGATGAAGAACTGCATCTTCTGATGGTTGATAACCATATTCCGGCAGGTGCTAAGCTGTATTAATCCAGAAAAAAGAGTTCGGTTTGGTAGTCATAGACGTCCAATCAGGAAAAGTGGTTCCACGGATTGACATGGAGCTACATGAAACGGCTTGGAGCTGTATAAGTTTAAATGGTGACGTACGGATTATAAGAGAATAGAATAAGGGGTTCTATGGATTCCTGACTGTTTATCTTATATGTCTAAAGAACAAAATATCGATTATTTTTGAGGAGCATTTTTCGAAAATATAGTGTTAAACAAGGACACATCACTTTTGGTAGAAATACCATTTGGATGTGTCCTTTTTGTTTTTTAAGATATAACATCCTTTCACGTACCTGCCAAGCCTGAAATGAAAGAAGGAAATCCTATAAGGTTATATAGTTTGGATGAAATCACGGAGATATTCTGTAAATTAGGACTTCGTATTTGTAACAGCTTTGCTGATTTCAGTGGAAAGCCGAGTTCTGATAATGATATTCAATTGATGGTTTATTCCATACGGGAATAAATCTTCATCAAATCTTTATTTTTTTCTGTTAGGTTATATTTCAGTAAGAAATGAAATATGGAAGGAAGGATAGTAAAGATGGAAATGATGTTGCAGACACAAAATCTATGTAAATATTTTAGAAAACAGAAAGCGGTAAATAATGTTTCACTTAATATCGAAAAGGGACAGATTTATGGACTGCTTGGACCGAATGGCGCTGGTAAATCTACCACATTGAAAATGCTGACCGGTATGATGAAACCAACTGCAGGAAAGATTTACTTTGATGGAAAACTTTTGGATAGGAAAGATTTATCAAAAATAGGAGCGTTAATTGAAAATCCGCCTATTTATGAAAATCTTTCCGCCAGAGAGAATTTGAAGGTAAGACAATTATTGCTTGGTACAGATGAAAACAGAATTGATGAGGTCTTGCAGATTGTATCACTTACAAACACCGGAAAGAAGAAAGCAGGACAGTTTTCTTTGGGGATGAAGCAAAGACTAGGCATTGCAATGGCATTGCTTGGAGAACCGGAACTTTTGATATTGGATGAACCTACGAATGGATTAGATCCAATAGGCATCGAGGAATTACGAGAGCTGATCCGGTCTTTTCCGGAACAGGGAATCACTGTAATTCTCTCCAGTCATATTCTCTCAGAGGTACAGTTACTTGCAGATAAAGTCGGGATTATTTCAGGTGGAATCTTAG
>ERZ779869.496-NODE-496-length-44584-cov-11.314424_pt1 | contig 44584 bp, 79 predicted proteins | sample MGYA00511557_ERZ779869 | MGnify/ENA primary metagenome ERZ779869 (study PRJEB29588, sample SAMEA2154620) | human gut metagenome | biome: human gut; feature: human-associated habitat; material: faeces | place: Denmark | collected 2008/2010 ... | reverse complement strand
AGAAAATAATTCAATATAAAAACTCAAAAAAATTGAACTTTAGTGTTGACAATAAACATTTTACGTGGTATATTTAAATTACTCAATAGCATTGAGGAAAATAAAAGATAGGAGGAAAAGCAAAAAATGGCATATGATTACAATAAATTGTTAGGTAAAATCAAAGAAAAATTAGGATGTAATTATAATTTAGCAGTAAAGTTAAAAGTTTCTGAAAGAACCTTAAGCTTAAAATTAAATAATAAGTTAGATTTTAGACAAAAAGAAATTAATCAGATTTGTGAAATACTTAATATTGATGCAAAAGATATTGGTAATTATTTTTTTACAACAAAAGCTCAATGAAATTGAACTAAATTAACTGATTTTAACCACAAACAAAGGAGAAAAAAACTTATGAAATTAAAAGAAATGAATAGAATACCTATTCAAAATGTAGCAGAGCTATTAAATTGTTCTCAACAGTTTGTAAGAATAGGACTTCAGCAACAACGACTACCAATCGGAACTGCTGTTAAGATGTCTAGTACATGGACATATCACATATCTTATGAGTTATTAAAAAACTATGTTGGAGAGCAAAAAATAATAGAATACGAAAAAATGAAAGGAGAGATAGTATGAGAAAGTTAAAAAGAATGATATCAAAGTATTTTGGATTAATATTTTTCTACACTGCTATTATTGGAATGATAGTTCTTGCAAATTATCGTTTTGAAGGCCAAGAAAAAAACACTGCAGAACCGCAAATTCAAGCCAGTGTTAATAAATAATTAACCAAAATTATTTATGCTTTAATTATAGCAAAAAAATACTAAAAAATCAAATGGGGGTTAAATTTAAAAAAATTAAAGGAGAAAAATATATGGCTAGAAAAAGAATGTTTGATTTAGAAATTATAAATCAAGATAGTTTTTTAGATTTACCTATGGAAGCAAAAGCACTATATTTTTTATTAGGAATGAATGCTGATGATGAAGGATTTGTTGCTCCCAAAAAAATATTAAGACTTTATGGTGGAACAGAAGATAGTTTAAAAATGCTTATATTAAAAAACTTTATAATTCCTTTTAAAACTGGTGTAATTGTAATAGTAGATTGGAACAGTAATAACTGGTTGGATAACAGACGAGTAAAACCTACGATTTATCAAGAAGAAAAACAAATGCTAATTTGTGATAAAACATCAAAGAAATATATGTTAGAACCAAATGCTAAGCAATTGCTAAGAGAGAATAGAGTAGAAGAGATTAGATTAGAAGAGAATAGAGTAGAAGAAGATAAAGAAGAAATAAAGACTCCTGCAACTCTTTCTCAAAATTCAATTTTTGATTATATCGAAGATAATTTTGGGAGAACACTTACGTCTATTGAATATGAGCTTATAAATTCTTGGGAAGATAATGAATTAACAAGATATGCTATTAAAACAGCAATAATTAATAATGTTAGAAATCTTAAATATATTGATTCAATTCTTAGAAGATATAAAACTGAAAATATTAAAACTGTAGAAGAAGCAAAAGAAAGTGAAAAAAGATTTAAGAATAAAAGCAAAAATTATGTAAATGAGGAAAGCAAAGAATGGATATAGCAAAGAACCAAGACATAATAGAAAAAACTTTTTTATCAATTCTTATTCTTCAACCTAAGATAGGATTTGATTTATTGCAAATAAAGCCAAAATTTCTTGAAAATAAATATCATTCTGAAATATTAGCATTAGCAATTGAGGCAATGAACAAGTATAAGTCAGTAGATATTGTAACAATATGCAGTGGACATGAAAAACTATTAGATATAGCATTTCAGGCAATAAGCGATGAAAATGTGCCAATTTCAGATATCAGACAACAATTCATGACTATGCAAAAACTTATACTAGAAAATTATAAGAAGAAAGTTATCAAAAAATTATCAACAAAATTAAACAACGGAGAAATAGATTGTAACAAATATCTTGAGTATATGGAAAAAGTAAACGAAGTTGTTATTAAAGATGAAACAACAGTACTTGATGAACAAGAACTAGTTGAAAACATTAATTCAAAAAATATTGGTATTGAACTTGATAATTATCCAAAGTTAAATGAAACTTTAAAGTTAGTTCAAGGAGATTTCTTAATTATTGGAGCAAGTACCGGAGTTGGTAAAAGTGGTTTATTATTAAATCTTATGAATCAATTAATGGACAGATATCAATGTATCTACTTCAATATGGAAATGAGTAAAAGTACTATTTACAAGAGAATGATAGCTATTAGTTCAGGTATTCCAGTTTATGATATTGACAGTCCGAAGTCAGAAAATCAAAAAAATATAATTCAAAAAAGTATCAAAGAAATAGTCAGTAAAAAAAATATAGTTGAACACAAGGCAAGTTACTTACACGAAATTAAGGGAGTTTTAGGAAAACACAAAGATGACAAAAAACACACAATAATATTTTTAGACCACATTGGACTTATTAAAAGCTTTGGTAAAAAAACATTGTACGAACAAACAACAGATGTAGCAAAGTCGTTAAGACAATTTTGCTTAGATTATGACTGTACAATAATCGCAGCGTGTCAATTGAATAGAGCAAGTTATAATTCAGAAAAATTAAGTCTATCAATGCTTAAAGATAGTGGGGAACTTGAAAACAGTTCAAGTAAGGTAATATTACTTTATCGCAATAAGACACAAAGCGGTGCGTTACCAAAATTTACTGAGGATATGGTTTTAGAAATAGTAAAAAATCGTGATGGAAGATTAGGAAAAATACCATTTGAGTATGACAAAACTAAACAAATTTTTAAGGAGAAGATAAATTTATATGAAAACAATTGAATTTAATCAAAAAGAAGTACAAGTTATTCTAACATCATTATTAGAATTAAAACTAATTCATAAAAGAGAAATAGATAGAGGTTTAAAAAATAATCAAGATGTTGATTATTATCAAAAAGAATTATTAATAATTGAAGATGTTATGCAAAAAATGCTTGATAACTTTGGAAAAAATATATGGGAGGATTTATGATAACAAGAGAAATAGAAAATATAAACTACACTAATTATGAAATAAGCAATATTATGGAAACTTTAAGAGATTATTTATACACTTTAAGTAAAGCTGATGCTAGGGAACTTGAAAGAATAATTACTTTAGTAAATGTAAGCCTAGAAAAAAAACGAAAAAGTTATAACTCTGCATGATAATTTAGCTAAAAAAATAGTTAAAAGTGGTATCCAAAATGATGGCAAATGATTATGAGCCTCAAAGGGCTGGAGTAGTTACTACATTTGAGACCAGGGGAGAATCTAATGAAAAGGTTGATAAAAAAAAGAGATATTCACAAATACTTGAAATTTTAGAAGAGAAAGGCAGTCTTACAGCTAAAGAAATAGCTGTTGAGATGTGTAAACGAGGATGGATACCTACAAGTGAAAGAAACTTTGCAAGTCCTAGACTTACGGAAATGTTATATGTAGGAAAAGTTGAAACAGATGGTAAGAAAACTTGTCAATACACAGGGGTTAAGGTAGCGTTATTCAGGATTAGAAAGGATTTTAAAAATGAAGATATTTAAAAAAAACAAAGAAAAAAGTATGCAAGCTTTAATGGTTGAAATGGAAAAATCAATACTTGAAGTAAAAGAAAATGCAATAAATTATATGCTTGAAACAAAAAAAAACATAAACACAAGATTAAATTTTAAGTATAAACATCTTGAAAAATCGGAAACAGCTGATAAGAAAATTGAGACTCTTGGTAAAAGAATATCAATTTTAGAAACAGAACTAGTTAGTAAAAACGAGTTTATAGAAAAACTATTTGAGGTAGTTGATAAGCTAGTAAGTATTTCTGAAAAAGATAAGGACAAGCTTAAAGAGAAAATTGAAGAATTAAAGAAACAAGTCCCTACAAGAATAAGAGCTACAAAAGCTACAACTCAAAAAATTGGAATAAAAAGTGGTACTAAAACTAGCAAAATTATAAAAGCAGTAAAGGAAGGATAATATGAAAGAAGAACACAAAAAAAATATATTTGAAACCATAGATTTAATTATGAAAGAAGTACCAGCAATAGGTAAAACAAAACAAAATACAAAGCAAAATTATAAATTTAGAGGAATAGACGATGTAATGAACAAACTGCAACCAATATTTGCAAAATATAAATTATTTGTTGTTCCAGAAGTTCTAGAGCAAACTAGAGAAGAAAGAAAAACTTCAATGGGTGGAACGTTACTATACTCTATATGTAAAATTAAATACACATTTTTTGCTGAAGATGGAAGCCATGTAGAAGCAACAGTAATAGGTGAAGGCATGGATAGCGGAGACAAAGCAAGTAATAAGGCTATGGCAATAGCATTTAAATATGCATTATTTCAAGTATTTTGTATCCCGACAGAAGAGTTAAAAGACCCTGATAAAGAAAAAACACCACAAAGTTTTTCTCCACAACAATTAATGAGACTTAATGCAGAATTTAAAGACTTATTAATTGAAACTGACACTGACCCAGATGAAATTTATCAATATTTTGGAGTAAAAAATGATACTGAAATGTCTCCTAAGCAATTAATAGCAACAATTAATAAATTGAAAACAAAAGAAAAAAAAGTAAAGAAAGAGGTATTTTAAATGAACGAATTAAATGAAAAAGATTTAGAATTAGTTGTCTCTAAACAAGAATTAGGAGTACTAGAAACAAATGCTAGAAACATAAAAGAAAAAGTTTTAGAGGTATTACCAAATTATAGTGCAGATAATTACGATGAAAACAATATTGATGTAGCTAAAGCAGATAAGGCATTATTGAATAAATCAGCTAAAGCACTTAATGACAAGAGAATTGAATTAGAAAAGAAATTTAATGAACCCTTTGAAATTTTTAAGGCAACTATAAAAGAAACAACAGATTTGATTAAAGAAGCAAGTTCTAAGATTGACGAAGTTGTAAAAGATGTAGAAAACAAAGAAAAAACTAATAGAAAAGAAATTATAGTTAAGTATTATGAAGAAAATATTAACGAATTAAAAGATATATTGCCTTTAGAAAAAATATTTGAAGATAAATGGTTAAATAAAGGCTCATTTAACGACAAAGGTGAATTTAAGTTAGTTAATGAACTTCAAGATAAAATTAATCGAGTAAGAAATGATTTAATTGCTATTGGAGAATTACATAGCAAATACGAAGTTGAGTTGAAAAATGATTATTTAAATTGTTTTGATTTAAGCAGAGTAATTGCTAAAAATACGGAACTTATCAAAAAAGAAGAGTTTTTAAAAACACAACAAGAAGAAAGCCAAAAAGTAGTCGAAGAAATCAAAGAAGAAAAAATGCAAGAAATGGCTAGTAAAAAAGTCGAAGAAAAAATAAGTGATGAGATGCTTACATATACTTTGAAAATCATTGGAAGAACTAGTCAGATGATAGCTTTAAGAAAATTTTTAGAAACTAATGAAATGAAATTTGAAAAGGTGGCATAGATGGATACTAGCGAATATTACGGTGGTCTATATCCAGACCCACCAGAAAAAATAGAAGAAAATAACTATGATGAAGATTTCTATGATGATGATAGAGATTATGAATTGATAAAAATGGAGGAATTATAAAATGGAAAATAATGAAAATAATGTGAATGTTAGTAGTGGAATTGGTTTTATGGGAGTATTACAGATAGTATTTATAGTGTTAAAACTTGTTAAGGTAATTAATTGGAGTTGGATATGGGTGTTAAGCCCTACATGGATACCATTATCAATAACTGTTATTTGTTTATTGATTGTATGGATTATATACAAAATAGAAGAAAGGAAATAGAAAATGAATAAAGTAATATTAAGTGGGAGATTTACTCGTGACCCAGAACAAAGAATGATGTCAAATCAAACAGAGTTTTCAAGATTTTCACTAGCTTGTCAAAGTAGCTTTGTAAACAAAAATGGAGAAAGAGAAACAGAATTTATTAATTGCGTTGCATTTGGTAAAACTGCAGAAACAATAAATCGGTATTGCAAAAAAGGTGCAATGATAGTAGCTCAAGGCAGAATAAAAAATAGTAGTTATGATGCACAAGATGGTACTAAGAGATATACAACTGATGTAGTTATAGAAAACTTTGAATTTGTGGGTGGTGCTCAAAATAAAAATGAACAAGCCCAAGTACAAAATACTCCAGTTTCTCAACCAGTTACAGTTTCAGACCCTTATTCAGATTTTGCTAATGAAGTTACTATTAGTGCGGATGATTTGCCATTTTAAATGAAACTTATGATTATAAAAGGAAAACCTAGAGAGCTATCTACGTTACTATTTACTTTAGACCAAGATAAAGAATATGAACTGAAAGAGTACAAACCTTTAAGAGGAACACAAGCAAATAAATACTTTCATAAGTTAGTAAATGAACTAGCAAAATATAATCGGGGTATAGGATATGCTATATCTGATGATGAAATGAAAATAAATATCAATCTTTCCTATGGAACTATTGCAACTGATGCGAATGGAAATATAGCTGGAGCAATGGTTCCAAAAGGGACTGATATGCAGAATTTTTATCCATATGCAAAATGGTATAAGTCAACTGATACCTGCGATTGTTATTACTTTTATAAAAGAACCCACGAACTTAATTCAAAAGAGTTCTGGCAATTGATAAAAGGTCTTGAAAGAGAATGTAAAGATGCGGGAATCGCGACACTAGATGATTTAGAATTTGAAAGAATGATGAGGGAATATGAAAAGGAGTGTAAGAAATGCAAGCAGAAATAATGTCAATTGAAAATGCTGAAAAAATAGCGGATTATCCTAAACAAGTTGAAAGGGGCAACTATTGGAAAACAGAGTATGACAAAGTAGTTATAATGCTTCAAGAAAGAGAAAAAAATTATCGTAAAACGAATGCTTTAAAAGATAAGAGAATTAGAGAGCTGGAACAACAATTGTATAGCAAAAATAATTCTCAAGGAGATTTATTCAAATGAAAGACAGAATAAAAGAAATCAAGTATGAAATGTATCTTATAAAAAGAGAAATGCTTGATTTAAAGAAAAGATTAATAAATCTAAAATCAGAATTAAATAGTCTCAATGAAAGTCAGACTAGAACTAGAAAATTAAATAATAAAAGAAAGTAAAAAAGATAAATCAGGGGCTAATTTCTAGGCAAACAAACATCTCTCATAACTCCTTTCAAATTTTGCCTAGAGACTAGTCCCTGATAAAAAGAGGAGAAATAATTATGTTTAATTATTATGAAGAAAAATGGTATATAACTATATTAAAATGGCTAGGTTTAATATTCTTAGCATTTATATGTTTAATAATTTTAGGACTAATAATAAGTTGTTTTCCACAGACACAATATCATTATGAATATATTGATTTAGATAATAATAAAGGCATTGCTAAAGAATGTTCATATAAATTTAAAGAATATAAAAGAGGTGGGCAAGGCAGTCCTGTGTGTGAGTTAGAAGATGGAACAATAAAACAAGTAAAAGAGTACAAATATATTTACGATGGAAAAGTTGTACCAATTAAAGGAATTTTTAAAGAGGAGAAATAAGAATAATGGATAAAGAAAATATATTATATTATCAATCCAACATAAAAACATCAAGAAATGAAGATAGTGTATATGCTATGAAGTATGCTAGTCAGCAAATGTTAATAGATAAATTAGAACAACAATGCAAAAAACAAAAAGAAGTTATTGATAAAATAAAAGAATATATAAAAGAAAGATTTTATTTTAATGAAGAAACTGGAGAATATTCATTATTACATACATTTGATAAAGACAATATAAAAGAATTATTACAAATATTAGAAGAAAAAGAGGTGTAAGTGATGAACAATAAAGAAAAGAAAGCATTTGAACAATGCATGAAACAAATTAAGAGATTACTTATAGAAGAAAAACAAACTAAAGCAAAATTAGAAAGAATACAAAAAACAAAATTAGAATGTGTAAGAGCATTATTAGATAATAGCTTTTATGAAGATAAAGAGGTGTCAGAATGAATTTAGAAACAATAAATAAATGGCTAGATGAAGAATGTGGTTGTTCTTATACTAGATTGGAAGAATTACATGATTTTTATTTTGAAAAGTATTGTGATTTAAAGCAAGAAAATAAACAACTAAAAGATAATTGGAATAAGTTAAAAGAATATTTACATAATGTCGATGTTGTTGTCGATTATAGTGAAAACTATGATGGACATTTTACTAATTATGATGAATTGATAGATAAAATGCAAGAAATAGAAAGAGGTGTAAGTGATGATAATCATTAAAATAGCAGAGTTATTATCATTATTATATTGTATAAAATATATTTATGATAGAGTTAACGATAAAATAGAAGATATAGGACATGATGCTTTAGTTACTTTTTTAATGATAGCCTTGATTATGCTCCTTATATTTGTATAGAAGGAAGTGATAGTAATGTTAAAGCTTAAAAATAAAAATAATTATGAAACAAAAGTTACTACTATAGATGGTTATTCTGGTATTGTGTATGAAGAAAATTTAAAACAATTTAGAAAAGAGTTAAAGAAAAAAGGCGGATATATAGATGGAATTGTAACAATAAAGTCGATAGTAATATATCGAGAGAAAGTAGAGAGTGATGAGTAAATGACAAATGAATTGTTAGCAAGAATTGGTTTGCTTGAAAAAGAAAATCAAGAGTTAAAATCTCAATTGAGAGGTACTACACATTGTTTCGATGAAGATGAACATAGAAAATTGAAAGACGAGATAAAAGAATTAGAAAAAATCATTGAATTATGTCACTTAGATGCTAAAGAAACGCTAGCGACTATTAATTATGAACAAGAAACTCAACGAAAAGAATTTATTAATTATCTTCAAAAAGAAATAAATAGATATAATGCTCATATAGATGCAGTTAATAGTGTTGGCGTATCAATTTATTCAACTGATTATGACAATTCTAAGTTGAAACTAGCTATATTTAAGGAAGTATTATTAAAATACATAGAAATAACTCAGACAAAAAATGATAATTCTGTCTGAATTGAATGAAACGTCGACAATTTGTCGACAATTGGAGGAAGAAATGAAAGAAGAAAAAACAAGAATAATACCAAATATATTTAAAGATGTAGATTTTGAAAAATTAAGAGAAGAACATTATAAAGATGAAATAAATAATCCTAACAATTTTTCGTATTGGTATCCTAAAGTAAAAGATTGCGGAATAAAAATGGTTAAGGCATGGATTTTTAAATTTTCATTTGAGGAATGGAAAATATTAGAATCTATGGAAGAGGAAGATAGTAGAGAAAAATCATTATTAATTTTAAAAGAAAAATTAGAAAGTAATGAAGAAATTAAAAAAAGTCGATTATATAATATTAAGAATGGAGCTTTTAGTAACAAATTTAATGCTAATGATTGTTTTAGCAATTATTATGATATTCCTGGAAAATTCTTAAATATACAATATACAGGAATGTGTTTTGATGCTGATGGAACCTCAGAAATGGTTATTCGAGAAGTTATTGGATATGATTATAATACAGTTCCTACAATTTATAACGGACTTCCTTTAAGGCCAGAATATAGAGTATTTGTAGATTTTGATAATGATACAACGTTATACGTAGTAAATTATTGGGATTATGATTATTGTTATAGTCATTTAAATAAAACAGATAAAATAATATTTGATTATATGAAATTATATTTAGAATCCGAATTTGAAAATAACAAAGATGAAGTTATTGAACTTATTGAAAAAAACTTAATCCCTTATAATAAAAAAACTAAAGATGGATTATCTGGTATTTGGTCAGTTGACATCATGAAAACAGATAATGATTATTACTTAATTGATATGGCAATTGGTTGGCAATCTGCATATTATGATTACGATAAAATTAGGAGGTTGGAACAATGAAATTAGAAATTGGAATGTATTGTTATAATAAAACAAATCGTAAATTTGGTGTTGGAAAAATAGTAAAATTTCTAAGTAATAATAATGTAAAAATAAGTTATAAATATGACTCTGAATTTTCTTCGAAAGGGAATGTAATAGCAAGTTTCAATATTATTGATTTAATTGAAACGGGAGATTATGTAAACAAACATTTAGTTACAGATGTTTACTTAAGTGGAGAAAGAAAATATATAAAACTGGATAATTCTTACGCAAATGGAGAGGGTATAAGAATATATGAAGAAAATATTAAAACAGTAGTTACGCGCGAACAATTTAAAAATCGGGAATATAGAATAGGAGATGAATAAAAATGCAAATCAATTGTGATAAACCATTTTATTTAATCGCAACATATTGGCTAGGCAATTTTCGCAGATTTGTTAAAATTGGTGATAACAAAGAAGAAATGGAAAAAATATTCGAAGAACAATATATGTGGAAACCTAATACTTTTGGAATAACCGAAGAAAGCCACGTATTGCTAGAAGTCAATGCAAAAGTAATTATGACAGACCAAGATTATTTAAATAAGTTAAAGGAGGAATAAAATGATAACTAAATCAATGAAAGAAAAATTAAATGAATTATTAGATATTCAATCAGAAGTAAGAAAACTCACGAGCGAAATAAAAGAATATAAAAACAAAGGTACCGAAGTGGCGTTTGTAAAGGGTTCGGCAAAGGATTTTCCTTTCAGTACACTACCTATGAAAGTTATAGCACAAAATCCAATAGTAAATGAAGAAGTAAATAGATATGTAGATATTTTAAGAAATCGATTAATAAAATTACTTAAAGTTCAAAATGATGTAGAAGAATATCTTGATACGTTACCTACGACAAGACTTAGACAAATATTTGAATACAGATATATTTACCGATACACGTGGGCAAAAATTTCTACATTAATCTATGGAGCTACAGAAGACTCTGTGAGAATGGAACACGACAGATTTTTAAAAGACAATGAATAAAAACAAAGTTTGTTCGTTTTGTTCGGTTTAGGTGTGTTATAATATGTAAAATGGAATAATTATATATTTCATTTATTACCTCACACGATTAGATTATTTTCTAATCGTTTTTTTAGGCGAATAGTTTAATTGGTTAAAGCACTCGGCTTATATCCGAGCTAGTGTAAGTTCAAGTCTTACTTCGCCTACCATTGCGGAATAGAGAAGTAGTTATCTCGTTGCCCTCATAAGGCAAAAATCGGGGGTGCAAATCCCTCTTCCGTAACCATTTTTATAAGTAGCATACTAGTAATACAAAAAAACTATGGAGGAAAGGTTTTATTCTAGATAGTTTCCGTGGGAGGTAGCACCTCTCGAAATCCATGTGTTGCTAGTATGGTGCTTATAAATATTATGAGTGAGGTTAAAACCCTCCATGCTGGCTTTACAGTGTGGTCACCTATAAGGTGGTTGATTAATTATATTTATAGCACTTAACAAAGCGCCGTGCGTGCCGAGGAAAACACATAAAACCCTGTGTTTGTAAAGATTTTATTAAAATTATTTAATTATGAGAGTCAATAAAGTCTTATTTTAGGTGGGGAAAACTGCTGGAAAACCCTAGACAGCGAACGAAGTAGTCACCGAAATGTACAGAACTTAAATTTTTTCGCTGAGATTTAAGAGAGTACAAAGTAGTACTGCCTTTTTAGGTAGTTTAGAGTAGATATATTCCACTTGGGCGAGCGTATTAGTCTAAAGGATTGCAATTCTTATATCTATTCTAAAGTGTCTATAAGACACATGGTTCTTGCAGGCGAACAGGGTTCTGCATTGGTTGCGACAATGGCACGCTGAGCTATCAGTCGTAATTCTAGGTAAGGTGTTGTAATGGACATCCACGGTTATTGCCTAGAGAAATAGCAGATAGTGTACTGATGATATTATATATAAGCCTATACAATGAGTAATATTCCTGATGACTTATAAAAGGTAAAAGCTAACGATAGTGACTTTGGAATATAGAAATCTATCTACCCGTGAATATCATTAGTACAGTATCTAAAAAAGAAAGGAAAGATGTAATATGAAAGTAATGATAAGTCAACCAATGAATGGTTTAACTGATGAAGAAATTAAAGCTGAAAGAGAAGAAGTAATTAAAGTTATTAATCCCGAATGGGAAGTATTAAATACTCTATTTGATGTTGAATTTGATAATCCCATTTATTATTTAGCAAAATCAATTGAAAAATTAGCTGAAGCGGACGTAGTAGTTTTTGTTCCTGGTTGGGAAAAAGCGAGAGGATGCAAAATAGAATATGAAATTGCTAAAGCTTATGGAAAATTTATTTTGATTATGGGAACATAAGAACATGAAAATTATATTAGCAATTTTATTAATTATAATTATGTTTATATTAGCGATTATAATCTCTATATTAGCAGAACATAAAGAAGAAATTTGGGAGTGTATTGAGTTTAAGGAGGATAATGATAATGACAAAAAATGAATTAATGGAAGTATTTAATAAATGTGAAAGTTTACACATGGGGATAAGATTAGAGTTGACTATGCCAAGACAACAAGACCCAGAGATAATAATCAATACTTATAAATCTCTTAATTCTAAAAAGGTATATTATGATAAGACATATGATGAAAATCTAATTCATAAAAACAATAATCAAATTAAAATAGTAGACGCCAGACCTATAGAAATAAAAAGAGAATGTAAAAGAATTACGATGTGGAGTTGATAAAATGTTAACTAATCAACAAAAATTATTTTGTCAAGAATATCTTAAGTTAGGTATGAATGCCACACAGGCTTACATGAAAGTATATAAGACATGTAAGAAAGAAGAAACTGCTATAGCGAATGCTAGCAGATTGCTAAGAAATGTTAAGGTAAAAGAATATATAGAAGAGCTACAATCAAAGGTAGAGGAAAAGGCTATAGTAAGTATAGAAGATATAGTAAAAGAACTGACAGCTATAGCATTTACTGATAGAACTAAAATATCTAAAATGGTGACAAAAGAAAAACAACTTGAAAAAACTACTTTGGTATATAAAGCTGTTGATTTTTCTGATACTGACACTTTAGATAATGAAACAAAAAAAGTAATAGCTGGATATAAACAAACTCAATCAGGACTAGCTGTAGAAACCTATGATAAAATGAAAGCTCTTGAATTATTAGGTAAGTATTTAGGAATGTTTACTGAAACGGTTAAAATAGAAAATCCTGAGGCTACAAAAATATTATCTTCGATATCTAAGCAATTAGGTGGTAAGAGTGAATGAGGAATTTCCTTTAAGTCAAAAATATATTGATTTTCTTAAATGCGATTGTAGCACAGAATTTTTAGAAGGAACAACATTTGCTGGTAAAACTACTGTAGGAATACCTAAATTAATGTTTAAAATAGCAAACTACAAAGGAACAAAGCCGAGTATAATTTCCGGATTAGATTTAGGTACAATTGAAAAAAATATAATAAATTCTGATAAAGGTCTAATAGAAATATTTGGTGATTATAAAGAAGGTGGATGTGTTGAATATAATCCTAATGGAAAAGGCAAAATAAGTTTGCCACATATTGTATTTCATACTGAAAATGGAAATAAAATAATTTATGCCTTAGGATATGATAATAAAGCAAGATGGAAAAAAGCTTTAGGCGGTCAAGTATATGCTTTATTTATAGATGAATTTAATATAGCAGATATGGACTATGTAAGGGAAGCTTTTATGAGAGCAGATTACAGGTTGTGTACAATGAACCCAGATGACCCTAACAAGGAATGTTATACTGAATTTGTTAATAAGTCTAGACCAATAGAAAAATATAAAAATGAGGGGCCAATAGAATTGTTGAAAATGTTAAATGAACCTCAAGTAGCTGATTGGACTTGGTGGTACTTTACATTTAATCATAACTTAAGCCTTAGCGAAGAAAAGAAAAAACAAATAATAGAGTCTGTTCCTGTTGGGACAAAGTTGTATAAAAATAAAATTCAAGGGTTAAGAGGAAAAGCAACAGGGCTTGTATTTAATATAATAGTTGAAAAACACATTATAAGTGAAAAAAAAGCAATGTTTGAAGATTGGGAAGAGACAAACCCTAGAAAGAGAAGAAAGTTTGTTAGATTTGCAATAGGATGTGATACATCGTATTCTAAAAAATCACATGATAAACTTACCTTCGAATTTGTTGGTATAACAGAAGATAGAAAATGTATTTTGTTAGAAGAAGAAGGATATAACAATAAAGATAGAGAAATACCTTTTGCTCCATCAGATGTTATACCTAAGTTAATTGAATTTGCTGAAAAATGTAAAAGCAAATGGGGATTTGCTAGATACATTTTTATAGATAGCGCAGATGCTGGAACAATAGCAGAAGCAAAAAAATATAAACGTAAAACTGGTTGCATTTATATTTTTGAAGGCGCATGGAAAAAAACAAAGAATTTAACAAGAGTTCAATTACAACAGTCCTGGTTAAACACTGAGGACTTTTTGATTGTGGAAACATGCAGAGAATACGTTAATGAAACGAATGTGTACAGTTACACAGAAGATGGACAATTAGAAGATGGCAATGACCATCATATACAAGGTTGTCAATATGCGTGGTTACCATTTAAAAAAATAATTGGTAATTGGGATATGATTAAACAAATGATAAAAGATGCCGATGAGGAGTGATAAGATGGGATGGATGAAAAATATGGTTAGAAATTGGTTAGAAATAAAAACACCAAGTTCAATTCAAATTGATGTAGAACAATTAAATAATTTTGAAAGCCAATCTTTTATAAATAATATGTGGTATAGAGGAGAAGCAAACGAATTAGAAGAGTTATATGCACAATTAGATGATAGACTTGGAAATAAGCACTTTTGGGGTAGTAAACCAACAATTGGAATGAATATAAGAAAAATTCACACGGGGTTGCCAGCGATGATTATTGACACTTTAGCTGATATTTCGACTGATGACTTAAATAAAATAGAAGTTGAAAAAAGACAAGAAGAATGGGATAAAATAGCGGAAGAAAATAATCCAAAAGCTTTATTAAGAGATGCCGTAGTTGGAGCGCTAGTATGTGGAGATGGAGCATTTAAATGGTCAATCGATACAGATATAAGCGAATATCCTATAATTGAATTTTATGATGGTAGTAGAGTAGATTTTGAATATGAAAGAGGTAGATTAGTTGCTATTACTTTTAAAACTAAAAAGATAATAAATAAGCAAAAGTATACTTTATTAGAAAGATATTCAAAAAAAGATATAACTTATAAGTTAGTTAATAAAGAAGGGACTGAACTTGATATAAAGAATTTCCCTGATTTAGCATCAAAATATCAAACTATAAAAAACCCAAATAATTTTATGATGGCATTGCCAGTTATGTTGAAAAAGTCTAAAAAATATGTTGGAAGAGGTAAATCTTTATTAGATGGTAAACTTGATAATTTTGATGCTTTTGATGAAGTCTGGTCACAATGGATGCTTGCGCTTAGAAAAGGTCAAATAAAAACGTACATACCAGAGTCATTGTTGCCTAGAGACCCAGAAACTGGAGTTTTACTTAGAGGCAGTGACTTTGACAATGATTATATTTCAGTAGAAGAAAGTATTAATGAAGATGCTAAAAGTAAAATTGAAACTACTCAAGGGCAAATACAACATGATGCTTTATTAAGTACCTATATTACCGCTTTAGACCAATGTTTGACAGGTTTAATTAGTCCAAGTACTTTAGGCATTGATACCAAGAAAATTGATAATGCAGAGGCTACAAGAGAAAAAGAAAAGACTACATTATATAAAAGAAATCAAATTGTTGAAGCATTAACAAAAATAATAAGCGATATGGTAGATATAACTTTCAAAGTGTATGATACTATGAATGATAAACAAATCTCAGACAATTTAGGAATTGCAACATTTGGTGGTTACGCAAATCCATCATTTGAAGCTCAAATTGAAACTGTTGGAAAAGCTAAAACAAATGGAATAATGAGTATTGAAACTAGTGTTGAAGAATTGTATGGAGACACTAAAGATGAAAAATGGAAAAGGGAAGAAGTTCAAAGAATTAAAAATGAACAAGGCATAGTTGATATGACCGAGCCATCAATTAATGAGGATTTAGATTTGATAGAAAACGAAAATATATTAAAGGCAGGTGATTTAAATGATGGAGAGTAATAAAGAAAAACCAATAAAAGGTTTAAAAATAAAATATGATGGTAAAACATACGAAAATATCACATATTTTAGCATTTCGAACTGGGATGGTAGTGAGAGAGTATCTTTTACTGAAAGAAAGGACAATACAGTATCAACAACAGTAAATTGTAAATTTTCTGACATTAAAATTATTCAAAGTAGTGATAATTAATGAACGATTATAATATTAAACAATTATACGAAGATATGGAAATGGAATTGATATCTTCGATGAAAAGAAATTACAAAAGACATCTTAAAGAAGAAAAAAAGACTGGATTTGAATACTCACAATGGCAAGCTGAAAAATTAAAAGAATTAAAAAGATATCAACGAGAAAATAAAAATATCGTTGGTGATTATACTAAAGGTTTATCAGATGCGGTATCAAAACATTTGCAAAAAGAACTTAAAAAAGGTTCAATCAATGCTATTAAACAATATAACAAAGTTACAAAAGAATCATTAAAGCCTAATAAGATTATGAAACGTAGTTTTTTTAGAACAAATGATAGAAAGGTCAATGTTTTAATAAAAGTTGTTAATAATGACTTGAAAACGGCTAATACAGCAGTGTTAAGAATGGCAAATGACCAATATAGACAAGTTATTCATAAAAGTGCTTTTTATGTTGCTAATGGAGTATTTACTGAAAAACAAGCATCTAAAATGGCCACTGAAAAATTAACTGAATTGCAAAAGACTGAGTTAGCAATAGATGAAGCTAATAAAGATTTTTTAAGTCGAGGGTTTAATTGTATAGAATATAAAGGTGGCAGAAGAGTCAACATAGCTAGTTATTCTCAGATGGCAGTTAGAACAGCTAGTTTAAGAGCTCAATTGATGGGTGAGGGAAATTTTAGAAAATCAATAGGTAGAGTATTAGTTCAATCAACATCTCATGGCGGAGCTTGTCCTATATGTCAAAAATGGGAGAATAAAATATTTATTGATGATGTTTATTCTGGTGGTACTAAAAAAGATGGTAATTATATGTTATTAAGCGATGCGATGAAACAAGGATTTTTGCATCCGAATTGTCGTCATGGTCTAACAACATATTACCCAGAACTAGAAAAAATTGAGGATTATACTGATGAAGAGTATGAAGAAGATGTTAACTGGATTAATAGTAGAATAAATGAACTAACAAATGGTGAATTAAATTGTATTGATAGAAATATTAAAAGGTTTAACAGATTAGAAAAAGGTTCTATATCGCCAATTAATATTCAATTGTTTGCGAATAGAAAAAATGAATGGATTGCTAAAAGAGAATCGTTAAATATTCCGACAGATGAAGAAATTTATGCTATTAATACTTACATAGGCTCTGATTCTTATATAATAAATGAAGCGCTTAGAAATGAATTAACTTTAAATAATAGATTAACAAAAGTTATTGAAAATTTAGATATTGTTTTGGATAAAATGCCAAACTATGAGGGGGTAGTTACAAGGAGTGTATGGATTAATAGTGATAACATTGAGTATTTCCTAAAAGATTATCCTGTGGGGCAAAAGATGAGGCATAAGTCTTTCTTAAGTACTACAACTGGTGAAACTTATAATCCAGAGGCTAGAGTTCAAATGGAGATAAAGAGCAAAACAGGAAAAGACCTTCGTAAATATAATAAAGACGAACAAGAAATATTATTTAAGAGAAATGTTGAGTTTTATGTTGAAAAAATAGATACATCAGATGATTATTATGTTAAAATATATCTTGAAGAGGTGTAAAAATGAGCCAATTATCATTTAAAGAATTTTTAAAATTAAGTGAAAAAGAAAAATGTGAAAGATATGAAGAATTATCTGACCATCATAAATTTTTAGCAAGAATAAGTCAAAATGCTGGTGCTATAGTTATACCAGAGGAAGAGATGACAGAAGATGAAAGAGACCAATTAAGAAAAATGCGAGAAAATGTTGAAACTGAAGAATTTAGAGAAAGAGAAAAAAGGTTCAATGCTATGTTAGAAAAAGCAAGAAAAAAGAGGAAGGATTACAAAAAATGATAACAATATTAATAATAATTGCTACTTTTCTATTTTTTATTATGTGTGTACTGTCTGCAATAAGAGCAGAACTTGAAAAAACAAGGTTAGAAAATAGAGAGATAGTAAACATTTTAAATAAGAAAAAATAATAGTGTTACCTTTTATAGGTAGCATAGAGTAGATATTTATTCAGGGGTACGATGGCTGGAATATCTATTCTGTGGTGCTCATAAATATTAAGCCAATAGAAATATTGGCTTTTTGTATGCACTAAAATATAGTTTGACCGTATCTAATAAACGGAGTGTGGATGACCTTATCCATAGAAAAAGGAGAGAATTATGGAACAAGAAAATGTTCAAACTTCAAATGTAGAAGAAGTAAAAGATACTACAAAAAATACTAAAGATGAGGGATTGAAAGAAACTGATAAAAAGGTGGAAGAAAAAAAGTACACTGACAAAGAACTAAATGATATCAGTTTAAAGAACGAACAAAAAGCTTTAGCAAAGCAACTTAAAGATTTAGGGATTGATGATGTTGAAAAAGCTAAATCAATTCTAGCAAAAGCTAGAGAAGATGAAGAAAAATCTAAAAGTGTAGATGAAAAAACTCAAGAAGCATTAAAAAAAGCTGAGAAAGCTACATTAGAAGTAATCAATGCCAAGATTGAAAATGCGTTGCTTAGAAAAAATGTCAAGGATGAAAAAATAACTAGAGCAGTTCGACTAGTTGATAAGAAAAACATACTTGATGAAAATGGGACTTTAGATGAAAGCAAATTAAACACTGAAATTGAAGACCTACTTAAAGATTTCCCAGAACTAGTATCAAAGTCTGATGATAATAAAAAGACTTTTAAAATTGGTGATGATGGAAAAGAAGAACAAAAAGATGAACTCGCGGATATGCGAAAAATAATGGGATTAAAATAAATCTCATTTTATTTTGCCTAAAAAAGAAAGGATGATGAAAAATGGCAAACAATATTTCAAAATTTAAAAAATATGTGCCTTTACTAGATGAAGTGTACAAAAATTCAGCAGTTACATCTGTATTAGACAGTGATAGTTCACTAGCTCAAGCAGGTGCAAATGCTAATGAAATTGTAATTCCAAAAATTGATATGGATGCATTAGGGGATTATGATAGAAATAGTGGTTACACAAATGGTGATGTAACTATGACAAACGAAACAGTTAAGTTCAACTACGAACGTGGTAGAATGTTCACTGTTGATGCAATGGATGATGAAGAAACAGCAGGTCTTGCTTATGGTAAACTTGCAAGTGAATTTATCAGAACTAAAGTTGCTCCAGAAGGAGATGCATTTAGATTTGCTACATATGCAGGTGTAAGTGGAATTTCAAAAGTTGCAACTCCAGCAACTCTATCAACTGGTGCGGATGTAATTAGTGCTTTAAGAACAGCAACTAATAAAATGGATGAAGATGAAGTACCTTATGAAAATAGATACTTATTTATTACTCCAACATTAAAGGGCTTAGTTGATGACCTAGACACAACTAAATCTAAAGAAGTTTTAGCTAGATTTAGTCAAGTTATATTAGTTCCTCAAACAAGATTTTATACAGCTATTGACATGCTAGATGGCAAATCAACTAACGAAACAAAAGGCGGTTATAAAAGACATGCTAAAGGTTCTGAAAGTGGGGATACTAATGGAGCGGATATCAACTTCATGATTATTCATAAAGATGCTGTATTACAATATAATAAACATATTGCTCCAAAAGTTATCACTCCAGAACAAAATCAAACTTCTGATGGCTGGAAATTTGGTTATAGAAAATATGGTTTAGCAGATGTTTACGAAAACAAAGTTGCTGGTATTTATCTACACCATAAGGCAGCCCCAACAGCTTAATAGGAGGAATATAAATGAGAACAGTAGGATTAATAATTAAAAATCAACCTAAAAAGGATGAAAAGAAAGAAACTAAAAATCAACCTAAAAAGGATGATAAAGATGACAAAGTTCAAGAATAAGAAAAATGGACATGTAATTGAAGAAAATTTAATTTACTATGTTGACAAGTTAAAGAAAAACAACAATTTTGAGGAGATAAAAGAAGATGTAAAATCTTCTTCTCCTAAAAAAGTTGTTAACAAAGAAGTGGAAAAGAAACCACTTCAATAGGAGGTGGTCTGAATGACACTTTATGTTAGTGAAAAATATTATTCAAATGAATTTAATGGTGTAAAACTGCCAGATGATGAAACTGAAAAATGTTTGAAATTAGCACAAGAAAAAATTGATAGTATAACATTTAATAGAATAGTTGCAATAGGTTTTGATAATCTGACTGAATTTCAAAAAGAAAAAATAAAAGAAGCTATTTGCTACCAAGCAGAATATATCTTTGAAAATGGTTATAATAATGAAAATAATAGAGATATTAGTTCTTATAGTGTGTTAGATATATCTGTGAGTAAAGATAATTCTAACAGCAATAAAACAATAGCACAAAAGGAAAATATGTCTGAAACAGCTTATGATTACATTCATAAGACTGGTTTAGATGGTAAATTAAGATAATGGCTAATAAATTTAGTGTATTGCCTTTTCCAGATTGGCTATTGAAAACTGACTATTCACTTGTTTTATATCAAGAAGGAATTTCAGAAGAAGGAAGTCCTCTTGAAAGTTTAAAAACGAGCGGTAAATGTATATTCAGTGAAAAAGCTAAAAGAATTATTGATGCTGAAGGTAAACAAGTAGAATTGCTTGGTAAAATTATTATTAAAGGTGATGTGGCGCCATTGCTTAAAACGATTAGTGATGGCGTTATTACTGTAAATGGCAATAGTTATGAGATATATGCCGGATATAGACCTAGAAATCCTAACGGAACAATTCATCACACAGAGTTTGAAATAAAATGAAAGTCAAAGTAATCGGGAAAATTAATCATAAAGGAAATGCATATGTAAAAAAGTTGATGAATGATGCTTTAGTTGAAACTGCAGATGCATTAAAAAGTGATTTACAAAAAAGCCAGAATATGCCTTTTGATACTGGAGAATTACAAGATAGAAAAACATTTGTCGATGATTCAAAAAAGAAAGCTGGGAAAATCACAATTGTGTCTGATGGTCCTTATGCTAGGAGATTATATTTTCATCCTGAATACAACTTTCAAAAAAATAAAAACAAGAATGCAGGTGGATTGTGGTTTTCTCCATATATTAGTGGAAATAAGAAAAAGTGGGCTACAAAGATGTTCACTAAAATTTTGAAAGGAAAACTAAAATGACTTTAAAAGAATATAAAGATGATTTTAAAGAAAGTTTCATGTGGGATAATTCTATAAGTATAGGTAAAATTGATAATAACAAAGAAAAGGCAATTTGCTTTTATAACTCAAAAAGAAATTCAGAATATGTTGGCGTTTTTGGTGGTATAAAAAATAAATCAACAAACGTAAAACCTATAACTATTTTATTAAGATATACAAAAAATCAAAATGATGCCGAAATAATGGCACAAAAAATATATGACTTTTATAATGAAAGGTCATTTTTTATTAATTCAAAAAGAATATTTGTAGAAATGATTTACAATGAACCTATTAATTTAGGTACAGATGATAATAATGTTTATGAATATTCTATTGAATTGAATTTTCATGAAGAAAGGTAAGGGATAAGTATGGCTACAATAACTGTAGGACAATATTCAGTAAGCAATTGTAAAGTAAAAATTAAAACTTCTGCTGCCTCAGTACAAACAGCTGTTTATAGTGAAATTGCTGATTTAGAAGAATTAGGTTTAAGTATTGAAAATAATACTGAAACTTGGTATTCAATCAATGATGGCGGATGGCAAAATGCATTTTTAACAGGAAAAGCATTGTCTGGCTCATTTAGTGGAAAAAGAACTTTAGGTGATACAGGTAATGACTATCTTGAAGGTTTAAGATATAAAATTGGAAAAGATGCAGAAGCAGATTGGCAAATTGAATTTCCAGATGGTTCAAAATTAGAATTTACAGCAGTTACTGCATTAACTGATATTTTGGGTAGTGCAACTGATGTAGCACCGTTAAGTGGTGATTTGACTGGTAAAGGAAAGCCAACATTTACACCTGCAAGTTAGAGGGTAAAGGATAGCATTCTTTGCCCTTTTTTTATTTATTAAAAACTAAAAAAGAAAGGAAAAATAATATGAGAATAATAGATACAGGAATAACTAAAGAAATTTTAAGTGGAGAAAACTTTCCACAATTAAAAATAGCAGATAAGCTATATACTGTCGATAATAGACAAAAAACATATGATGAAATTACAAAGGTTCAAAAAGATATTAATTTAGATGATAACGAAAAAACACGCAAAATATATGAACTAGCTTTAGGCAAAGAAGCTACTAAAGAAATTTTAGAATTGAATTTACCTGTTGAAAATACAGTCTTTTTATCTTATTGCATTATGGGAGCAATAATTGGAGAAGACCCTAAAAAATTACAAGATGAAGCAAGAAAAAACTAATTAGCCCAGAAACTTATTACGATTTAGAATTTGACTGGGATTTGATTGTATCTAGTTTTGCTCAACAATACGGAATAAGGCTTTATTATGAATATGAAACAATTCCTTGTGAAGAATTTAGACAACTTTTAAGTGGTTTAAATGGAGAAACACCTTTAGGTTATGTTGTTCAAATAAGGTCAGAGAAAGATTATAAAAAAATAAAAGAAATGAGTAAAAGCGAAAAAGAAATTCGTGAAAAATGGGCTAATTTTAAAAATAAAAATAATAAAAAAATCGAAATAAACAAAGAAGATATATCAAAAATATTTTCAAAAATGTTTAATTAGGAGGTGAAAAAGTGGCAAAAGCAACAAATGTTGGAGCGGTATCTGTTGATTTAACTCTTAATGATAGCAATTATGATAAACAACTTAATAACAAAATTAAAAGTAGTGAAAATGCTTTCACATCTGCTTTCAAAAAAATTGGTGGAGTTATTGCAGGTGCATTTGCGGTAAAACAAATAGCAGACTTTACTAAAACTTGTATTAGTAGTGCAAGTAAAGTGCAGAGTGCTTTTACAGGTTTAAATAGTATAGTTCGAGGAACTGGAAATTCTTTTGCACAAGCACAAGATTTCATTAATAAATATACTGCTGATGGCTTAGTTTCAATAGAAGAAACTGCTACTGCATATAAAAATTTGTTATCAAGAGGGTATGATGCATCACAAATAGAAGATGTACTATCTAGGTTAAAAGATAGTGCTGCCTTTGGTAGACAAGCTTCATATGATTTAGGGGAAGCTGTAGTTACTGCAACAGAAGGTTTAAAAAATGAAAACTCAATTCTAGTAGATAATGCTGGTGTTACAAAAAATGTTGCAAAGATGTGGGAAGAATATGCTAAGAGTATAGGAAAGAGTTCAAACGATTTAACTCAAGCAGAAAAAATTCAAGCAGAATATAACGGAATAATGAATGAAACTAGATTTCAAGTAGGAGATGCAACAGCATATACTAAAACTTTTTCTGGTCAAATCCAACAGTTAAAATTCAATTTTAATCAAATGACAGTTGCCATTGGTAAAGTTGTAACACCGATTGCACAGTTATTTATTCCGGTCATAAATTCTGCTATTAATGCAATAACTAAACTATTTGAAAAATTACAAATAGTGATGGGGATTTTTGGTTTAAAAATGCCTGATGTTGTACAGAAAACTAGCGATAGCATATCAACGATTGGAACATCATCAAAAGACTCTGCGAAAGATGCAGTAGCATCTGCTAAAAAGATTAGTAAAGCTTTTTCTGGTCTGGATGAAATTAACGTTTTAAAGCCTTCTTCTAGTTCAGGCTCATCATCTGATGCTTCAGAAAATGGTGCTATGAATATTGATAATTCCTCAATTACCCCAACTATGGATGACAGTAAATTGTTATCGTGTATAGAAAATGTTAAAAATAAAATAAAAGAAATGTGGAGTAGTGCACCAGTGCAATCTTTTGTTGGTGCTGTTACATCAGCTGGGAATTTTATTTGGGAGTTTGGGAAAACTCTTGGCAAAAATTTTGTTGACAATGTTTCCACAACGTGGGACAACATTAAAGATAGTGTATCTAATTCTGTTTCTAATATGTCAACACTGTGGACTGATTTTTGGAATGATACAAAAATAGCAACAGATACTTGGGGACCACAAATAACTAGTGGTGTAGCAGAAGTTTTCAATTCTATATGGGTTGATGCTATTGACCCAACAATTCAAATAATAACATCAGCATGGGAGGATTTTACAAAAATATTATCAGACCTTTGGGATGAATATGGAGAACCTTTAGTTAATAACATTGGGGAGTTCGTCCAAAAAACTATTGATTTGTTTCAAAGTATTTGGGATAACGTGTTAGAACCTATAATAACCCCATTTTTAGAAACTTTATCATGGTTATGGGATGAACATCTTAAAGGTTTAATAGAAGAAGTAGGTAGTTTCATTGCAAAATTAGTTAACGGAGCTTTAGAAATTTACAATAAAGTTATTGAACCAGTAATAAGCTGGTTATTAGATAAACTTTCTCCTGCATTTTCGTTTATTGGAGGATTAATAACTGGAGTTTTTGGAACTGTGGTTTCATTTATAAGTGATGCTGTAAAAAGTATTTTCAAAATATTTGGCGGAATTATTGACTTTATTACGGGCATTTTTACTGGGAATTGGAAAAAGGCATGGAATGGAGTGAAAAATGTTTTTAAAGGTATATTTGATGGCTTAGTTAATATTTTCAAAACACCGATTAATTTTATAATTGATGGTATAAACGCATTTATAAAGGGATTAAATAAAATTAAAATCCCAGATTGGGTCCCAGTCGTTGGCGGAAAAGGATTTAATATAAATACAATTCCTAAACTTGCTCAAGGTGGTTATGCTAAAGCAAACAATCCGCAACTAGCAATTGTAGGGGATAACAAACGCGAAGGTGAAATCATATCTCCAGAAAGTAAAATCTATGAACAAACTAAAAAAGCAATATTAGATGCTGGTTCAAATGTTGGAAAACAAGAGTTAGAAATTACTATCTATCATAAATATGAAGATGGCAAAACAATTATACAAAAAATTAATCAAGCACAAATCGATGCTGGGCGAGTTTTAGTTCTTTCTTAACTCGCTCTTTAATTTTTGGGAGGAAATATGGAGAAAAAAGAATTTAAAATAAACAATAAATCTTATATTGCAGATGATATTGGTTGGGAATATGCTATGCAAGAAGGAGAAAATGCCGGAAGAAGTGATGACGGTAGCATGTGGCATGATGAAATAGGAATGTTAACTAAAGTATACTATGATTTTAAGGATTATAGAGATGAAGATGGTGTTAGTGAATTAATAAACTTAATAGGTAAATCAGACGTGAATGCGACATATTATGATTTAAAGACAAAAAATTTTGTTACTAAATCAGTGTACATTGCCGGCGATAAAATAACAGCTGTTTTGATAAACGATAATTTTTTTGCCAAACCCTTTCAAATTAGATTGATTTCTAATAAGGTGGAATAATGATACAAATTAGTAATGAATTAAAAAATAAGCTAAATACATCAACATCAATTAAAGTTAAAAATAAAATAGTTGTTGGAACTACAGAATATGATAGTTCTATAATTAAAACATATCCTAAAATATCACATAAAAATTCTTCTGTTTTTGGAGGTTTTCCATCAAAGACTTGCTCTTTTGAAATCTACAATCACAATAGTAATATAGATTTTGAAAATAAAGAAATAAAAGTATACAAAGGAATAGAAGTAAGTGGTAGCATCGAATGGATTTTGCAAGGAATATTTATTCCTAGGGCAAAAGACATTGAAACAAATATTACTAGTAAAACAATATCCTTTAACAACATTCAAGATAAAACACAATTATTTGATATTGCTTATGAGAGTGATTTGTCATGGTCCAATAATGCAACTCATACAGGATTAGAAATAATTCAAGAAATATGTACTAAATTATCAATTGAATTAAGTTCTAACACATTCAACTTATCCGGTTATAGTTTTAAACAACCAAATTTTGCTGAAAATATAACATGTCGTGAAGTAATAAGTAGATTTGCTGAAATAGCTGGATGTATAGCATTCATAAATCGCGAAGGGAAACTTGAAATTAAAGCACCGACAAGTACTAATTCTACAGTTGAAAGAAACAGATACATAAAGCTGACTAAAGAGAGTGAAGTTTCTTTTAATACTTTAGTTTTAGGCAAGGAAGGAATAAATGATGATGTAGTATACCCTGAAACGATTTCTACTGATAGAGTAGAATATAAGATATTAGATAATCCTTTTGTGAATCTATATAGAGAAGATATGATTGAAGATATATCAGCAAATATAATAGGTAAATCATATGTACCATTTACATTAAATAATTTTGTAGATGGTTTTTGTTTTGATTTAAACGATGTTGTTTCTGTAAAAGATAGAAATGGTAATACTTTGGACTTAACAATTCTTAATTATGAAACAGCAAATAGGATTAGCACAAATGTTAGTGCAGAAACAATGGGAACAATGACTACTGATTATAATTTAGCTGGAAGTAGCAAGACTGAATTGCGAGAAGTAAAATTGAATGTAGATCATAATAATCAATCGATAATAGCTTTGTCAAAAAGAACAACAGATAATGAAACAAGCATTAGTCAATTAGAAATTACTACAGGAGAGATTTCTTCTACAGTTTCAGAAACAACCAAAGAACAAAATGAAAAAATATCTAAAATAACCCAAACAACAGATGAAATCAATTCTAAGATTAGCGATATAGCCGATATTACTACGAGTGGCGAAAGTCAACAAGCTTCAGTAATTTTAGTAAAAGTAAATGAAAGTGAACCAATCTCTATTAAAATTCATCCAATTAGTGAGGATATTTCGTATCTTTATCCGAGCAATTATTTGTATCCAGCCGATGATTTATACTTAATGAATAGAATAATCAGATTTACAAACACAGATAAAAATGAAGTATTTGATTATGAATTACCTGATGATTTATTGTATTATGACGCTAATAATTATGATGAATTTATATTAAACTATGATAGTCAAACTTGTTCAGTAATAAAAAGAGTAGAATATAATAAAGACACTAATAAAAATGTTTTAAAGACTAGTGAAGAAACTATTAATTATGATTTTCCTATAATAGCTTTAACAGCCGGTAATTACACTATTTCACTACCTGGATATTCTTCAGCATATTTATATGTTCAATTAATGGCATCAAATATATATACCACTCAATTTGCAACAAAAGTTGAAATGAGTAGTGAATTTAGTCAAACGAAAGAATCTATAAATTTAGAATTGAAGAAGAAAGTAGATGATAAAGATTACACATCAGCACAAATATTATTGAAAATAAATAATGATACAAGTTCAACCGTTATAAAATCTGATAAATTAGATGTAAATGCAATAGCAAAGTTTACTAATGATAGATTAAAAGATGCTGGAAGCACTATTATAAATGGTTCTAACATCACAACTGGTACAATATCTGCTGCTAGACTTGATAGCAAAGTAATTACTACTGATAATTTCTCTGCTCAAAAAATAAATGCAGATAATATCACATCGGGCACAATTAGTTCTTCAAGATTATCAAGTGATGTAATAACAACAACTAATTTTTCTGCTCAGACAATAAATGCAGATAAAATTACTGCTGGTACAATTAGTGCTGACAGAATTGATAACCTTGGTGCCGAAAAAATCACATCTGGAACAATGTCTGCAAATAGAATAAGCGGAGGCTCTTTAAATATCGGGAATAATACTTATTATTTGAGGATGCAAGCTAGTGGTAATAATTACACAAAGAATCCTTCGTGTTCTGGATTAACGATAGGAAATCAAGGCTTAGTTTGTAATTCAACAGCATTTTTTAAGGCCAATACTAATTTCAATGGATATCTTAACATATTTAACAAAAATTTAATAAGAATTTATCTTGGCGATGATACCAGTTCTTCTTGTTACACTGCAGTTGAAGGTAAAAAAACATTAACTGCAGGTGGACATTCGATGACTTTTTATAATGGACTTTTGGTTGCATTTTCATAAAGGAGGGAAAGTTATGGAAAAACCATTTACAATTAAAGTAAAAGATTTTAGTGAATCTTTTATAAATTTAATTAATTCTTCTAATTTGCCAGTATATGTTTTGAAAAATGAAATTGAAAAAGTGTATGCTGAATTGAATCATCTTGATGAAGAAGAATTAAATAAATATAACGAAAGTTTAACAAATGAAAATAATCAAAAAAACTCAAAAGAAAGGACTGATGAAAAATGAGTAAATTGATTGAAAAAGTTTGTTCAAAAGTATTGACAAGCATTCGTAAGAATGCGATAATCTTACAAACAAACAAACAAACAAACAAACAAACAAACAAACAAACAAACAAACAAACAAAGGTACAATTATACCTTGCGAAGGGAGGTGCGGTTATTTAGTAATCGCATCTCTAAACGGAAAGGGGGCAATGGCTTAACTCATTGCTCCTTTTCTATGCGAGGTGCATTATGCTAAAAACTTTTTCAAATAAAGGTGAAGCTGGTGCTATACCTATTAATGCAGAAAATCTAAATTTTAATTTTACTGAACTGATAAACATTCTTTATCCGATAGGTAGTTATTTTGATACATCAGATGTAACATTTGATCCAAATGTAGTTTGGTGTGGTACTTGGATTTTAGAAACAGACGGCACAGTATTAGTTTCAAAATCAAGTACAACGGGTAGTGCATTTAATACTACTATTGGTTCTATTGTCGGAGAAGAAACACATACATTGACAGTTGCAGAAACGCCAAAACATGCCCATCAAATACCTTATTCTCCAAATGATGGAGGAGATACCGTAGCGTCACGACCATATATACCAAAGAGTGAGACTTTGACTAACGAGACAAATGGTAGAGGGTGGGGGAATGCAGGAACATCATATGTAGGTAACGGGCAACCTCATAATAATATTCAACCAAGTAAAATTTGCTTTAGATGGCATAGAACAGCATAGAGCAATGAAAAGCCGAATACATGGCTTTAAAAACATTTAAAAATAAAGGTGAAAGTGGAGCAATTCCATTAAGTGCTGAAAATTTAAATTATAATTTTCAAGAAATTTTAAATTTGATGTGTCCTATTAATAAGACAGAAATTTTTTATGATAATGAAGACCATAGCAATTATTTAGGATTTACTTGGGAAAGAACAGGTATTGGTAAAGCAATTGTTGGTATTGATAGTTCTGATACTGATTTTAACACAATTGGAAAAACAGGTGGCGAAAAAACGCATACATTAACTGTTTATGAGTTGCCACCAAAAATTCCTGTAAATTATGGTAATATCTCAGGTGGCACAGATATTGTTATTTCTTCATCTGTTGTTGGAACAGGTGGTGTCAAAGATGGTCAAGCAAATATGAATATTAGTGCTACTGGTCAAGCACATAATAATTTACAACCTTATCAAATTTTTGCAATTTGGAAAAGAATAGCATAAAAAACTAAATAACCATTTTAAATGGAAAAAATTAATTTTAAAAGCAAAGGAGAAACGGGAGCAATTCCTATTAATGCAAATAATCTTAATTTAATGCAAGATAATGTAGAAAATAGTTTTAAGTCTAGTAAAATAACCAGTGATACAGATACATATAATTGTAATTACATTAATGGTATTATTGAAAGTGGAAGCAATGATAATGGCAATTGGATTAAATATGTAGATGGAACTATGATTACATATCAAAAGGTGGATATTACATTATCTGTTACTGAAGCGTGGGGCGGAATATTTGTAGGAAACTATGCAACCCCAATTAATTTTTCTCAAACTTTTAAGGAGCCACCAGAAGTGCTAGTCGATTTAAAGTTTACTCAAGGTGCTGGTTGGCGAGTTGACTGGGATTTTCCTGTTATAACTACTTCTAGTATTAAAAACATTGGTGTTGGAAGAGGGACTGCTTCTGATACGTCAAAATTTAATGCCACAATTTTTGCAATTGGTAAATGGAAATAAAAAAGAAAGGATAAAAAATGGAAGCAATTATTATAGCTATTATAGGTGGATTTTGCACTGCAATACCCACTGTAATTGCAACAATATCTTCTAATAAGAAAAGTACTGCTTTGACAGTTTATAGAATAGAACAGTTAGAGAAAAAGCAAGATAAGCATAACACACTTATTGAAAGAACGTACAAAATTGAAGAAGATATAAAAAATATGCAAGAAGATATTAAAGAATTAAAGCACTCGTAATTGGGTGCTTTTAAAATGAGAAAGGAGGAATAAAAATGGAATTAGCAAATGTAATAACTATTGTAACAATTTTTGTAACATGGATTTTCGGTATTATCGCCAAAAAATCAACGTGGGTAAACAACAATTTGATACCAATTCAAAATATTTTGATAGGACTAATTGTTGCATGCGTTGAATGGGCAATTACTAAAGATTTTAAAGTTGCTATAGCTTTAAGTGGAGTAATTGCTGGCGGAACTTATGATGTATTTCACAATTTAGAAAAAATAGTAAAAGGAGAATAAATATGAACGAAAAAGCAAAATTTATAGAAATAACAGAAGAGCAAAAAGAAAAGATAAATAAAATAAGATTAAGTTTTTCTGATATCTATAATTGTATTGAAAAATTATGTGAAAATAGAAGAGAAAAATCTCTAGCAATCACAAAATTAGAAGAAGCTCAATTCTGGGCGATAAAAGGAATAAGCAGGGAGGAATAAATATGTACGATTTTACAAAAGCTTCAGACCTAGTAAAGTGGGCTGAAGAACAATATAAAAAGAAAAATAGATATAAAGTAGGGGGGATTGGAAGATACGATGCAGATGGGACCAGACAATTTGATTGCTGTGGTCTTTTTAAATGTTTCATGTGGCATGATTATAGTACAAATAATGCTAGATATTATGGTAAAACTCAAAAAGATTTGAGTTGTGAGGGATTACTTGCTGAAGCTAAAGAAAAAGGCAATATATCTAGCATACCCGAAATACCTGGTATTCTTGTATATATGAAAGGACACATGGGCATCTACATTGGTAATGGCAAAGTAATTGAAAGTACTGTAGCAAAGTTTGATGGTAAGAAAGGTAGAATTTATAAAACATATTTTAAAGGTGATGGCAAGGGTTGCGATGGCAAAAGAGCTACCTGGACTAAGTGGTTTAAAAGTCCATATTTAACTTATGAAAATGAAATTAAACCAGAACCATCTAAACCTAGTACAACAGAAAATTTTCTAGGAGCTAGAGGATATATTAAGCTAGGCGACAAAGGCGATAATGTAGATAAAATATCTAAATTTATGTATAAAACATTTCCAGCTTATACTTCCAAGTCTGCTCTAGGGAATTATTACGGACCTAATATAGCAAAAGCAATTGGAGAATTTCAAAAGAGGTGTAAAGCAGAAGGCTTATATAACGATGCTATTGATAGCTGTGTAGGACCTAAAACGTTAAAATGCTTAAGACATTATGGTTTTCCATATTGAAAAGGCTCAGTCAATTTCGACTGGGTCTTTTTTTGTGCAATAATTTTTTCTGAATATATTAACAAAATTTAAATTAGGATAAACCCTTTCAAAAACGACTTGTCCTTTTTCATGCCATACCTCTTGTAATTCTTTGTTTCTGTGCATTTCTCGGTGGCATTCTAGACACAATGGTATAACTAGACCAAACTTAATCGAAAGTTGTCTATTTCGCCCGAAAAATACTTCATGCAAGTTATCTCGTTTCTTACCACAGATAATACAATGTTCTAAATCTTCGGTAAATATACTCGTTCTATTAATTTCAGCTTTAGCTAATTTATATGTTCTTTTTTTAATTGTTTTAATTTCTTTATATTCTATTGTATTACATTCTTTACAGAATAGTTTTACGACATTTCTGTATTTTGTACAATATCCATATTTTTTGCTTTTTTCTGTTCTTGTTCTATAATATTTACAATTCATAATTTTACCTCACTTTGTAGGTATATAAAATAGTAAAAAATGTAGCTATAAATTTTCACTGGTAGCCACCACGTAGCCATCACAAACACAATTTTTCTCAGTATTTATGGGGATGTGAAATAGGTAGTCGCCAGTTTTTTTTTGCTTAAAAATACTTATAAATAGTTAATTTACAAACAAATTATGTAAAATAACAATATTATACTTGTATTAATTATTAGTTATATCTTATAATAGGAATAGGTGATTAGAAATGGAATTTAAATACACATCAAGATCAGTTGATGACACAGTAAGAATTGCTCAAGACATTGAAAGTGAAAAATTTCCAAACATGGTAATTTGTTTATATGGAGAGCTAGGCAGTGGAAAGACTGTATTTACAAAAGGATTTGCTAGTGCAATGGAAATTGAAGAAACAATAACAAGTCCTACATTTAATATTATAAAAGAATACCCATCAGGAGAACTACCATTATATCATATGGATGTTTATCGTCTTGAAGAATCTGATGAATCTATTGGATTTAATGACTATTTTAATAAAGGTGGAATATCTATTATTGAATGGGCTGACATTATTAAAAACAAACTACCTGAAGAACGTTTAGACATTAAATTCAAAGTTATCGACGAAGACACGAGAGTACTTGTATTTATGCCTCATGGTGAAGAATATGAAGAAATCTGTAGTGCGGTATTATAATGACAACATTATTTATAGATACACATCTAAATGATATATTAGTATTTCTTTTGAAAGATGGTAAATGTGTTGATAAAAGAGAAGTTATCAACAAAAATAACAATAGCGAAGTTTTATTTCCAACTATTAAAGAATTAATTGATGGCAAAAAAATTGATGAAATTATAGTAGTAAATGGACCCGGTTCTTTTACAAGTGTAAGACTGGGGGTTACAATAGCAAAAACATTGGCTTATACTATGGATATTCCTATTAAAACTATAACCTCTTTAGAGGTACTAGCTATAAGTAGTGAAAAACTAAAAGTGGGAATAAGTGATGGTAACGGATGTTACTTAGCAGAATTTGATGAACAATATAAACCATTAAATGATTTTATTTATGTTAATAACTCCGATTTTATCAACATGAAAAACAAAGATGAATATTATATGGAATACTTGGTTGATATAGAAAAAGTTTACTTACATATGAACAATATAAATCCTACGAATGCTCATAATGTAAATCCCATCTACATAAAGAAAATTGGTGTTGAAATTGATAAGAAAAGCAACTAAAAATGATATTAATAAAATTAATGAGCTAGGAGCACAATTACATAGTAATTTTATATCTACATATCATATTGAAACTGAAGTAGAAAATAATATTTCTATAGTTTTAGTTTCAGAAGATAATAGTATTATAACAGGTTATCTGTATGCCCAAGAGTTAGTGGATAATATTGATTTATTAAGTATTTTTGTTGATAAAAACTATCGTTATCAACATATTGGTACAAATTTAATTAATTATTTACAAGACAATAGTAATAATAAAACCATTACTTTAGAAGTTTCAAATAAAAATGAAAACGCCATTCTTCTATATAAAAAGTGCGGTTTTAAAGAGGTAGGAATAAGAAAAAAATATTATATTGATAGTGATGCCATAGTAATGAAATGGGGGATTTAAATGAAAGATATATATATATTAGCAATAGAAACATCATGTGACGAAACAAGCATAGCAATTGTTAAAAATGGTCATGAAGTCATAGCAATAACTATTTTAACTCAAATGTATACTCATGCAAATTTTGGTGGAGTAGTACCAGAGATTGCATCAAGAATGCATACTGAAAATATAACAATGGTTTTAGAAGATACTTTAAAAAAAGCCAACATGACTGTTAATGATGTTGATGCTATAGCAGTTACACAAAAACCTGGTCTTCTAGGTTCTTTACTCGTGGGCATAGAATTTGCCAAAGTATTAAGTTATGTATATAACAAACCGTTAATTGCTGTAAATCATTTAATAGGTCATATATATGCTAATGCTATTAATAAAAAGTTAGAGTTTCCTCTTTTAGCTTTAGTTGTTAGTGGGGGACATACAGAACTAGTAATTATGAAAGATGACTACGATTTTGAATTTCTAGGTGGAACCCTAGATGATGCTATCGGTGAAGCATATGATAAAGTTGCAAGAATACTTGGTATACCGTATCCGGGAGGGCCTGGAATAGAAAAGAAAGCTCTAGAAGGCAAAGTAACTTATGACTTTCCAAGGCCAGTAATGGATAACACATATAATTTTAGTTATAGTGGCTTAAAAAGTCGAATAATAAACATTGTTCATAATGAAAAACAAAGAGGAAACGAAATAAGAGAAGCTGACTTAGCAGCTAGTTTTCAATATGTTGCTATTGATGAACTTGCTAGAAAAACGGATTTAGCCCTTAGAAACACTGGTATAAAACATATTTTAGTAGCAGGTGGTGTATCAGCAAACAAATATTTACGAAATGAAATAGAAAAAGTAGCAGAAAAAAATGGTGCTAAATTAAACATTCCAGAATTTATATACTGTACAGATAATGCAGCAATGATTGGTGCTGCAGCATACCCTCTTTATTTAAAAAAACAATTTGCAGATTACTCACTAAATGGTGAATCTCAAGCAGATGTTTGCTAGAAAGGCATAAAAATGAATAATAATTTTCAAAAACTAAATAATTTTTTCCAAACAGATTTGCATATAAAGAAATTAATAAGTAATTTATTTCCTAATCCAGCGGATAGATTAAATAAATCTGCACTTTTTAAGTATGTTGATAGATTGGAAGACTCTTTGGATAAAATAGAAATATCCTTCAATAGAATTATCAACACTTATTTTTCTAGTGATTTAAAAAAATATATTGAAGTAGTATTTGATTATTATCATCAAGAAATAAATAGTTGTGGTTACGATTATGATAAATTAGAAAATGTTTTTAAAAAGATATTTGTGAGTATGTCACCTGAGTTAATTGATATAACCAACAATGAAATAAAAGGTTATTATATGTTTTCTGGAGTTGAAAAACCCTTAGCTAAAGCAACTTCAATATCAGAGATTTTACATATATTTCATTCTTATGTTTTAAATAATGAAAATATATTACAAAGTTGCAATCTTCTAAAACAAAAAGCTGAAACACGTCTTTATGGTTATCCATCTCAAATAGCTGAAAATATTTTTAACTCTTTAGATGACTATTTTAGTGATTCACCCAAAATAATTGTTTCTTTAAATGAAACTCACATTCTTATGATGCTAAGGGATTTTGGACATGCAACAACTTTAGATATCAACATTGAAAATGATGAAGCTTGGATAGAGTATTTTATTCCAAAAGTGTGTAATTATCTAATGGTAAATGAACTTCCAGGTGTAAGAAAAGTAGATAAAAGTTCAAATTGGGCCAAAGGAACATTAAGAGTTAAAGTAAGTGAACTTGGTGAATATTAAACAATTTTATTAAAATGATACCAACTGATGATGAAATGTTTATAAAAGGTGGAATTGTGTACGAAGAAAGAACATCAAGATAAAAAATGTTGCTAAAAATTATAGACAAACGAATAAATATTTGCTATAATGTATATTACATGGGGAAGTACTGGTTTCGACATGTATTACTAGGCATGACTGCAAGTGGTCGGCATACCTTAAGTGCAAAATTAAAATTAAATGACGAAGCTAATTATAGTTTCGCTCCTGCTTTTGCCTAATAGAAGGTTAAGGGAGCACTTCTATTCAATTTCTCTTATAGGTTGAACTAGGGGTTAATAAATATAAGATATAATATATTAATTGTTTAGGTTAGTATATCGAATTTCACTAAACTTACTAATTAATAGGTTAGTGTAGAGCCATTTTAGTTAGGACATTTAAATCTACCTAAACTTGTAGACGTTGTGATATAGGGTATATTGGACAGGAGTTCAACTCTCCTCTTCTCCACCAAATTGAATTCAAATTCCTTTTATAGGAATTTTTAATTTTAATAAAGAGGTTTTATCATGAACAATTATGAAATAATAATTAACAAATTGCAAACATCAAAATTTAGAAATAGTTTTCATTTAAAAGAAAAGGAACTAAATTACATTAAAGAAAAAGGAATGGATACAATAAAAAGTCATGCTATAGATTTCATAAATCAAAAATTAGCCCCAGCAAATCCATTAAATGATGGCAAGCAAACCCCAATGAAAAATCATCCAGTATTTATAGCGATGCATGCTTGTGCCTGTTGTTGTAAATCTTGCCTATATAAATGGCATCACATTCCTAAAAATAAAGAATTAAATAACAAAGAAAAAGAATATATATTAAATCTACTTATAACATGGATAAAAAAAGAGTTAATAAACAATACAAATTAACTTTTTTTGGTTAATAAAGTACAAATTTTGTTTTCAAACAAGCAAAAACATGATATCATTATATATAGGGTCATTGCATTTTATTACATGGGGTGGAGTTATGAATAAACCATATGCATATTATGAACATAAAAAATTAAATAATTTCAAAGAGTTATTAATTTTGAATTTAGAAAATAAAAAAGATGAAGTAGCTTTTATTTTTAATAATGCCCAAAAAGAAGAAATAAAAAAAACATACAATGATTTTTACAATGATGTAACCTTAATGAGCAATTATTTAAGTAACAATTATAAAAACAAACATATTGCATTAATCGGAGAAAATTCTTATAATTATCTAGTATTATTTTTTAGTATTATTATTAGTAAAAATGTAGCAGTATTAATAGATAAAGATTTATCAAAAGAAAAAATCCAAGAATTACTAAAGAAAAGTGATAGTAAAGTTCTATTTTATTCTAAAAACTATTGTGATTTAGATGGATTAGAAAAGAAATATAAGTCATACTTTATTGAAGATATTGAAAACATTATAAAAACTAGTAAGGATTTAAGTTTTAAAGATAATAAAGCTAAAAACGAATGCCGAGTTATATTTTTTACATCTGGTACAACAGGTGCTAATAAAGGCGTCATGTTAAGTGAAAAAAACATTTTGAGTGATATTTATGGTGCAAGTTCACTATTTAAACCAGATGGATTAGTATTTTCATGTTTACCATTTCATCATGCTTTTGGTCTTATTACAAGCATCTTAAAACCATTTTACTATGGTGTACCAGTATTTTTAAATCACAGTTTAAAATATTTACCAAATGAATTAAAAGTATCAGCACCAAATACCATGTTTGTAGTGCCAGTATTTATAGAAAACTTTTACAAACAAATATGGAAAAATGCTCGTTTAACAAAGAAAGATTACATGTTAAAAACAATGATAAAACTAAGTAATAGCTTACTAAAAGTTGGAATAGATTTAAGAAGTTACCTATTTAAATCAATAACCAAAAACTTTGGAGGCAACTTAAAATATATCATCTGTGGAGGAGCATTCCTTGATAAAAAATATGTTAAATGGTTTAGAAGTATAGGTATTGAAATATTAAATGGCTACGGAATTACAGAATGTTCTCCAGTTCTAGCAGTAAATAGAAATGACTATTACAAAGATGGTTCAGTTGGTCAAGTGGTCCGCGGGGCTACCATAAAAATAGAAAACAATGAAATTTTAGTTAAAGGTGACATTGTAATGCTTGGTTACTATAAAGATGAACAAGCCACTAAAGAAGTTATGAAAAAAGGCTATTTTAACACCGGAGACTTTGGTTATTTAGATGAAGAAGGTTTCCTTTATATAACGGGTAGAAAAAAGAATTTAATAATATTAAGTAATGGTGAAAACATATCTCCTGAAGTAATTGAAGAAAAACTTTCTAAAGACAAAGGTGTCTGTGAAGTAATAGTTTATGAAAAAGATAATAAACTTATAGCAAGTATATATCCAGCGGAAGAATATTTTGGTAACACAAGTTACTTTAATGGATTAATATACAAATACAATAGTAAAGTACCTAAAAATCACCAAATATCATCAGTTACATTAAGAACAGAAGAATTTCCCAAAAATAATAATCGAAAAATAATAAGAAGTAAAGTTATGGAGGAAGAAAAATGAAAGAAGAAGTAATAAAAATAATAGCTAGTGTTGCAGAAGTACCAGAAGAAAGTATTAATTTAAATACAAATTTAATCGCTGATTTAGACTTAGAATCATTAGACTTAGTAACATTAGTATCAGAAATCGAAAACAAATATGAATTAGAAATTCCTGATAAAGAAATTAAAAAAATTCAAACAGTTGAAGATATTGTAAATATCTTAAGTAGTCATGTATAAGTTATTCACAAAAGAAAACACTACATCCAAAGATTTGTTAAAAGATGTTTTAAAAAATGAACTAAATATTACTAATTATGAACTTACATTTAATAAATATAACAAACCCTATTTAAAGGACAGTAACATATATTTTAATATTAGTCATGATAAAAACACAACCATCCTTGTTATAAGTGATAAAGAAATTGGTGTAGATATCGAATATTACACATATAAAGAAAGTGTAATGAAAAAGTATTATAATGAATTTGAACAACAAGAAATAATAAATTCAAATAACAAAGAATATGAATTTACTAGAATTTGGGTTATGAAAGAAGCTTTTGTGAAAATGAAAGGGCAAGGAATATCATATGGCTTACAAAATGTTGATACAACAAGATTAAAAAAACAAATTAAGTTAATAAGTAATGAAAAGTATATAATAGCAATATGTCAAAGTGAGGAGTAGAAATGAACATTTTATATTGTGGAGATACCAACATAGTTGACGGATTAATAATATCCATATTATCATTAATAAAATATGAAAAAGATGCATTAAACATTTATGTATTTAGTATGGATTATGAAAATTCAAAAGGTGTTAGCAAAAAAGCAATACAAAAATTAGATGATTTAGTAAAAAGTGTTAACAAAGAAAGTTTTGTAAAATTAATTGATGTTAAAGAATATTTCTTAAGTGAAATACCATCAAGTAATATAGATACGATATTTACTCCATACTGCATGTTACGTCTTTATGCTGATTTAGTACCTGATATGCCAAGTAAAATAATGTATTTAGATAATGATGTTGTGGCATATAATTCTTTTAAAAGTTTTTATGATTTAGATAATTCTAAATACGAAATAGTTGGTGCTAGAGATTTCTATGGTCAATATTTTTATAGTAAAAATAAAATAAAGAAAGATTATTTAAATTCAGGAGTATTAATATTAAATTTAGATTTAATAAGAGAAAGTGGTAGCTTTAAAAAATCTCGCAACATTTGTCAAACAAGAAAAATGTTACTACCTGACCAAGCTGCAATTAACAAATATTGCAAACCAAAACTAATTGTTAAAAGAAAGTATAATGAACAACATACTTTAAAAAAAGATACAGTATTTCGCCATTTTACTACAACTTTTAAGTTCTTTCCGTACTTTAGAACTCAAAAAGTTAAACCATGGAACATAGATAGATTACATGAAATCTTAAAGTGCCATGAATTTGATGACATCCTAGAACGTTATCAAAAATTGAAGGAGGATATTAAGTGAAAAAAACAATACCTATATTTTATGCTATTGATGATGGATATGCCAAGTTTGTAGCAGTTTCAATTAAATCACTAATAATGAATGCAAATAAAGATTATAACTATGACATAAATGTTATATATGAAAATTTAAGCAGTGAAAATGCCAAAAAATTAATGAATTTAGAAACAGAAAATTGTAAAATTATTTTAACTGAGATGAATAAAAATCTAAGTATGATAACAGATAAATTAGGAAATAGACTTCGTGAGTATACATTTACATTAACAATTTATTTTCGTTTATTTATACCAGTTATGTTTCCAATGTATGATAAGTGTATTTACATTGACTCAGATACAGTAATTCCTGGGGATATCTCTGAACTTTTCAATGAAGATTTAGAAGATAATTACTTAGGATGTGTTATAGATAAATCTACAATTGATAATGAAATATTAGCAAGTTATTTTGAGCAAGTAGTGGGTATCCCTCGCGATAAATACATAAATTCAGGTATGCTTTTAATGAATTCAAAAAAACTACGTGAATTAAAAATAGATGAAAAATTTTTAGATTTATACACAAAATATGGTTTTGATGTTGTAGCACCAGACCAAGATTACATAAATGCCATGTGTTATGGACATATTAAATATTTAAAAGATGAATATGATGCTATGCCAAATCCCAATAATAAAGAATTAGAAAATCCTATCATAGTTCATTACAATTTATTTTTAAAACCTTGGCAATATGATGAAGTACAATACAAAGATTATTTCTGGAAATATGCTAAACTTACACCATATTACGAAGAAATATTAGCAATAAAAGACAGTTATACCGATGAAGATAGAAAAAAAGACTCTGAATGGATGAACCTTATGGTAAAAAGAGCATCTATGTTAGTAAATGAAACAACCACTTTAAAAAATATTTTTGAAAGTGGAAAGGAAAACCGCCTATGATAATCGGAGGTAGTAAAAAAGAAGTTATAAAAAACATTGAAACAAACATAAATAATAATGAATTAAACAAAAAAGTTGAAGTCGGAGACCCCAATCTAACTGAAGAAGAAAAATTAAAATATATAAATAAATTTTATCAAAATCAAAAAAGTCCAATATATTTTATCAAAAATAAAATAGCTAATAAAACTGTTAGAAAAATAGCTAAAGAAATATATCCTAATATAAATATAATTGGGTTAGAAAAATTAGATTATGTCGATTTAACAAATGGAGCAATAATAACAAGTAATCATTTTAATCCTTTAGATAGCTACAACATTAGAAAGATAGTTGAAGAAAAACTACATAAAAAACTTTATATTGTAGTACAAGATACTAACTTAGCAATGCCTGGAGCTCTAGGTTTTTTATTCAACAATATTGAGGTAATTCCTTTATCAAAAAGTCCAAATTATATAATAAAAAAGTTTATGCCTGAGTTAAAAAAAATATTATCAAAAGGAAATTTTGTTTTAATTTATCCAGAAGAAGAAATGTGGTTTAATTATAAACTTCCAAGACCTTGTAAACGTGGAGCATATCAATTTGCACATGAACTTGATGTCCCAGTTATTTCTTGTTTTGTTAAAATGACAGACACAAATATTACAGACAATAACGAATTTAATATTGTAAAATATGATGTATTTATAAACAAAGTAATTTATCCCGAAAAAAATGAAAGCATTAAAAGTGACTCACGTAAAATGGCTGAAGTTGATTATGAAACAAGAAAAAAAGCATACGAAGATGCTTATAATAAAGAACTAAAATATGAATTTGATATCAAAGATATTGCAGGTTGGAAAGATATTTAATTATCTTTCTTTTTATATGTCACAAATTCTACATTTGATATTTTGCTTCTTTCTCTCATTTTATTACTAACAGCTTCAGCTAAAGATTTACTTTTTTCTTTTCTAGACAATTCATTATCAACTACAAAAGGACCATCAACATAAATAATTACTTTAGGTTTTTTAAATAATTTACTTTTTTGATAAGTTGTTGTTGCACAGTATACTTCTTTTTCTTCTTCAACTGGAAAAGTAAAAGCACTAGTTTTAAATGGTCTGATTTTTGTATAATATGGCCATACATGTGCTTCAGGATACACAATAATTGGGTGATTATTTCCATAATATTTTATAGATTCTCTAAATTTAATCATATTATGAATACCATCAGGTATAACTAAAGCCCCAAGAGTAGGAAGAAGCTTACCCAAAAGAGGTATCCCAAGATTAGCTTTATTAACCACATAATATGGTCTTTTATATCTAGTTATAAAAGGAGGAATAAAAGCATCTCCAACTTCTTGTGTATGATTTATATATAAATAATAGCTTTTTTTATTTTTTAAAACTTTTCTATTTTTAATACTAACATGTAAAAATAGTTTAATATAAATAAAACTAATAACAAAAAATATCCAATAAATTATATAAGACCAAATTACATAAAAGATATTTTTATGAACCCATTTATAATTATCTTTTAAAATGTATTCTTGATTTTTAGATTTAACTACATCACTATCAAAATCTTCATAATAATAAATTTTCTTCATAACTATCACACATTAATTATAGCACAGAAAATAGACAAATGCACTTTAAAAATATGGACTAGTTCATATAATATAGTGAGGTGAATACAATGAATTATTTAACATATCCATTAAAAGTTATGAATATTACCCAAGGGTACAACGATAATTATACTCATAAAAGACATTCAGAAGGTAATTTAAAAGATTATCCAATTGATGATGCCTGTGGAAGTGGTAACAATAGTTATTTTTATTGTCCATGTGATGAAATGGTAGTAAAAAAGGTTTATGGAGTTGGTCTTAGAGCATCAAACACTATATGGCTAGAAAGTACAACCCCAGTTATAACACCAACATTTACAGATTACATTACTATAATGATAGTTCATCCTAAAGATAAGGATTTAAAAAATGTTTATGTTGGAAGAAAATATCAAAGAAATGAAGCATTATTTCCAAAAGGAGCAGATGGTTTTGCAACGGGACCACATTTTCACATCACTTTAGGGCGAGGAAAAATGTCTGGTTCAGGCTGGACTAAAAATAATCTAGGTTTATGGATATTAAAAACAACTGGTTATAATATTAAACCAGAACATGGAATGTTTATAGATAAAAACTTTACCAGTATAAAAAACTCTAGAAATATTGAATTCTTATCCCTAAATGATGAAGAAAAAGAAGAAGATAACATTTTTTACACAACAGCAAATTTAAATATTAGATACGGTCCCGGAGCTAACTATAGATTTGTAAATTTATTACACAAAGATACACAAATTAAAATAGAAAGCATTACAAATGGTTGGGCAAAAATAAATGATAAAGAATATGTTGCTAGTGCTTATCTTACAAAAACCAAACCAAAATTTTTCTATTTATCCAAAATAACAACAGCAGCTCTTCTAAATGTTAGAAATAAACCAAATGGTAATGTTATCCTTTATAAAATACCTAAAAAAACTACTGTTAGTGTAATGAAAAATGAAAACAATTGGACACAAATTTATAATAATCGTTGGGTATACAGTAAATATTTAAACTAACAATTGCTTATTTTTAAAATTTATTATACAATATAATTAGGTGATATAAATGGGACAAGTATATGATAAAGCATTGGAATTTAAACGTAAACATCCAGGAGGAGTAGTATGGAATTTAAAAGACCATTGTAATGTAGTGGAAAAACATCTTAATCCCGGAGAATATGTAACATTTGCTTTTGCAGGTCAAAAAAATGACAAATTTTATGATTTATTTCAAACATGTGTTGTAGTTTTAACAAACAAAAGAATACTTATTGGTCAAAAACGTGTTGTCTGGGGTTATTTCTTAAGTTCAATTACACCAGATTTATATAATGACTTATTAGTTTACCAAGGTCTTATCTGGGGTCAAATCAAAATTGATACTATAAAAGAAGAAGTAACAATATCAAATCTTCCTAAAAGTGGTCTAGATGACATAGAAACAAACATAACAGAAATGATGATGGAAGAAAAACAAAAATATGGTCATGAAGAAAACTAATGTAAAAAAATTACGGAACCTAATTATATTTTTGCTTGCTATATTTTTAATATTTAATGTTTTGGTTATTATTTTTTTGCCTTCCGGAAGGAGGAATGCTTCGGCCTCTTCCTGGTTTTTGATCACTGTGTAAGGTCCCTGGCACCATCCGCAGATTCCCTGAACCTCTGGATGATCTTTGTCACCGATAATAATCACATGATTTCCGGCCAGACTCTCTTTTTCCACGATGCGGTGGATCTTCAGGACGAAGGGACAGGTGACATCTACGTAAGAGATGTTTTTTTCTTTCAGCTTATCGTAGATGGCTTTGCCTACACCGTGAGAGCGGATGACTACTGTTCCGTTCTGCAGGGTATCATCCGGGAAATCCAGGTCTGCTTCTGTGATAACGTGGACGCCACGAGCTTCCAGATCCGCTACTACGCCTTCGTTGTGGATGATCGGGCCCAGAGTGAAAATAGGTTTCTGTTCTGTGTCTATGAGTTCGTAGACTTTGTTCACTGCACGTTTGACGCCAAAGCAGAAGCCTGCTGTTTCTGCTACTTTTACTTTCATAAAATAATCCTTCTTAAATTATTTCTGCACTTTTTCCTTATATACATTAAGAATCGCATTTACAACATCATCAATTCCCATTTCCGAGGAATCTACAAGCACTGCGTC
>ERZ779869.494-NODE-494-length-44707-cov-37.501747_pt1 | contig 44707 bp, 85 predicted proteins | sample MGYA00511557_ERZ779869 | MGnify/ENA primary metagenome ERZ779869 (study PRJEB29588, sample SAMEA2154620) | human gut metagenome | biome: human gut; feature: human-associated habitat; material: faeces | place: Denmark | collected 2008/2010 ... | reverse complement strand
AAAAAGCCCTAAATACCTAAGAAAAACGCCCGTGCAACACAGGCGTTTTTGATGTTTGGTATCCGGCGGCTACCTATTTTTTATTGGTTTTTAACGGTTTTTTCTTCCGTAAAAAGTGCCTGTTTATCTACCTTTTTCAAAATCAGCCTTTAATAAGGTTTCTAAAAAAGGTTGCCAGAAAGTTGCCAGCTACCCAAGGAAATATTTTTCAACCTTGAAATCCTTGCCGTCAATATCGTTGATGAAGTCTTTCGCAAGGCTGAAATAAAACTCCGCATCTTCTCCCTTGCCTACCATTTCGGCGGTATCGTGGCTGTCGTTGTAGTACATATTCATGCACAGATAGTATTTGCATACCGCCGTTATGCCCTTCGTTGCCAGAAACGCCTTGATGGTATCATAGTCCCATTTTTGACCGTATGGGCGCATACCCTTGACTATCTGCCGCGCCTCTTCGGGAGTTATCCGATATGCTATTTCTTCGAGGCAATACATTGTTTCTCTGTACACCTCCGGCAGACGGTCCTTTACCGTGTGCATCATATCAGAGAGTGCATCGGTCACTTCCGTCATATCGGTGTGCCTTTCGGATATCAGGCGTATGATCTCCTTAAAGCTCATTACTCTGCGCCTCCGTCAATGCTGGCAAGCCCCTGAGTGCAAGCAGTTTTGCCAAGCATTTTAAAACTGCCGCCCGTGGCGTTGGTCTTGACGATGGTAGCATACCTGGTGCGGGTGCGTATAGCGCAGGCTGTGACCTGGGCGCAGCAGCTATCTATCAGCGGGTACTGTTCCGTGCCGGCGCCTATGGTGACAAACACGGGCGCGGTTATAGTGGTAGCCGCCGGGATAGACTGAGCTACCACGATGCAGTATTTCTGATTATCGTTATAGTTGCCTGCCGGGAGGTTGATTATCAGCCCGGTTCCCGCCGTGAAGGTAACGGCCTGGGAGATTATAAGGTTGGGGCAGAGTTTGCATACATTTTTACAAGCCATTTTTTATGCTCCTTTCAAAAATCAAGGGGCAGCATACGCCGCCCCGATATATCACGGCATAGCCGGAATTAGCAGCAGCAGCCGCAATTATTACCACAGAAGGGTGAGTTCCCTGCGTTGTAGGTGTAACCGTTGGGATAGCGGACTACTCCGTACATGCGGTTATCCATCTCAAGGCTGGACACTTTGTCCCTGAGAGCCTGCATTTCGTTCGCCTGTATCAGGGAGCGGGTGGCCTCGGCCTCGGCGTGGATAGCGGTGGTTATGTCGCAGGTGTTCTGGTTCATCTGCGCTGAGAGATTGGCTATACCGAGCCTCTGTTCACAGCAGCAGTTTGCAAGCTGGTTGGACAGGTTCCGGCCTTCGGTGGTGATAGCGTTGTTCAGCGCGAAGGTGGAATCACATATACCGTTGCCGATGTTAGTCAAGCGGTCATTGATCTGGCCGAAGTGCTGACCGAAGAGAATTTCCTGCTGAGACGCAGCGGTGGCATACTGTCCAAATTCGCCCTGGCGGTTCCAGCCGCCAAAGCCGCCGCCCATCATAGCAAAAAGTATGATAAGGGCGAATATCCAGAAGCCTCCGTTGAAGCCGTCAGTCTTGCCATCAGTTACCGCGGCTATATCCGCGAGAGAGGGCATATTATCCATAGTTCTAAAGTTCCTTTCGATTTATATTCCAATCCCGCGCGCGCTTCGGGTAATGGTCTACCTTAATTCAGAAAGAATATCCTCGGGGTCTATCCCGTATTGCTTGCAGGCCGCATAAAACATCTGTTTAGGGTCGCCGTTGCCTATCATCTGCTTTATCTTCTGTATTTGTCCGGGAACGGACATCATCTGTTTAGCCTGCGCTATCATTTGTGGGTTGAGTTTCCTCGGACTTCCTCCGCTTAGCATTTGTAGTATCGGGTTTGGCATTTATCATTTCCTCCAATCTGGCTATTCTCTGTTCAAGGCCGTTCACGTCGACAGGCGGAGCGGGTTTATACGGAGTTATGCTGTAAGGCGATAAAGAGGGGAACCCCGCCCCGTCCGTTGTTTTAAGCCACACTATGGGGGCCGTTTCGTCCAACAGAAGAACGGAGCTATTAGGGGGCATTTGATATGCCTTTGCGCCGCCCTCGCCGTTCACTTTGACTACTTCGGTTCGCTGATATTGGGTTTGCTGGTTAAAATAAGGTTGGTATGGATACACTGTTTCACGCTCCCTTCTACCTGAATTTTGGCATAAAAAAAGAGCCGATAGGATTGCTCCCATCGGCTATTTATCGGCTATTTACAGTGCGTTTTCAGTTGTTTTTCGGCAGCCTTGCACCGCCTTCGTATCTGGTCATATTCAAGGGGTATTTCAAATTTAAGCTGGTACTCGCCCGTCAGAGCATCGTATGGTATCCCGTCTAAAAGGCGGCGGGTTATCAGCCAGCGGTCTTTTTCGTTATGTATCCATTCGTGTATGAGTGCTTCCCACTCTGACCGGGGGCGGGAATTGAGCAGGGTCTTGTCCATATAATAAGAGGCCGCTTCTCCAAAAGCCTACACCTCCTTTATACAAGATTTGCCCCCGACGTTTGCCGGGGGCTATTGAAAGGGATTCCCGTCCGGGGGCTACTGTTTGTTGTAGTTTGCCGAGGATATGCCCAGCACCGCGCCCAGGAACGTGTCAACGGCGGTGATAGTGCCGACGATCTCCTCAGGATAGGGGAGGTTCCAAATACCCGCAAGGGCAAAATAGAGGGTGCCTATGGCGGGGAGCCAGATCAGGGCGATTGCCTTGAGAATGTCGTATACCTTGTTCGAGAGTTTCATGTTTTTTCCTCCTTTAATTGTTGTGTGCTTCAAGCCTGTCCAGCCGGTGGTGGGCGCTTTTCGTGCTTTCTTCCACACGAGCCACGCGGAGGTCTATGTCCTCAATTTTGGTGGCCTGCGCCCGCATATCGAGTTTGATATCGTCCACGCCGCGTTTGATATAGTCCACGTCCGATTTGAGCGCGGTGTCAATGGCGGTGTCGCGTGTCGCCGCGTCAATCGCGTCCTTCCTTGCGGTTTTTATGTGGGCCAGCCAGCCCAGCAAAATGCCGCTCAGTCCCGTTACGATTGCCCATATCCATTCTTTGGTCATGGGTGCTCCTCCTTATTTTTTTAGTGTGCCTACATAGATTTTGCCGTCCACGGATACGGTAGCCTGCAACACGTTCGGTAGCTCTGTCGGTGTCATGCTGTGTGCCTGTGCAAACCGCTGTATAGCCGCAATGGTGTTTTTACCGGCTATGCCGTCCGCGTCCCCCGCGTCATAGCCCAGAGCGTTAAGGGCGGTCTGCAATGCCTTGATATCGTCGCCCCTCATCATGGGGCTCGTCAGGGTTATGATCTTCCGCTCCTTTACCTCCTCCTTTTCTTCCTCCTGCTGGAGCAGGGCAAGCCGCCCCCAGTGCGTCCAGTTGCCATCGGACAGTTTGCGCTTGCATACGCCATCGTCGCGGCCTTTCGCCTCTATGGTGTAGCCGTCGCCGACGTATACGCCGACGTGAACCATTTTCTTGCTGCTTTCGCTGTACTTGAATACGAGGTCGCCCGCCAACATGGGGGTTTTCCCGGCGTAGCCCCTGTTTTCGCCGCACATACGGTAAAGCCCCTGGGCGTTGGTGTCGCCCTTCATCCAGTGCTTTATGTCGCTGATGTAGTGTACGATGAGGCCGGAACAGTCGAACGCGTAGAGAGGCCGTTTTTCGGCCTTCTCCATGAATTTCACGGCGCGGTTGTAATTCGTGTCGCTGGTTTCGCGCCGTTCTATCCATGCGTAGGGGTCGCTCATGCTGTCAACCTGCTGCCCCTGCGCACCCCAGACGTACATATCCCCGACATGACTTTCGAGGTATTCTATGAAGCCTGTTACTCTGCTCATTTGCGTTTACCTGCCACCGCGAGGCCGAATCCTATCAGGGCTATGGATACCGCATACGCGAGGACGGAGGCGCCGCCGGTCTTGGGTATCACCACGGGATTTTTTGCAATGGGCTGTTCGGCGGGCTGCGCGGCGTTAAAATAGTAGGTTTTGCTCACAGTCCTGTTTTTCTGCATGGCGTTGTAGAGTTCTTCTGCCGTGGTGGCGTTTTCGTATGCCATATCTTTGACGGTTATACGGAGGGCGGCGGGCTGGTCGGTAACTATGCCGCTCAAGTAATATGTTCCAGCCTCCAATCTCAGGTCGTTTGTGTCCAGCTTTACGCCGTCCAGTTCGATTATAAGTTCCATGTCGGTCAGGTCGAAAAACCGGGGTATGCCTATGTCAACCTTGAGCAAAAATAGCTCATTATTGACGTAGGTCTTGGATACCGCCTTGCCGGTCTGGTAGTCCAGCGCGGTTATATCCAGAGTTACGGGGTCTGCGGCGTAGGCTACGGTGCAAAGGCACAGCATGAGCATTACCGCGAGGATACAAGTGAGTTTTTTCATAATGTTTTCCTTTCTTTTTAGAGTTTTATGCAGCGGTTCTCGAACTTCTTATATGCATCGAGGTACACTTCGTTTTTGTCGCCGTTGTAAGTGACCTCATAATACATACCATCGGGGAGTTTGGTGGATACCAGTGTCTTCCAATTCTGGAGGGTCTTGCAGTGCCAAACAACATAAGTATCAGTTATGTTGATCTCTATGCCGTCCGTCTTGTCGAGGTGCTCGTTTACATAATCTCTCACGATTTCACGAGCTTTGAGTGTGTAGTCCATAATTCTTTTCCTTTCTTTATTTTTGTTTTTTAATTATGAAAAAAGAGCCGTGCGGCTCCTTATTCCGTGTATTCGCTCCATTTGGAGCTGCCCGCCTTGGGCTTGTAGACGGTGGACTTGATGTGCTGCTCGGTGCATTGCCACGTTTTGCCGTTGTAGGTAACTATTGTGTCCACCTCAATAACCGTGCCGTCCTCGATGTCGTCCCACGCGGGATAGGTCACGGTCTGCACCGCCCAATATGTGCCGAGGTTTGCGGCAGGGGGCTTGTTGCGGCTGTATTTGAGGGCGACATATCCGCCCTCAACCGTATCCCCGGCTATATAGCGGGTCTCAGCGTCCCACGGTGCGCCCTGCGTGGGGGTGGGGGTAAGCCCTGCCCGCGCCGCCGTCAACACCTCTACAAGGTCGGTCTCGTGCGCCTCGATTTCAGCTTTACGCACGGCTACCAGCGCCATAAGTTCACTGCGCGTCATTCACATTCACCCCCAGCTCCGCAAGCGCGTCTATATAGTCCTGCGTGGTGGCCTGCGCCTCGTGCTCCGTCCAGCTCTGGACTATCGTTTCGCCGTTGTCCTCCCACATTTCGGTATAATAAAAGCCCTCCTTTGAGGGCATAGGGGAACGGGTCACGGGCTTATAGCCCAGCTCCTTTATTGCCGCATCGTCATTGGTGGAGAGGTGCGCCCCTGCGGGGTGCGTCACACCGTTGATTATAAGCGGCGACTGCAACTCAACCGGCAGGCGTAAATATTCGGGATACTCCCCCGCCAGCTTGGCATAGTTTGTGTTTAGCATTGTACCTCCTTTAATCAGTAAAAGTTACTATGAATACAGCCCCACCAACGTTAGAATAAGTAATGGTGTAATCATGTTCGACTACTAAGGTATAAGTAACAGTAGAATTTGCGCTGGCAACTATATTACCATTATATCGTATTTGATAATTTGCACCTGAACCCGTTAGCGCTGTCGCACTTCGTAGAACAATCGTATCGCCTTTTCTGACTCTCAAGGTTTCTGGGCCTCGTACCGTTTTCCCTTTATACGTAACGTCTCCCCAATAATATTCGCCTGTAGCGTATATCATTTGTTGTGGTATATTAACGAAGCATACTGACTCTTGTATTCCTATCATTCTGCGCCGTAAAGCAAACTGCAAGGGTATCATGCGCTTACAACCTCCTGTACTGCCCATACACCGTTGTATACGTCAAATTCGTAGGTCTTGCTTGCCTCTATTGCCGGGGCCGCGCCCATAAATGTGCCGCTAAATGACACTGATACACTACTACCCGTAGTAAATTTACCGTGTGCCCAGCCGGATGCGGGCGGGGTAAACACGTATGTACCAACAGGAGAGGATACGTTATATATGGTGTTTGTCGTAAGCGCCGCGCCGCTGGCGGGGAGTATTGTTGTAGTGATGGGTGCAGCTTGCAAACCCGTTCCAGTCACTTGATATATCATATTATCACCCCATTATTAAAACATTGATAATTAAATCGTTCGTTGGCGGCGTTGTAACGGTGCTTTGAAACGTCAATGCGTTGTAAGTCTGTTTGGCGCAATATATGCCGGTTCTAAGATATTCTTCCATACTGTTAATATTCGGGCTAATAATAACTTTTTTATTCAGTCTCATACCGTCTACCGATACAGCCTGCGTTATACTATAATCACCAACCACCCAATCAGTAGCCACTAATGTTGCAGTTGTTTCTACAATAGGGGCTTGGTAGTCTGTGCCAGCTTCCGCCTGTTGCACATTTGCGCCATTACCTTTTAGTAATCCGGTCAAATTAGTTTGCGTCTCGGTAGTGATCTCGTTAGGTCCTTCTGGTCCTGTGGCTCCAGTCTCTCCGGCAGGCCCTTGGAGGCCGGTGGCGCCGGTCTCGCCCTGTGGGCCCCTGATGTTGACGGGGTCGGGGTTGGCGAGGTCGCCGTTGTTGCTCCATGAGATAACACCCTCGGCAGAGACGGCGGGGGTAAAATACGGGCCGGTGTCGCCCTTGGGGCCGTCCGCGCCCGTGGGCCCTTGGATACCCTGTGGGCCTTGCTCACCCGTATCGCCCTTCGCGCCGGGGTCGCCTGTCGCGCCTTTTTCGCCTGTGGCTCCTTTTTCGCCCTGCGGGATGCCGAACTCAAAATCAAATACCTTTGCGGTGTCCACGCCGCTTGCCGTTACCTTTACGGTGGCGGCGGCTCCGGCGGTGAGGGTGTTTGCCGTGGCGGTAGGCGTGCCAAACCCTGCGGCTGTGCCGGGGTCGCCCTTGGCTCCGGGGTCACCCTTGGCTCCCTGCTCTCCTTGTATGCCTTGCTCTCCCTGTATGCCCTGCGGGCCTTCGGGGCCTTGGATACCTTGTTCGCCCTGCTCGCCCTGCGGACCTTTTATGTTGGCTTCAGGGGGATTGTTCAGGCCGCCGTTATTGCTCCACGAGAGTATGCCCTCTGCGGATACCGAGGGGGTAAAGTATGGGCCGGTGTCGCCCTTTGCTCCAGCGTCTCCTTTCGCTCCCTGATCTCCCTTTGCGCCCTGCTCACCAGTCGCACCCTGTTCGCCCTTGGGAACGCCGAACTTAAAGGCAAATACCTTTGCGGTATCTGCGCCGGAAGCTGTCACCTCTACAGTAGCGGGGGTTCCCGCGTCAAGGGTGGTCGCCGTGGCGGTAGGTGTGCCGAATCCGGCGGATTCGCCCGTGGGGCCTTGTTCGCCCCTTGCTCCCGTGTCGCCCTTCGCGCCGGGGTCTCCCTTGGGGCCCGTATCGCCTTTAGGGCCAGTGGGGCCTTGCTCACCTTTTGCGCCCTGCAAGGGGCCGTTGTTTACCCACTTGGAATTTACGCCGTCCCAGATATATATATCATACGGTTCGCCCGCGCCCACGCCGTAAGCGTCACCAGCGGAGGGGTTAGATACTCCGGCTTGTAATGCCGAGAGAGAAGCGTAATAGCCTAACACGGCAAATCCTTCGCCCGTGTCGCCTTTGGCTCCCTGTGCGCCCTGTGGCCCCCTTATATTGACTGTGGCGGGGTTATCCAGCCCGCCGTTATTACTCCACGATAAATCGCCGTCAGCGGTCACAGAGGGCGTATAGTGCGCTCCTGCGGGGCCTCGTTCGCCTGTGGCTCCCGTATCCCCCTTGGGGCCCGTTTCTCCCTTGTCTCCGGGGTCGCCTTTAGGGCCTTGGATACCCTGTTCACCTTTGGGGCCAGTGGGGCCCGTTTCTCCTGCGGCTCCCGTGTCGCCTTTATCGCCTTTCTTGCCTTCGGGGCCTTGGGGGCCGACGGGGCCAGCGTCGCCCTGCAAGCCTTTCTTGCCCTCCGGGCCTTGCGGGCCGGTAGGGCCTTGCTCACCACGGGGGCCTTGCAAGCCTTGTATACCTTGTTCGCCTTTGGGGCCTTGTATTCCTGCGGGGCCTTGTACACCCTGCGGGCCTTGGAGGCCTGTGGGGCCTATTTCACCCTTTTCACCCTGCGGGCCTGTGGGGCCTGTGGGGCCTGTGGGGCCTGTCGCGCCTAACGCCTGGGATACTAAGTCCTGAACCTCGGCAAGAAGCTGTTCCGCCACACTGGGGGTGGGAAGGTTGGAACCGGGAAGGTCGGCTATTATCTCAATGGGCCGCGTTCCCGTCCACTTGGCTATGATGTTCTTCTCATCGTTCGCCAGAGTGGCTAAAAGCGTGAGGTTCATCATGCCCCGCTTGCCCGTAAACAGCGGCGTGATATGCCATGTAAGGGTTATATCTTCCCCCACATCTTTATACAGCACATACCTTGCTTCCGTGCCGTCCATGGGCCAGTACGCCTTTATGGTGAACCCTGCGGCGGCAAGGTCTACATCACGGGCATCTAAGGGTATGCTGATAGTGACGGTATCCGCCAGACTTTCACCCTCGATAACAAGGGACTGTATAGGGGTAGTGAGAAGATACTTTCCGTCAACCGTTATTCTGTGCATTGTTCGTCCTCCGCAAGTTTTTCTAAGGCCAGAATACAGCCTAATTTCGCGTCTAAGTCCGCTTTCGCTACAACGGGTATAGAAGTATTAAGTGTGCGTATTATCGCTTGTATAACGGCTTTCTGTTCGTCTGTCATATATCCGTAGCTCCTTTAAATCTGTCATCATGGGTTTTGATATAGTTATAAACAACCTGATACAACGTTTGTCCTTCGAGCGCGGACGGGCTAAAATAGTCAGTGTAATCGGTCGAGTTTTCGCCATACTCTTCAGAAGGATAAACGATGTCCTCTACTCGAATCTTCACCGCCGCGAAAGTTATAGGATTTGCACCCGCCAGCCGTGCTTCCTGCGAAAAATAAGGATTGACTGTCGCGTCAACCCTTTTGTTTACTCTGTCTATCTTAACATCATCTATCACCCAATAATTTACGGGAACGCCCTCTTTTGTAGTTTTAGGTAGATACAGCGCCATATCTTTCCTCCAATGCTGATAATCTCCGGTTTAAGTCCTGCACATAAGGCAATAACAACTTGGGTAATCCGCCCTCGTAATCAACGGCGCACGGGATATCTTTGCCATTGATTTTTTCGGTTATAACAAGTTCGGGGCATACCTTGTAGACTTCTTCGGCTATAAGCCCGTAATCCTGTTTACCGCTGGATTTCCATGTGAACTTACGGGGACGTAGAGCGTTCACTTTTGCTATACAATCCAACCCCGCATCTTGAATATTCTCCTTGCGGCGTATCGAGGAGGAAGCATAGCCTATATATCCTCCGCCTGATGCCGCCCAGCGTAGCGTATAAGTGTTGACAGAATAATCATAAATTTGATCACATTGCAGATAGCCTTTAGTAAATATAGTAGCACCGGCGTTAATGGAATAATCCACTCCCAGCGTATAAAGCCCGCTGGTTTGGCCTGATAGGGTTATTTGACCGAGCTTTAACTTACCTCCACTTTGCCCCGAGTACAACGTGCAAGTAGTGCCATAAAGGTAACTGCCGTATATATCGAATCCTGCGATTGAGCCGCTTGTGGCTGTAATTTTGCCGCTTATATCGGCATTTACGCAAGACATCTTGCCGTTTGTATCTATCTTGAAGTTGTTGTTTGCCGTGACAACGCCGTTAAGGTTTATCTTTGACGCGCTTATTGATACCGCTTCCGAGCTTTGATTTATGGTGGAAATAATATTGTCCTTGGTGACGGTGCTCGACAATCCCTCGGCGGTTATTTCAAGCTGTGTCTGCATATTCTGCGTCCACGTGGTAGGCATACATACGGTGTTATCTACCACCCACGCCGAACCCGTGTAACGCTTTATTTCCTTTGTCGCGGGATTGTACCAGTATTCGCCCTCCTTTGCGCCCGTGGGCGTGGCGGTCTGATTGTATTTAGGGGAGATGACCGTCTGCCACGCGGAACCCGTCCATACCTTTATCTTGCCATCGTTGTACCATTGATACCCCGTGTTCGCGGTTTTCTGGTCATCGTCCCACCCTAAAGAAGGGTCGGTGTCGGATTCAACAGGGGTCAGGAAAGCTACCCGTGTGACCGTCTGCTTCATGCCCTCAACGGTCATTTCTATTTCATGGGCTGCGCGTCCGGCTATGAGCGTCCGGCGGTTCTCCGCGCTTATGGCGGGGCGCAGAGGGGAGCCGGAGCTTATGTACTGTATCCTTGCCCTGCCCTTAAAGGTCAAGTCCATGCGATAAATGGGGAAGGTATAAGTCCCATCGTCCGTGACTAACTTTATCATGTCGCCCACTTCCAAAGACCAATCGCCCTTTGCGTCCAGCTCGACAGGCGTAAACGCCGCAAAGGAGTTTAAGCGGTTATAGATAACCTGTGCATAAGGTCTTATCTGTGCATCGGTATAACCATACAGCATAGGGCAGTCTATTATCTGATAAGCGTTCGTCCCCGTGCCGACTATTACGCCTATATCCTTTTCGGAAGCGGCTACCTGTAATTTGTCTATCTTGGCTACCTGATATTCCGATACCACGGCGTTATAATAGTCCGCGGAATTGGCGGTCTTATTAAAGGTGACATTGGTATCGGTGAACCACGCCAGCTCACATACTCCGCTTCGGGATATGCGGGCAAAGGAACACGCCGCCTCGGCTATCCATTGAAGAACTTCCCGGCAGAGAACATCTTGCGTCCTGAACAGCGGCGAATCAAAGGTTTTCCCCGAATTGGGGAAGTCTGCCATTGAAGCGGGTACGCCGACATGGGCGCAAAGCGATGTGAAAATATTTTTTAGTGTAGTAGGGTACGAAAGAGAATTAAGAAAAGCATCTGCGCTCACATCGAATTTTACCATTCTGTCATGGGCGGTGATGCTTATTTTTTTAGGTTTAAGTTTGTCGGGCTTTTCGGAGATAAACACGCCAAGAGGAACATATTCGTATTCTTCCCCCACGAGTACGCCTATCGAGGCGATGAACTCCGTGCCGTCAAAGTTAAAAGAGGACAGCCCCCCGTCAAAGTTAAGGAGTTCTATCCCCAGTTCTGCGGAACAGGCCGCGCCTATCGTCAGTTCTTCGTCCTCGAAAGCCATGCTTGAATAGGTCAAGCCGGAAATTGAGAGGTTTTGTTCCGCTATCTGATTTTCGCCGAATGTCAGCTTTAGCTTTTGGGGCTTGCCCGACATTACGGCGTTACGAAAGCCTGTGCTTACTGTATACATTTTGCCTCCAATAAAAAAGACACCCGAAGGTGTCACGGAGTTTATTTTCTTACTGGCGCTCCCACATTATCACGGAACGAGCCAGTAATAATTTTGATTAGATCGCTGATAGCTCCAATCATAAAGTAGTTCCCTGTGATAAGCCTGAACAGCCCCATTCTGCGCCCTACATACCAGTAGTAAAGCGGCAGAATCCCCAATCCACACAAGAACCAGATTATAAGCAGTACAATTTTGCTCTTATCGCTTGCAACAGTAACATAGTTCGCCATAACAAAACCCCCTAAAGATATATAATTTTATTATCACGCCTTTAGGGGGAAGTGTCAATACTCTATTACCGTCATGCTCAAGGAAATATACGCCTTGTTCTTATCACCTTCGGGGAACCAGATAATTTCTTCTTTCCTGTCGCCTACATAAAACGTGCCGGAATAGTTACCCGCAAGGGTCTTAGGGTTCGGACAGGTGAAAGAAAAGCTGTCGGAATCGACTGCTTGTAATATCGCCGAGCATAGCTCCCATGTCAGCACGTCCCACGACAATTCAACGGTCAACTTCTGCGCTACCATTGTTCGGTTGAGTGTGCCGGAAGCGTCTCTTTCAGCCTCCGTGTCAAGGTCGGCGAGCGTCATATTCAGTTTAGAGGGGTCGGGGAGCGTATAGCTCCCCACCTTTAAGCCTATATCATATCTATACATCACACGTTACCTATGGCAATATTGTTCATATTGACCGATTGATTGACTATTCTGCCCAGCTTCGCAGAGGGATACAGTGCTATCTCCACGTCCTTATCCGCTATTCTCTTGAGCAGGGCTATGATGGTTTGGGTATCCTTATCGTTCAGCCCGCCCATTATGGATTGCAGCTTATCAAGGGGGGCTATGACTTCGGGATTGTTCTTGGCGTTGGCGTATTCGCCTACCTGCGCCAATGTGTCACCATACACCAGACCGCCCTTTGCAAAAGCGGGAACTCCTATGCTCGTATCAACATTCAATGCGCCCTGCAAAGATTTAGAAATATCCGCCATAGACCGCACGGCGGCGGCCTTTCCGCGCTGGATACCTTGCGTCATGCCCGCCATAATGTTTCCGCCTATTCCGGCGAATACCTTTGAAGGAGAGTGAATGCCGAATACGCTCTTTGCGGCATCTATAACGCTTCTAAACTTGTCTGTTACCCAATTTTTGAATGAAGTCCAGGCGTTATTTATGCCCTGCTTGATACCGTCTATAATAGCGGAACCAACTTCCTTGAGCTTGTTAGCCGCGCCGCCCACTATGCCGAACGCGCTCTTGATCGCATTCATTACGGGAGTGAAGATATTGGTTACTACCCATGCGCCGATTGTGGCAAGAACATTTTTAATACCTTCAAACATACCTTGAATAACATATCCGCCCTGTTCCGCCATGACGGTAGAGGGGGAGTGAATGCCAAACGCCCTTTTGAACCCTTCGATGAACGGTTTACAAATATGCTCATATATCCATGTGCCGATATTGACGAGAGCATCTATAATACCCAAGAACAGGCCAGCAACAACATTGCCTCCAGCTTGTTCCATAATGCCCCTCCACCACTCCGTAACGCTTTGCCATGCAGGTTCTATCAGCCCGACAAAGAATGCCGTAAGGCCGCCGAAGGCTGCTCCAATACTCTCAAGGAGCCTATCAACCAGCCCGTTCCAGTCTATAGTTCCTATAAATTGCGCTACCTTGTCGCCCAATTCCTGCCAATTTACCGTTTCAAGCGTCTGAATGGCAACGTCAAACAGGCCGCGGAACTTAGCATTAAGCATTTCCGCTATGAGTGCCACGTCAAGGTTTTCCACCCATGCATTTATAGCATTTCCTAACCCCTGCCCTAATCCGGCCCAATCGGTTTGCGACCAGAATGTATACAGAATATCGATTATGGCGTTCATGCCGTCCGCTATGGTTTTGCCCATCAAAGACCAGTCAAAATCAGCTATAAAGCCGTTCATACCGTCCGTAATGGCCTTCATTATCTCTACACCCTTAGGCCGCAGGGTATTGTTTATCCAGTTATCCAGAATAGACATACCCTTATTCATGCCTTGGGCGATTATCTGACCTACACCATACCAATCACCTGCGGCAATAGCGGCTTTAAGCTTGTCTATCCATTTTGCTATATCAGTCGGGAGAACATCGGCTATATCGGTTTCCTCAAACATTTTACCGATATCTCCGGCGCCATCGCCGCCGCTGTCCTTCTGCTGCTGGATAAGGTTGATCTGGTCGAATCCCGCAAGGGTTCCTTTCAGTTCTTTTGCGGCCTTGTTGGATTTATTGAGGGATTGAGCGTAATCCTGCTGGACATAAGCGGCTTTTGTGAAAGTGCTTTGCCCTCTTAGCTTTGCAAACATCGCGCCTATCATATTGAACAGGTTAGCTATTGCCATCGTGACTTTTGTTATGACGGGCATAATGGCTTGCAGCGCGGGCAGGAATGCGCTTGCAATAGAGTTCTTTGCGTAAGTAAATCCGCTCTGAAGATCTGATAATGTAGCATTAGCCTTTTGAGAGGCCTGCGCCATATTCTTAAACCCTTCCTGCACACCCATTATCACGGCGTTTATGCTTCGCCATATAATCATTCGCGATAGGATTTTACCGACTGCTTTACCTAATTTTGAAAAGAACCCATGTGTTTTGATTGTCGCGCTTTTTGCTATGGACGGCAGTTTACTAAAAGACTTCTTAATGGAAGAGCTCATTTTAGTAAACGCATTTGCGCCTTTCTTGGCTGCTTCTTTTGCCTTCTCTACCAGTTTAGAAAATCCGCCTCCGCTATTGCCTATTTCTGCCTCGGCTTCCTTGGCCTTTTCTTTCATTTTCTGTATCTGCCCGGTCACAGACAGGATTTGCCCTCGGACACGTTCAAGCCCCTGCCTTGTGCCGCCGCCCTCGGATAGCTTTTCTTCCATGCCTAAGAGCCTTTGCAGTTTATTATAAAGCTCATCGAGCTTCATGTTGAACAGCTCGGCAGTATTCGCTTCCTTAACAAACTTTTCCGCTAAGTCACGGCTTACGGGCTGGGCTTCCTTCGGTACTAAAGCTTCCGCTTCGGCTTCCGGGTTACGTCCCTTATAGGCGTTCGCCCCGAATCCGGCAGGAACCTTGCTCATCGCCTCGTCTAATCTGCGCTCTACTTCCTCGGCGGTCTCCGCGACCTTATTTAAGGATTCACATTGCCCGTCCGCCATCTGTTCGAACGCATTGCTCTGTTCGCTTGCGCTGGCGGATATTTTGCGCGTCTTTTCATTGAGCATTTCGGCTGCTTGTGCGGCTTTCCGCTGCGCGGCTTCAAGCGCAAGGTTTGACTTGGCTATATCGTTCGCGTACTTCACCCTTGCGGCTTCGGTTTTAAGCGCTTCCCTTTCCGCTGCGGCTTGTGCGCGTATGGCCTTCGCGTTCTGCATACTGCTTGCCGACTGCTTTACAAATCGGTTAAGTCTGGTTTCCAGCTCGGTCAAGACCTTCTCGGCGGTTGAAGCATCACAACCGACTAAAATTTGTAATTCTTCAACGACCACGGACATATCCTCCGAATTTATTTCTTATTTCGTCTATCCTGTTGTCAAGGCTCCGCTCCCACGACGCAGGAACAAACAGTTCTTCGTACTTCGGCAAATCGTGCTTGGACTTGGAGAACATATTGCTTATGTTGGCGGCAATAAACCTTGATACCAGCACGCTTGAATAGTACATTTCCCTGCACTGGTTTTCCTCGCGGGCTTCGATATAGTCTACAATATCGGCGGGTTCATGCTCCCAAAACTGGTTTGGGAGCATTCCCGCCATGCTTGCACGTTTGAGCAAATCGTAGATTATATCGGTGAAGTCCTTTTCAATGTTTTTCTTAACGTCCTCGAACTGCTCTCTTAGCGAACGACGCTCTTTGCCACGTCCGCCGCCGCCGCCGTTATCGCCTCGGTCATTGCCGCCGACATATCCAGCTTGTTTAAGGGCTCTCTCATATAGTCCTGAATGCTCTGCCCTTTCAGGTCTACACGACCGAAAAAACCCATGCCGTAAGCGAAGTTCACCAGCTCGGTATAAATGTCCTCCATGTAAGTACCCTGCTCCATGAGCTTATCAAACTCATCGAACACGGCCTGCTTGCTCTTAGGTTTGGGGTTTGCAAACGACATTACCACATCTGCAAAGAAATCCAAATCGCCCTGCTCGTAAGCGGTGAGGAACTTTACTTTGAGATTAGGAGCACCTATTTTCTGTTTGAGGTCGCAATAAGCCTTGCAGGAGGCTTTAAGTTCAAATTCACCGATATTCATACTACTCTCCTTTATGCGGGGGTGGTCACGGATTCGCCGTTGAACAGGTCAACATAGGAAGTCGTTTCGCCCTGGAATGCGATATATACGGAATCGCCGACAAGGTTGACGGAGAACGCGCCGGTCTGGGCGTTGTTCGCCTGCTGTCCGCCCGCGTACATGGATACGACCTTGCCCTTATAAAGAATGCCAGTGCCGAGCTTGGTAGCATCGGAAGGGATTTCGTACTCTTCGTAAATCCAGATAACATCACCGACCAGAAGCCCCATCTTCGCCATATTGCCGGTCTCGGCGGTGAAGTCGGGAACAAAGGAATACTCGAATACGGGCATTTCCTGCTGACCGGCAAGGTTACGCACGAAGTATTCAGATATAATGTTTACGGAAACCTCGGAGGGCGAACCGCCCTTATCGGGGGTTTGGGTAAGACCGGCTATCTCGGTCTTGTTTGCCATAGTGTAAGCGGTATCATAAAATACGCGCTGGCCTACGGAAGCTTGATACTGTGCCATATATTTCTCCTTTTAAAAAGTTTTGGTTTTTTTGAAATAGACTACGTTGACGTGCCATTTCCCGTTTGAATCGCGGTATGGCTCTGTCGTGCGGGTCTTTATGTAGTGTTTTTCCAGCATTGCGGCGTGAAGTTTGTCAGCCAAATCGAGAACGCCTGTAAATCCCTTGGTGCTTATGTAGGTCTCGCCCCACACACCACATCTTATTGAGGTGGCGGGAAGTGCTTCGCCCTCTAAGGATTTTACCGATGTCTCCTGTGTGATGTTCAATGTCACGATAGGATACCTTTCGGGGGTCTCGTCAGATTCCGGCTGAACCTCAACTTTAAGTTTCTTGTTAAGATACTTCTGAGCGTCCTTATAGATATTCGTCATAGCAGTTTCCTTATCTCGTCCGCCACGGACTGAACAACAAAATCCTTTGCCGCATCAAAGGCGGGCTTCATATAGGGGTGAGGGTGTGCGCCATAAACCTTGTAGAACAGTCCCTTCTTGCTTAGGACGGTCTCAAAGTTGTACTTGCTCAGGTCTGCCATGCTCTCATGGACATACCACGGGATTTTTGCCGAAGAACCCAACTCGTTATAAATACCCGTGCCGTATTCCAGCGTCATAGCCTGCGGTATGGCTGCGGTATGGACTTTGCCCTTCACGGTTCCGGTTTTCTCATCGAAAATGGTAAACTCTATCGAGTTTTTCAGTTCTCCCGAATCAACGCGAACCATAGAAATCGCTATATCCGCCATTTCCTTACCGCCGCTCTCTGTCCCTTTTCGGATGGCAGACTGAATATCCGGCCTTTCAAACCTCTTTATGACTTTAACTTTGGCGTTAAACATACTTCTTTGCCGTATATGTCGAGAACCCACGGGCGGAATTGACGGATTCCACAATATAGCTCGGCGTTTCCTGCGGGTCATTCAAGCAGATTCCGTCACCCTCGACTATCTGAACAGGCCCATCGGAGGGGTCTTTGCAGATTTTGATATATTCCTTGATACGTTCGCCGTACATGGCTATATCCTCTGCGCTTCCGGCAGAGTTAGCCACAAGCTTATACCGTCTGACTAAGGCCCACTCCGAAACAACTGTCTGCCCGTTCACCGTCTCCTTAATAGGGGCAAGCACATAAACGTCTTTTTTATCCTTCGCTCTCATATACCGCTCCTAACGGGTTCATTTTGCCTTTTAAAGCCAGTTTAAGGTTCTCGGTGATATCTATATAGTTAGTGGACACTCCCGCCGCAGATTGGGAATTAAAGGCTTCTGCGCCCATCTTCCCTATCGCCTTTACCGCCGCGTCCTCTATATAGGGTTCTAACCACTTCGGAGGCTCCTTGTAGCGGGTAATGGCACACGCTATTGCGGTATACCGCTCCAAAAACATCAGGATAACGCCGTCCGGCGCACCCGTTTGAAGCTTTACGTTGTTTACCATTACCTCATTCATTTATTCCTCCTTCTTAGGGCGGCCCCGCCGCTTGGGTTCTTCTTCCTTAAACTCTCCGTCGTGTTCGTATCCCAGGGCGATAAGCTTTCTTATCGTCGCTTCGTTGGAAGTCTCAAAAAGGCCACGCACAAACTGTGCTATGGCCTTATCTTCCTTCACATCAAAGGGGATACTCGTTTTGTTCCCCTGATAGAATTTCATGGTTATTCAGTGGTGAGGTTGGTTATCTTACCGTGGAGCCATTCGGGGCCGTAGTTCAGACCTACCTGTCCGAATATCTCGCCCTTCTTGCCCGCGCCGTTCTTAGCCAGCTCCTCAAAGAAGAAGTTGCCCTTGCCGGGGGTGGGCTGCTCTACAAGATGCACTACATCACGACGGAAAAGAAGTATCTGGTCTTTGGGCATGGCGCGGGAAAGGACTATGCCCACATCGCCGAAGTCAGTGATAAGGCGGGTCACGTTCACACCAGCCTCCATGCGGGAATCCGGCATCTGCATGGAACCCTCATACAGCGCGGAAATGGCCGCCTTCTGGAAGGAATTGCACATCAGTATCATGCCGTTCACGTCGCCGCCGTTGTCGAAGATGGACTTGACCAGTGACTTTATCATGGCCTTGGTCAGCGCGGCAGCGGTAGAACCTGAGCCCTTCGCGTCTATGACGTTGGTGGTCAGCGCGGTAAGAATACCACGGGACTTGTTGATGGTAGCATCGGTGGTAGCGGCGTTATACTCGCCCTGCAAGGAAGTGAACTCTATATCGTTGGCGATATTGAGCATCTGGCGGGAAATCTGCCAGTTCCACTCGTCGCCGGGGTTCGCCTGCTGACCGGCTATGTTGATACCGCTCATAGTACCCATGTTAGATTCCTTGGCATAGGAAATCTCGCAAGCCCTCTGGTATATCTGGGTCACGTTGGTATGCTGGGTGCGGGTTATCTTCTTGGTGTCAGGCGCGGTCATGGACGCCTGCTCGGATATGGCAGGCTGGGAGGGAGTATCGAGGGAATACTCCTGATCTACCGCGAACTGAACGTGATTGGTGTACTGAGGCTCCGCTATAAGGTTTATAAACGGGGTCTGGGTGTTGCTCTTGGTGTAGAGCAGGCCGGAATAGTTAGGTACTGCAAAACTCATTATAGGGGCGTTTGCCATGATATTTTCTCCTTTAAGTTAAGTCTATTTTTTTGGATTGCGCGAGGGTCATAAGCTGCACTTGTTTAAGCATATTGCCCGACTTGACAGCTTCCGCCCACTCCGCTTTGAGTTGAGCGGCTTCATTTGCCTCTGCCCCGGAAGCAGGGGGTGTGCCGCCGCCCAGAAGGTCAGTTTTCGCTTTCTGCTCCGCCGCGATCACCTTGGCGGACAGAAGCTTTACGATGGAGTTCGCAAAGGCCGTAGCCTTATCCGTCTCCGTGAATGTAGGCATTTCGGGGAAATCGTCCTCTTTCAGCCCTGCTCCGGCAAATATCTTGCCTATTTCAAGGCTGCAAATCTTAGTCTTGTATTCGTTCTCCGCGTCCTTGGCGGCCTTTTCCGCTTCGGCCCTGCGCTGCTCGTCCGTCATTTCCTTCTCCTTATAGGATTTAAGGTTCCTCGACAGCTCGGCGGCCTCGGAGGCTTTTTTGTCGAATACATCTTTTTTTACATATCCTGTATAATCAGGTGTAAATTCATAAGAGGAATAAAGCGCAAGCTTTTCCTCGGCGGTCATATCTTCCCGATAGCCTTCCATTTTGGTAATGTCTATTTTCATTTTTTCTCCTTTGGGATTTATGTCTTCTCTGACAAAATGGGATTTATGCCTTCTCTGGCGTAAAATAGCACCGGCAATTAGGATGTTTTGTCGGTATTTTGTCTATTGGATAAATTTTTCCGTTGCGTTCTTCACACTCTTTGCAAACTTTTTCATCGTCCTGTGTGTGCCACTTGATTTTTTTATAACCGTTGTCCTTAAAGGCCCTTATTACGGTCTTATCTTCAACGGTGATGGCGAATTGGTCTGTTTGCCATGTCACATAGTTCAATCCCCGCGTGAAATCCTGCTTTATAGGGGGATAATTGACGGTAGGGGGGTCTTTGCCGGAGTACTCGGCATCTGCGATTATGGATTCAGCCAATCTTGCCCCCTTTCTTTCCAGTTCTTTTGTGAAAACATATTTAACAACAGGGTCGTAATCGTCCAGAATACCTATTACCCACGCTTCGAGTATCCTATCCGGCCCGTTATGGTCTGCGTATGCTTTCTTGGCTATATCCAAGTACGCTTCTTCGGATAATCTCAGGATTTTTCTGTACAGAAGATTTATCTGGTCGATTACCTTTGTGTTGGAATCAATATAAAAGAGCGTTTCCTTAGTTTTCAGAAACGCCCTCGTTATTGTTTTCTTCAGGCTCTTCGCCCGTTCGTCCCCGTACTCGTACATTCATTGCCTCCGCTATTTCGTTTGCCTCCTGCTTATCCTGTTCAAGCTTCCGCTGATGAGCGGCTTCGGAATCTTCCACGAAAGACACCATATCAAGAATGTCCTTATCTGAAAGTAGCCCGGAGCCCTTGACTTGGGTCATGAACTGCGCCTCGTCCGTCATAGAGGAAGGAATATTCCTTGCGAACGCCACATCTAACACTTCCCAATTATAGTGGTTGGCGGTTCCCTCATTCATCAGCGCGGTTATCTTCTGCGCCCTGCCCTCCAGCAGACCTTTTTCAAAGTTACGCTCATACGCTATTATCGTGTTATCCATACCGTAGTTCTGGTATCTGACGGCCTGGATATTCTGATACACTTCGGCTATTTCAGTGGGGTTAGTCTGGCCTAAAGAGGCGTATATATCGCCAGTCAGAATGTCGAAGTACCCTTGAATGGATTGTATGTCAACATTCTTTATCAGCCATTCAACCTTATTATCCTCGCCCAGATATAAGGTCTTGAATTTGGACAGCCTTTCGTGGAGCTCTTCTTCGTCCTCATCGGTTTCGGGCTGCATATAGCCAATCATAAGAAGAATGGCCTCATCGTTATATTTAAACGTGTTGGAAACGTTGTTCAGAATGGCATTTCTCGCGTGAACCAATGGAAGAACCTTTTCAAAATACCCCTCCCTGTTTGGCATGGGGTATTCTACAATGGGTATGCCGCAAGTCTTAAGCAGCGCCATTTCGGAAGCTGTGGCGGGTTCTTCCCGAACGTTGCCGTCAAATATATACTTTGTCCAGCGGTCATCCGTAATCAGTTCATAGGTCTCATACTTCCGATTGTCCACGAGCGAAAAATATTCTTCTCGAATGATAAAAGCCGTGGGATTGCGGTCTATAGTCTGGTCGTGGAACAACATTGCTTTTCTGGGATCCACGGGCTTGAACTTTGGAGCGATCAGGCCGTCCCTTTTAGAAGCGTATATCCGTTCGTATGCCGTGCCGCATATCAGCGCGGAAGTGGCAAGCCGCATATTCTCCTTGTCCTCATGGTTCCGGCGCATTATCGCACGATAGCGGTTCAAATATGCGTCGTCCCTCGGATTCTTATCGGGCAAGTCCTCAAACTGCATCTTAGGCCGCCCGGCAACATCGGAAGTCTTTTTGACTACCGTATTCGTCTGAACGTAGTATTTGCACGGTGAGCCTATGAAGTACCCGGCGGCTATGTCTACCGCGTATTTAGGGATAGGGGAATATATACCATTCATATCGGCGCAGTCGTATTCCTTATACATATCGCACCTTTTCAGAATGGAATCCTCCAGCGCACAGCCGAATACGGTTCTTATGTTATCCCCGTTTATCCTGCGGGCTTCTTCCCGCGTTAAAATCATTTCTGTCACAGTATCCTACCTCCGCCGATAAGCTTAGTACCGGCAAATATATCATATCCCAGGGCATATGAAAGCGCGTCTATGCCGTGGTTGTCCGCGTCCTCCGGTATGTCTAACTTCTGTCCGGCGGAATCCGTTTTCCACCGATAAACCTTAAATTCTCCTATTAGGTTCACGCATTTCTGGTCGATTATTATTTCATAGTCGTGCAACCAGTCTATTCTTCGGGTGATAGCGGACTTCGCCCCCTTGGCTTTGCCCTTCTTGCATTTGTCCGCATGGATACCCATCTCTTTAAGCTCTTTGATACGGTCAGGCTCCGCCGCGTCACAGTACACTACATGGCCTAACGCCTTATTGTAGATCAGCTCCCCGTATTGGCGGGTAGTGACCTCGTTCACGAATAATTCATCAAACACATATATCTTGTGGTTATGCTTATCCAGCGAACACTTAACGAAAGCGCAGGGGTGATTATATCCGAAGTCGCTGCCGACACGGATATTCCTGAATTCCCTGCCGGACAGGTCTGCAATATTCCAGTGCTTTCCGCGCTCGAACACGGTAGAACCTAATCTGCCAAAATTCCCTAACGTATCTACCCATAATCTCTGCCCGGTGGATTGCTCCCTTTTCTGAATATCTTCCTCGGTGAGAAAACGGTTGTCGGCATAGGTCGTTTTCAAAATAAAAACATCTGAACCTTCAACTACACCTCTTGCGGTCTTGTCTTTCAGGGTCAGAGATTTCAGTTCGTCTATTGACTTCACATCGGGGTGATGCCACAAGGGCTCAAAAAAGACCTTATAAAGCCAGTGCGTTTCAGGGAACGGGTTGAACGCCATTATTATCCTCTTGTTCGGCTGCGGTTGCCCTCTCAGCTTCGCGTCCTTATCAATGCCTCTCAAACAGTTATCCAGAACCTCAAAAGCCTCATAGGAGGGGCATTCGTCGCCTTCTTCCATGAATATGTCGGTCAGTATACCCTTCTTTGGCTTCAATGACTTCAATCTCCGTGTTTCCTCTAACGCACCGAAGATTATCTGACGGCCATTATACAAACAGGTAATGGTCATGGTGGATTTGTCAACGGAAAACTCGTCTGTAAGCCCCCATTCGTCGATTACAGAGATTATTTCGTTAAAGCAAGAGGTTCTTAAGTCTACCTTGTAATAACGGCACACAAGCCAATTATGGCCGTTATAGGTATCAGCTACTATCTCCCTTACAATGTGGTTCGATTTGCCGGAGCCGCGTCCGCCGAAAATGAGCTGCACTCTCGCTTTCTCATCGAGGGTGCAGGCGTACACATCGTTGAAATCGTCCTTGAGGATAAGGCGCGGTTCACCGTTACGCAGTTTGAAGTAGTAGACCACATCGTTAGGGTCAACGTTATACTTGGCACAAATTGTGTAAATGTCCATTTTGTGGGGGAGAAAAAATGTGCGGGGAGCTATATGTTTGGCGCGTCCCCTCTACAAAAACCACCCCCCATGCCACCCCCCCTCCGATTATGCAGCATATACATACATTTTTGCGGTGCATAAACGGGGTTATTCACCAGCACTTTTGTATATATATACACAGTATGCAGGTACTAACCCCGTATTATACGACACTTTATACATTTTACTTTATAACTATTCGTTAAACTACACTTTAACGAATACTTGGGCCGGAAATATGCAGACTATGCAAACGCTATACATCACCGTCAGACCGCCCGAAACCGCCTCTAACCACTCTATCAGCGTCGGCCTGGGCGACCTCTACCCGCACCCCGTCAACGTCCCCACAGCGGCTTAAAATAGCCAGAGCGGCGGCCGTAGAATCCCGTGCATAAGGGGCATTTAGGTTTTTTTGCAGCACACGTTGCGCACGTGCCCTCATGCGCTGGTAGAACTTATCATCCTGCGCGTTGCGCAGTGCGGTTTGCCTGTCCAGCTCCTCCGCAAACAAGGGGAACTCGTTGAACCACCGTGTTATATTGGATTTGTGCACCCCTACCTTTTGGGCTAACTCTGATTTGGTGTCTATATAATGGGTGCTGCCGTCCTCCTGCTCCTCACCCCATACCCATAACCGGATTGCCTTTTTTTGCTCCTCGGTGAGCTCTGGCCTCTGTCGTGGCTGGCCTCTATACTGATCTTTGCTGCTTGCCATACGTTACACCTCCTTAATCCGCAACGGTAATTTATTTATTGCGATAGTTTATCCCCCCTTTATGGGGGACTTTGACAATCTTTTCAATTTTTCTTTTTTTATTTTTTTCCGCCCCTTCGGGGTTCGGTCTAATACTCCATATTGATATTATAATAGGTATTTACCCCCGCAAACCCCCGCATCAAAAGTTTTTGCCTTATTATTTTAGTTTATTTATCTTTTCGGTTGACTTTTTAACCTGGCAGGTATATAATACAGACATAACAAGAGAGGAGCACACGACAATGATGACGAGGGACGAGAACGTGATAGTATACGGCACAGCTGCCGACGGCATCAGGGCATGGCGCGGGTTAGCGTGGCGCGATTACAACTGGGCTGGAGAAATAGTCAAGGAGTGCAAGGCGGGTAGCTGTGTGCCAGAGTTTGGGCATGATCACGATGACGAGATAGCGGCCACCATAGCCAACATGATTAGGCCCTATGATTGCGATATATATATACGATTCGGCGAGTTACCGCGGGGAGGGCGGTCTACTAACTGGGCCACCGGCGAGACGGAGGCCGGCATATCCGCCTATGATACCACGTATGACGGGATAACGGGTTGCTACAAATGTTACGGCGCACTGCAGGGGGCGGAGATCAACTACCTGATGCGCGGAGCGAATATATATTTTGTGACTGGTGATGTGGTCGGCACCGGGAGCGATGGGGAGCCGCTGCTGGCAAACGTTAAAATAATTGCCGAGGCGCATGCATCCGAGAATGGCTATAAGGCAGTATAACGCAGAGTGACGCCCGCAAGGGCGGTAATGCGGCAGGCCGGTCACAAGCCCGGCGGCAAAAAGGAGGATGCGAAACATGACAGACAACACGGTTAAGGCCCTGGGTCGGGCGTATGGTATAATGGCGGCGCAGCTCCCCGACATCATCGGGGCGCACTGCCGGGTGCAGACAGCTAATATGTGGCCCATCCGTGGGCTGGGTGAGGGCTTGCGGTATATGATTATTAACCGCAAACTCACCCCGGAGGTCGATAGAGCCATACGGGACGCGCTGCAAGGCGCAGAGGATATAACCGAGGACGAGCACGCGCTGCCGCTCAACCAGCAAGGCATGTGGGAGCTTGCCTATATGCAGGGCCGGTGCGCCCCCGTGCTCAGCGACGGCGAGTATTTGCGGGATCAGCTCAAGGCCCGTGGCCTGACGTTGGAGCAGGCCGCCGAGGCTTGTGAGGTAAGCAAGGCCGCCGTGCACTCATGGTGCGCCGGAGTTAAGCCGATACCGCAAGCGCGGCGGGAGCTGCTGGCGGCAAAGTTTGGGATAATGATATAAGAGGGCTATATCAGCCCTCTTTTTCCATGTCCTTATAGATTAGATCGGTTATATAGGCGTTAACGCTCTTTCCTAATTTTTCCGCCCGTTGTTTTATTTTTTCTTCTTTGCCTTTTTTCACCCTAATTATTATCCGGCTGTACGTTTTTTCATCGTACCGCCGTTTTGCGCGTGTTGCAGCCGTTCCCATGTTCTCACCTCCGATTAGATTCTATCATTTTTCATATCACGGTGCAAGTATATATACCTAATTCTTTAAGGCCTTTCCCTCAATATTTTAGTTGACTATATACTGGCACCGGTATATAATAGAGACATCGAAAGGGGAACCACCCCGAACAATGGAGGGAGAAAGCAATGAAACGGTTTCATGTTTTTAAGGATGGGACAATGCAAGCAAGTACAACCACGAAAGAGGAAGCCATTAGCCTAATCCGTCAGCAGCAAAAGCGAGAAACGCACCCGATTCTGCGCTCTGAGTACAGCATTATTGCGGGCGAGGAGGAATTTATCCCATACCCGTCCCAGAAGAAACAGCCAAAGGGAAAGAACACTATGGAACAATAAGGAGGCGCTTTTTATATGGCAAGCTACAGAATCGAGAAGAACGCACAATATAACAGCAATGAAATTTATTTTAAAAGCAAGCCCGCCGCCGAGGTTTTAACCGCTCTGCGCGGTCTGAAAATGCGCTGGAACCCGAAGAAGGGCTGCTGGTACGGGTTCGCCGCTCAGAATGATATACTGGCGGCCATCGGTGAGCATGATAACGAGCTGGGCGGCACGATCTCCGAGGGCTATTTAGGGGCTACCCGCTGGGACGGCAACAAGTCCGGTAAACACCTGCACGGCGCCGAGCTGTCGAAGGCGGTCCGGGAGGAACTGAAGGCCCAGGGCATTAAGGGCGTAACGGTGAGCTGTAAGACCTACTCCGGCGGGCAGTCCGTAAGAGTTAGGGTCAACGCTACCGCGACCGACTTCGTGAGCTGTGACGAATACATTAATAATTATAGCTGTAACGATATAGGTTACTGGCTGTATACTGAGGACGGCGAACAGATACACCGTGAAAAATGGTTTGCATTAGACGGAGACGAGCAGCAGCGCACGCTCCGCAGCCATGCCGCCCGCGAGTATGATTATTACATCTCCGGCAGTCACGACATTAACCATTATAGAATTGATGATAACAAAATCTATACCGAGGCCTTCCGCGCAAAGCTGCACCGCATCAACGCCGTTCTTGACGCATTCCATCATGATGACAGTAACAGCATGGTTGATTATTTCGACACTAATTTTTACCGCGATATAACGGTTGTGGCGGCGTAAAGCCGCAGTATGATTTTAAGGAGGTACAATATGCGTTATCAGGTTATTACATGGACGAGGGGCGAGGGGCACGACGAACGGCGGAAGTTTAGCACCCTCGCCGAGGCCCGCGCCGCCGCCCGTATCTACCGCCGAGAGTGCGACGGCGTGGGGATATATGATTTCCGGCTTGGGGTCGTTCGGGAGACCTTAGGACGGTTCCCCGATATATGATTGCATGATTTTCACGTTCTGCATGATTCTGTCATCCGGGCCGTACATCAACGCATGATTCGCCGCTTCCAGGGCTTCTCTGGGGCGGCCCGTGTTATAATAGGCTATAGACAGCATATCAAACGGCAGCGGCCCCCACGGGTCAGGCTCGCAAATGTATGATAATGGCCTTTCCCGTATGTTTACGCATGATTCGCCGTAATAGATGCATGATTTCCAGTTTTTAGCATGATACATGATTTTCATCATTTCAAACCATGCTTCGCGGTATTCGGGGGCCTCGATTATAGCCCTCTGTAGCCACGCCTCGGCCTCTAATTGTTTTCCCTGCATGATTTTACACCGAGCAATGAAACGCATACTGGCGGCCCGCTCAGGCGGCCACACGGCACTTCTAAGGGCAAGATGTTTCTCAAGCGTTTCAATGGCCTTGCCGTATTCCCGATGGAACATATATTCGCGGCCTAAGTAATGCATGTTTCGGTCGTTCTCCGGCTCTTCCTTAACCGCCAGCTCCAGAAGCGGCAGGTAATTGCTGCGGCTTTTCTTCTCATCGGGCCAATGGTCAACCCTCAACGGCAAATCGCAGTATGATTCTTCGCCGTATGATTTCAGCACTTCATGAACGGGATTCTTCCAGTAGTATGATTTTGTATGAATTTTATCGGCGTTGAATGATACTCCGTCTCTGCCGTATGATTCATGGCTCCAAACATATAAATACCTTCCCCGCGTCCCGTGGAAGTTTTTCCGTATGATTTCCGCCCAGCCGGGCTGTATGATTTCGTCCAGGTCGAGGCACACCAACACGTCCGCATCTTCCGGTATGATTTTCAATGATTCATTTCGCGCTACATCAAACCTCCACGGCTGTATGATTTTGGTTTTTACGATGCAGTTGTATGATTTCAGCTTATCAACGGTTTTGTCTGCGCTCCCCGTATCGAGAACGCAGACATAATCAGCCTCTTTTGCCGTCTCATACCACCTGTCAACGAATTTTTCTTCGTCTTTAGCTATGGCATATACAGCTATTTTCATTTTCTCCCCTCAAAAAACAGTTGATGAAATAAATCTGCCCTTTCCCCGTTACTTTCGGGGTGCGTGTTATTCTGGTGCTTCCGTCAGGGTTGGCTATAACCGTTTCCTTTATCTCAAAATATCCGGCTTCCATAGCCTTTTGGGTGGGCATATTCCAGTTTTCGCCCTTCTTGCATAACCAGCCGTTATCCCTCAACCATGTGAACATTCTGTTAGCCCCTATGGGCTTCCCGTTCTGGCGTATCATCTTTGCAAGCTGTCCCACTAAGCAGCTATCGTGTGAGGCTTGCACGGCCTCCGCAAACAGCACTTTGGGGGCGTTGTGTTCTACTGTCGCTTCAAGCTCCTTCCGCCGCTCCTGCTCTTGTTTAAGGGCTGAAAACACCTTTATAGCGTTGGCGGGGTCGGCTATCATCTGTTCTATCGTAGTCGGTGTGGCGTACATACCATGTTTACGGATTGAGGGTATAACCTCATGCGTTACCCACCGCTTGAAGGCTTTTGCCTCCGGCTTGCGGGAGCCGAGCACAAGGGCATATAATCCCGGCTCATTTACTATGGTTACTTCCTGCGTCCCTCCGGGGGTGTCGGTTAAAGCTACACCCTTTTCATCCTGTTCAAGGCGTGTTAATGCATCACGGTTATTTGCGATTTCCAACGCCCGGCACACATCAGACGCCACAAACCACGGTTCGCCGTCCTTAATAGTAGTCCTTATCTCTCCAAACTGGTTGTTATTGAATATCTGTAATTCGTTCATTGTAACTCCTTTCATGTATTTATCTCACTCCGGTATGTCTATGTATTTCATCATTCTGTCTATCGCACGTTCTTCAAGGTGTTCTATTGCCTTGGGGGATTTATCCATTTTTACACCTACCCTGGTATTAGACGGCATATCCCGCGAATAGAAATGTTCGTAAAAGTTATATTTCAACTCAATTACCCTTCTCTGGTTCGCGGGGAACTCATCTAATGCGGCATCCATGAACGCTACGAATGACATATCATCGTTTATTCTTTCCAGCATTTCGGCCATTTGCAGATTATACCGCTCCTTTGCCGCCATGAGCTTTATAGCGCTCCGGGCGGTCGGGTCGGTAATGTCGCTGCCGTGCGGCATACCCGATAAAACCTGTGGGTGAATATCCGCTACCGCTTCCATTCTCTCTTTGATACTGGCTATTTTTTTATCTATTTCTTTCGCGTTTCTCTTAGCTTTCCCCCAACGAACAAGCAACCGCCTGATGTATGCCCGTTGTTCGCGTTTCGTCATTGGTTCCTCCTTAACAATTCATCTGCCGTTATGTTAAAATAATCTGCCAACCATATGATTCTGCTCGCGGTCGGCTCCATGCCGTCCATCTCATAGTGATAAATGGTCGCCGCGCTTATGCCGGTTTCGCGCTCCATCGCAGCCCGCGACTTGCCCTTCTTTTCTCGGTACATTCGTATCCTCTGCCCTATCGTCATGTTTCCTCCATACGCCGCAATGGCAGTTAGTTTCCTGACCTTCTCTGAACTCCTTGCAGATACATCTGCTTTCCTCATCCTTGATTATCGCGCAGGGACAGTATCCGCCCCCGCGCCGTATACACTCCCATATATCAGGCCGCAGTAATTCATAGCTCATTCTGCGCCCTCCCATATCAGCGGCCTTCCCTCTGCGTCTACCATTACGCACACACCGCCTTGGTATGTTTTTAGGTATTGTATGCCCGTGAGGTTATCGACATATATCGTATACAATGCACCCGTTTCCAGCGTTCGCAGTCTGTAAGTACCAGCTTCGGCCTTTCCGCACCCGCTCAGGGCGAGAATTAGCAGAGTCAATATTGTTATTGCTATTACTCGTTTCATTTTTCCTCCTTCGGTGGTTCTGGCAATGGCATCCAATGAGTAACCTCGGCACGTCCACGATGGATAAAGTGGTCGATTGCCAGATACCCTTTGTCGATATTTGGCACTCCATTTTTACTTCTGGTAGCCACCAGCACTTCCACTTGGTCTTCAGGTAATCTATCCCTCACGCTTATCCAGTTCATCAGTTACCTCCTTCGGGGGGCTCCGGCATGGGCATCCACGCAATAACAGGATTACCTCTAAACCATAGTCCGCCAAACTTTTCTATGGGATATAAAAGCCCCAGCATGTCAATGTCAGTGCTGCCGGGATCGTAGTAATACCACCATTCCGGCAATAATTGTCTCATGCGTATCTCGCCGCGAAAAATCTGTCCATCTTGCAGCAGGATAATCACCGGTTCCTTTTCTTCTGGTAGTCTGTCTCTCACTTTAATCCAGTTCATCGGCTTCCTCCTTATCCATTTTCGCCCTGTCTAATACGCAACCCGAGAGCCATATTCTAAGCCGTTCCTTAGCCGCTTCGTGCTCTATATGCTCTTTACTCATTTGCCTCCTCCGGCTTGCTCGCACCTTAGCAAATATTTCTTCCCGTGCTATGCCTATACCCAGCGCTTCAACATCTATGTATTTACTCATTTGTTTCCTCCGGCTCGCTCACACCATCGCAAATGTCCAAAATCTGTTGGAGCAATTCAATCTGCCCGTTTCTGTGACCATAGCGATACCCGGTTGTATACGTTTCGGCCGCGTCTCCACTGTTCTTGGCTTTTTCAGCAATGAGTGCTTGATACTTGGCTCTCAAATCTTCAAGTTCCACAGCCGGAGCAACATCGGCGGCAGGGATACTGTCGAGGAGGTCTATACAGTCCCTAAAACAGTCTGCCGCCTCATTGTCCCCGGCTAATACGCAATCTGTGATCCACATTCTAAGCCGTTCCTTAGCCGCTTCGCGCTCTATGTACTCTTTAGCCATTGTTTTCCCTTTCTCCAAAGCTGCAAAATCCATTGCTTGGCATAGGCCGCGCCATAACTTCATTACACCAACCTTGACTACCCAACAATTCTCTTTCGCCACATGCTAACTCTGAGTACCATTTGCAGTCCTTGCACCGCACCACTTCCACTACATCGGCGGCGGGTGCAGTTGCCATCAATTCCCTTGCTCTGCCCGGTGAACCAACATGTTCCGCATCATATCGGGCAATCAACGCCCCACGCTCTATGAACTCTTTAGCCATTGTCAGCACCTCTTCCCGCCCCATAAAAAATCTTGAATTTCTTTGGTCAACCGTTTTTGGCTCGATTGGTATGTTTGACTTGTAATTTCTCTTTGCTCTTTTTTGCCTTGATATAAATCAATCATAATCTCCCTTTCCTTCATTTTTTGTTGAGCTTCTTGTTCATCAAATCCGCATGAGAGTAAGTAGTTATAATAATCGTTATCGCTTTTGGCCATTGTTGCCCTCCGTCCTTTCTGCGTTCAGCCAGTTTTCCAGCATTTTCCGGCATTCGCTGGGTTTCAATTCGCCGAGTATTTTCGCCATTTCTATGCATTCGTCAACCACCGGGCATAGTGAGCAATTTATTCTTTTGACAAGTTTAGCCGCCAGCCATTCGGCGGATTGCTGTTTTAGGTATTCGTGGTTAGTCATGTTTCCGCCTCCTTTCAAGGTATTCTTCTTTGTTAATTTCTTCAAAACTGTCGGGAGTTTCCTTAAAAAAGCGTTCGATAATGTCCTTTTCGCCGTCAGGTTTCACTACATACCAAACTCCAATAGTGTCAAAATCACCATTCTTAGGGTCGCTTAGCCACTCGGTGCAGTAAGCCATGAATGGTTTAGCCAGTGGATAATATGGCATAGCTATGGGATATTTTTCATTGATAAGGTTGGAAATGAAACCATTTCTCCATACATTATTAAGGTCGTTTTTGTTTACACAAATAACTCGATCTACATCTATATACTCTACTTTGCCATCTGGGTATACGTCTTTGAAAAAAGAGCTCATTCGTTTGCATTGGTAACTGGTTTTGCCATCGTAACTTGATTCCATTCCCCACACATCGGGCGTATCCTCAATAGGTGTCAGCGGCTTTCCGTCAATCAGGCGATTTAGAATATTCTTCGTGAATCCGATGCTCATTCCACTATGCCCATCCTCAGCGAGGCTTTGAAGTGCCTTATATGCACTCTCATAGCAAGCACACCCATAGTCCCACTCATCGGCGTTTTTATCGCCACGTTCCAGTGCGCAAGCGATTTCAATTTCTCTTTTTGCCCATTCTGTTATGTTCATTTGTTTTCTCCTCACTTTTTAAGATTTTCTTCTTCGGCTATTTCTACCGCCCATTCAAGGGCGGCTACAATACCGCCTTTTTCACTTAATTCTGCCCATGGGCGATTATGTTGTTCTGCCCATCTTAGCCGCCTTTGCGCCTTAACAAACTGTTCTCGGAGTATGTTAAGGCGCGTCTCCTGCCATGTCATCTCGGTGCATTTCACTGGTTTTATCCTCCCTCCGTTCGCCCTGAGCGCAGTAAAACATCTCATCAACGTCGTTTTCGCCGTCATTAAACCACGGCTGATCGCAATAGCCCCAATCCGGCGCACTGCCATCAGTCAGCTCCGCAGTGCAGGGGTGATAATGTACGCAGTTTTTACATCGTACTACCACGACGGCGGCGGGAAATTTCATTAACTCTTTTGCCACTACTTGCGCTCCTTTGAGAAACGCTATTGATTCGGGCGTATTGTCTTTTTGTTTTCTCAATGTCGATAGCGTCTTACAAAGTGCTTCTACAAAAACATCAACGTTTACATATTTGCTCATCGTCCCTTATCCTTTCTTCCAGCAGTAGCTTCACAGCTTTGCATATCCACCAGACCAAATCATTCTGCCACATATCGCGGGTGGTTTGAGTGTGTATCATTCCCTGCTCCATTGCCTCCGCGCACTCTATCATCTGTTCTCGGCGGGTCATAATTTCCTCCCGCATGGCTTCATTTCGTGACACCCTGCGTACTCGCACATAGGCACAAGGTAATCCTTAAATTCAGGGCATTTTTCGTTCACCAGCAGCCGCATATTCTCAACCACTTTTCTTGTCTCTTCCGCCGCAAGGAAGCATAGTCTTTTATTGGCTATCGTCAAAAGCTCTTCGGCGTTCATGTCCCATATCATCAACACGGGTTCATCCTGCCGTGCGGCGTTCCTGTCGTATTCATGCTGTCGGTCATTCCTCTGCGTCTTAACATACGGTTGAGCGTGAGTATGGCGGCAGAGGTGGACGCTTACCCAATACGGCAGTTCTATCAAAAAAGAGAATCTTAAATACCGTATCGGCGAATGCCGCGCCGCAAGAATTTTCCTTTTCCACTCGTCCGAGGGGATTTTTACCGTGTCTTTCCCCACCGTTACTAACGCCCTGCGGTATACCTCTATCCAGTCACGCTCACCCGGATATTCCAGAAGTTCTACTCTCATTCTTCCCTCCAACAGTTCACTATCAGCTTGCTTACACCCTGAATCGGCAGTTCCTTCAAGATTTGCCTTAACCGGCAGTTGTTTTTTGCCCCGTCACAGCAAAAGCACTCATTTTTTGTGGCGGCATCGGCAAGGTCAGCTAAATCGTCATAGCTCATCACCCAATAATTTTTACTCCGTCCAGCAGGGCTTTTAATGCCTATCTGTATGTCGGTCAGTTCCAGTTGTTTTTTTAGGGTAATAAGCTGCTCGATAGGTATCGTGTCTATCAGCGCAGTATTGATTTTTTCAATATTGCTCTGCGCCAATCGGAAATTTCGCCAGCCGTTGGGGATACGGTCTACCAGCCGGTGATACTTTTCTTCGTACACCTTTAAGATATTTTCAACGGCGTACAGAGAAGCAAATAATTCTTTTCCTTCTGCGTTTATCCTTGTTCTTTCCATATCCGCCCCTCTACTCTGCCTAATTTATAGGCTTTCCAGTCGTCCCAATCCCCGAATATCGTCTGCATCTGCCACAGCATAATTTCCACGTCCGCGCACTCTTCGAGGATTTTCTTTCTGCTGCCTTGACCGTTCACCCATTTACTAAGTTCAACGGCAAGCTCGTTCAGTTCTTCAACGGCTTTAATGGCTTGATGCTTTGCACCGTAATGGTCTACTATTTCGCTGTACTTCATCGTTGCTCCTGAATAATTCGTCCGCTTTGTGAATAAGTAACTGCTTACCATCAACCTTTGCCCTTAAAAGTGCGCCCTGCATCGTCATTCGGGTGTAGTATTTCTTCGCCGCTTTGAGAGTGGTAAAGGTCTTTTGATAATTCTCTTTTCCATCGTGGATTTCGTAAAACTCATACGCTTGCAGTTTCATAAATCCCCCTCTTGATTCTTTTTCGTACCGTAAACTCTGATATTCCGGCCTTCTCAGCCATTTCCCTTACCGTCAACTTTTCTTCGCCTTGCTGTACATAAACCCTACAACCTGTCTCGTCCTTTTTCCCATCCGCCAGGTATAACGGGCATTCTCTGACGTGGTAGCTTCCACCATCCCAGCCGCTGTTATCGTGACAGTTTATCGTTGTCGGTCTTGCGTTCCAGCCTTTAACGGGCATCCCATCTTGGCGGCTCCAACTGCACCCTAAACCGGGTTTATTTGTCGCTCTCAGGCACGTCCAACATAGCGTTTGCTTCATACAACCTCAAAAAATCCTCCGCTTGCATAGTTACTAACCACTTTTCGCGGCTCCTTCGGTGGAACACCGCCGGTATAAGCTCCGGCTTCGCGTCGCGCCTCGCCTGCGCCATCCATTCATGGATTTTTGTCGTCTCGCAGCGTTTGCACTCAACGTGAATCCCCGGTAAACCTATCACGTCCGATGCGTCCCCCGTTTGTCCGCAGTATTGGGAAGTGCGCCGGGCATTGAACCCGTATTCACGGAACAGGGCGGCAAGCTCCCGTTCTCCGGCTTTGCCTTTTTCTCTCTGCGCCTTACTCATCCCAGTGTATATCCCAGTCGTTACCGTTGTCGGTGAAGGTCAACACGGTAACGCCATTAACACTTACAACGGCTTTTCCATCCTTCATGTTGTCTATCACGCTCTGGAATATGGTTTGTATTATCCACTTTGCGAGTTCTTCTGTCATAGTTCCTCCCATTCCACAATTTCATCCTCGTACAGAAAATACTTTCCGTACCATTTCACGCTTAGTTCCCCGGTTCGCCCGTTTCGGTTCTTCGCCACGATGATGCTCGCGTCCTCGCTTTGCGGGTCGGGTCGGTGAAGGAGTAATACCTCGTCCGCGTCCTGCTCTATGGCTCCCGATTCCCGCAAGTCCGATAGTCTCGGCCTTCCATCGTTCCGGCCTTCTATCGCCCTGTTGAGCTGGCACAGAAGAACGACAGGGGCATTCAGTTCCTTCGCCAGAAGCTTTATTTTTCGGCTTATGTCGGATACCTCGTTTTCTCGTGTGCGGTTCCTCAGGCTGGATTGTATTAGTCCTAAATAGTCAATCGCTATGAGGTCTAATTCCCGTTCCTGTTGCTTTATCGCGTAGCATTGTGACCTTATTGCCTCCACGGTATAGGCGTTATCCGACAGATACAACCTTGTCGCGCTCAGCTTATTTACGGCGTTCTGTATCCTGTCAACCGCTTCCTGACCGCCGCTGAACATTTCATCACGGCTGCACTTCGCATAGCTGATGATTGCCCTTTGAAGCACATCCTCCCTCGGCATTTCCAGCGAAAACACCGCTACCGTCCTGTCGAACAAAGCCATATTCACGGCTATATTCATGGCAAGTGAGGTCTTGCCTACTGACGGTCTGGCTCCGATGATGGTTAAATGCCCTCTTTTCAACCCGCCTAACGTCTGGTCGAGAACCTGAAACCCCGTTGTAAGCCCCTCAGCGCCGTTTATAAGCCCATATAGGGCCGTGTCAAAGTCTTTCCCTACCCTGCTTACTTTACGCCCTCCACGCGCCCGTACAGCGTCTATAACGCCCTGCATACGGTCAAGATATCCCTCGTCCTTTCCCGATTTCATGTCCTTGACCACTTCCCGCAGTCCCGAAATGGCGTGTCGCTTTCTGGATTCCTCCAGAACCACCTTGATGTGATAATCGACATTTGCTGCTGATACAGTGCCGGTGACTATTTCCGTGATGTACTGTATCCCACCGGCCCTGCCGCCTAGCTTGTCAGCTACCGTTACGGGGTCTACCGGCTCGTTTGCGTTGAAAAGGGCAAAGATAGCGGAAAATATCTCTTGGTGTTCCGGCCTCTCAAAATCGTCAGGTCTCAATTCCCCGCATATTCTCTCTAAAGCCTCACGACTGAGAAGCGCAGAACCTAAAACAGCTTTTTCGGCAAGCACAGTTTCTCGTAGACCGGATTATCCCATGTCGAGACGCGGGGTATCTCGCTTCTGCTGCGTTCCCATGTCCTGACAGCAGCTTTCCAGTCCTTCATCTTGTTTTTCCCCACCATCCAACCTTTAGAAGCGTAGAAGTCATAAAACTTCTCCGGATCAACGCTGTTCCTGCGTTCCTTGCAGTATTCCCTCACGGCTTCAAGTGTGGGTGGTATCCCCTTGGGGGGGATTATAGAGGGGGATATATTATCTTTGTCTTTATCTTTATCTTTATCTTTATCTATTGTATGTACCCTATTTGGGTTCGGTTTGGGTATCAACTTGGGTTCGGTTTGGGTATCAACTTGGGTATCAATTTGATTCCTTTTTTTGATACCTAAATCAATACCATTGTCATATAGCTGGACGATTTCATACTTCCCGGTAGCCCCCCTGTCTCCTGCTTTGTATTTAATCAAGCCCTGCTGTATCAGTATATTGCGATACCTCGTTAAACCGTTCTTATCAAGTCCCGCCATCGCTTGCAGCGTTGAATTAGGCGCGTTAAACTCCCGCTTCCAGCCTGCCGTATTTGCACAATCTAAAATTGCAAAGTACAAATATCCGGCTCTGGAAGGTAGGGCGTTTAGTTTTACCCAATTCCAATAGGCGTTTATCTGACTGATGTATTGCATCATTAACCTCGTATGTATTCGTTCAGTACGTCCCTTAACCTTCTCATGTCATCCGGCGCGAAAGAAATTGATTTTTTAATCCGATTCTCCCGTTTGTCCCATAGCCCTAACACATAAAAGGGCTTGTAGGTGTCCGGGTATGCCATAAGGTAGAGTTCTATCGACCAGCCATCGCCCTCGCCTATCGTGGCAAGGCGGCTTTCTGTTACGTACTCCATGACTAAAAGGGTAAAGGCTCGTCGTCTATTTCGGTAAACCCTGCCGGAGTGTCCGTTTTTTCTCGCGGCGTGAGAAACTCAACGTTTTCCGCTGTGATTTCGGTTATGTACCGCTTGTTTCCGTCCTTATCCTCATAGCTCCTGTTCTGTATCTCACCTTCTATGAGGACTTTACGGCCCTTTGAAAGGTACTTCCCGCACAACTCGCCCAACTGCCGCCACACTACTATATTGAGATAGTCAACAGGGGGTTTACCGTCAGTGCCCTTGTATCTGCGCTGCACCGCTACCGTAAAGGTGCATACGCTTGTTCCGCTTGTGGTCGTCCTTAGTTCTGGGTCTTTCGTCAGGTTTCCGGTCAAAATTGCTTTATTCATTTTTCCACTTCCTATACGTTAGTTTTTCTTCGTTCCAATCGGGATACTTTGCCATGAGATACGCTCTCAGCTTTTTTCTAAGCTCCGGCCTCCTTTCCGAATTATCATAGTCCCTATGGCACTCAGGACACAGTGTAACGATGTTTTGTTCTATCCCCTTACCGTTATGGCTTCGCGGGATAAAATGCGCCACAGGGCTTCCTGTGCGCCCACAGAGGACGCATAACTGATGATCTCTCTCCCATACCCGCGCTTTGACCTTCGGGGGTATCTCACACGCCTTGGTTCGTTTGCTTTTCATTTTGTGTTCCCCCATTCTCTGGATAGCTGCCCTTCGAGTATCCTTATCTTTAGCTTCTGCGCGTTTATCGCTTCCACCGCCGAATCATATAGGCTCTCAGCTATGTCCCGTTCCATTCTCAGTTTGGCTATATCTTCTTCGCCCTTGGCAATGTCCAAAAGGTGTGTTACCGGCTGCCCCTCGGCGCGGAGGACGGTAAGCCTTTTAGATAGCGCCATTCTGTACTCGCGCTCTGTTTCGGCCTTTTTCCGTCCTCGCGGTTTTAGCTCCTGCACCGCCCTGTCAAGTAGGGCTTGCTCTGTCATTATTTCGTCCCACAGCTCCATTTAAGCCCCCTTTGCGTTCAGCTTGTCGAGCGTGGTGCTTAACTGCTCCCGCGTCATATTCCACACGTCCACACCGTAGTTCTTTTTCGCCGCTTTATTGGCTAAATCCACGCTCCCCTTGCACAGGGCTATAACTTCCTCCTGCATGGCCTTTACGTCAGGATCGGCGGAAAACGTGTCGTAAACGTTGGGTTTAAATTTCGAGCGGGATGGAGACGTTGCATTGGTTTCCGTTTCCGGCTGAACAAACTCTTCGCTCTCGCTATCGGACATTATCCCAGAGTAAGCGAACTTTGAGAGTTTCAACACAACGCGATCAAACAACCTCTTATAAGCCATGGCGTATGGATAAGCGTTGCTACAGTTTTTGTCGTTTACCTCGCCCACTTCGTAAATACCCTGTTCATCATTGCAATAACTGTATACCAGTGAGTTTTTATATCCGTCCTTGTCAAAAAACACACAAGAAGGAGTGAACTTGCTTTCAAGACAGTCATTGATCTTTAAACACCCGTTGTGGCTGATTATTAGGCCGCTGTACGCCATCTTGTCTTTCTTTGCGGTGAGATTCATCAGTATCCAGAAATCAGCCTCCGTAAGGCCATATTTACCGCTATTGATGGCCTCTATGGCCTTTTCCTTTGCGGCAATATACTTGGGGGATTGCCATACCGGCTTATCTCCATCTTTTGTATGTTCTACAGTCTTTTCGTTAAACATGCTCCCCTCACTTTATCTGCAAATTCTGCTTTACAACGATTTCCGCGCCCTCTGCCGTCCCGCCGGATTTCAGAAGCTCTTTTATCGCCGTTTTGTTAGGCACGGGGGGCTTATAGGTCAGAAGCTCGTCATGCCCCTGCGCCGCCCACTTTATAAAGGCTTCCTCGTTTACCTCGACGCTTTCTGACTTTCTGAATGTCAGTTTGTTCCGCTTGCTTTCAAACTTTTCCTTATTGGATAGCTGCATCTGCGTTGCAAGGTATCCTTTAAGCCACTCGGCCTTATTGGCCTTAGCCTTGGCTCTGGCGGTGAGATTGTCGGCTTCCTCCTTGATGCTCTTTGCCTCTGCGGCAAGGTTCTTTATCATGCAGGCCACGTTGTCAATTTTGTCATCGAGCTGCATATCAAGGCTTTCGAGGGTGTCATACACGGCTTCTTCGGGTATCTCTCCGCGGTCAACCGCGTCCATAAAGTCATTGAGATTCTTCGCTATGTCGTAAAGTGACATTATCTCGCCTCCTGTTTTAAAAGATTAGGGTCATATCGGTCATAGTAGGTGTCCTCAAACGGTTTGTAGGCTTTAGCTAAAAGGTACTGCTCCATTACTCACCTTCCTTTTCCAGCCTCTTGTCTATCTCGTTCCGATAAAGAGCTTTCCACAGGTCGCGGTCATGCCGCACTTCGGCAAGCTGTTCCGCAAGCATGACGATTATTTCATCTTTTGTCATTTCGCTTTCCTCCTTGGGATAATCAGTTCTTTTGATATGTTTTTAGCTCATTCACTCCACTTGCCTGGCGTTGAGCTTGCCGCGCTCGATCAGTTTGTATATTTCGTGCCTGTCGATGCCTAGCCGTTCCCTCGTCTCATGCGTTGTCAGCCACTCGCCGTCCACTTCGATGATCCACTTCTTGTGTATACGCGGCGGCTCGCTTTTCCCGTCCGGCAAAAACAGCGGGCAGGCGCGGATGACGTAGGACTGTATAAATGTCGTGTAGTTTTTGCCGTGGTAATAGTCGCTGCTCTTCAGTGTTGTTTCCCTTGCCTCCCAGCCCTCAACGGGTTCGGGATCGGCGCGGCGAGACCAGCTACAGCCCATGCCCGGCGCGTTGGTCGCCCTCCGGCAACGCCAGCACAGAGTTTGTCCGGTTATGCACGCTTCCATATCTATCTCCTTTTGCGGGGTGCGAAGGCGTATCCCGCCATGCACCCGATGAAAAACATCGGTATCCCCCAACTAAAAAATGCTCCCCACATATTTGCCTCCTTACTTCCCGTTAAGTTTTTTCCTTATTGTCCGCGTCACGCTTTCGTGAAAATACCCGTTCACATCAAACCGCGTTCTTTCCTGCTTCCGGCGTTCTTCCCGCTTCCTTTTCTCCTGCCGTGCCGTTATATCGGCGACAAACTTTTCCCTGCTTACCACGGCTCACCTCACATAGTACCCGGCGCAGTTATCGTATTTGTGCTTCCGCCTGGCTTGCAGTTCAAGGCTTTTCTCGTCCTCTACCATTGCTGCCATGCTCCGCACCAGAACCAGCGGTGATCCCTCGTGCGTGCCCTGGAGCCGCCCATCCTTGAGCATGGCGTAAACCGTCTTAGGATTCACGTTCAGCAGCTTCGCCGCCTGAATGGGTGGTACATACTCGCCGTGCATCTTCACCATGCGCTCCTCCAGCGCCTCGACACTGTTTATACGTTCGTCCACGGCGGCGGTTATCATGTCCCGCAGGAGCTTGTTAAAATCGTTCATGGCTTACCTCCTAAATAAAAACCTTTCGCAGCTCTCTCCCGGTATCCGGTGCTTTATTCGTCCGTAGGCGCAATGCCCGCAGTTTACGGGGCTATATGCGCCGCCATAGTAGGTGTAGTGTTGATAGTAGTGCTGACAGTTGGCGCAGACTGGTTCCCGTTCTCCTATGTTGTATTTCATGGCTTCCTCCCGCTCGTTATAGTGTTCTATTCGCGCACTTCCTATTTATATTGTAGTGTTCTAATCGCGCACTGTCAATACTTTTAGTGTTCTATTAGCACACTTTTTTTGAACTCTCGTGCGGTGTACAATCAGTACACTACATAAGCGGAGGTGGCATTATGGATTTCGGCAAGCGCCTTAACCAAACAAGGAAGGAACGAGGGAAAACCGCTCAAAACATGGCTGATATGCTCGGTATTGGTATTCGTTCTTATCGTGCTTACGAAAGCAACACCCGCGAACCATACTATGAAACGTTGGTGAAAATCGCCGACTACCTTGACGTGTCTACCGATTTTCTTCTTTGTCGAGATGATTTTCTCGCAAAACACGCTGATTAGTTTCAAGCAAGTCCTCTAATTTGTCCCATATCCAGATAGCACCCAACTTGTCGCCTGTTTCAATCGCTTTATAGTAGCGGATATTTATCCCCAAGTAGTATTCCGCTACCGCCTGTTGTGTAAGCCCTTTGCTCTTTCGGGCGGCTTGTAGGTTTAATCTCATAGCTTTATCCCTTTCCTTGTGAGTAGAAAGTCAAGTTGGTTTTTGCTAACATACTGCTAAAGAGGTGGTAACAATGGCAACTAACAAAATCCAAACAGGATTGCGGCTCAACGAAACAATTTACGATAAGCTCAAAGTGCTTTCTGACCGCGAGAATCGCTCTCTAAACAATCTTATTGAGCATATCCTCCAACTACACCTTGATGATTATGAACGCACCCACGGGGCTATTGTGTTGCCTGAACAGTAACACGCCCGTTCCGCAGGGTCATTCCGAGGTCAATAAGCATCAAAAGCAAAGAATTAAGGGAAACGCCCATTTCATTAGCTACTTCGCATAGTTCGTTGTAGCGTTCTTCGGGTATTCTCAAACCTGTTTGCACTTTGTTCATAGCTTTATCCCTTTCTTTGGAGGTATTTATGTCCCCAAACGCTGAAACTGTAACGCTTTCCATGTACTATGCTTATAAGGCTCGCGCCGCAAAGGGTGTCTCCCTCGATAAGGCTATTACCTTCGGCCTGGATTTCCCCGGCTTGCGCCCCGTGTTAAACGAGCTTGTGCGCTTCGGGGTGGTTCGCTCAAATACCATAGATACCGTGCAGCTTTCCTTGTCATTTATTAGCCATCTGGATAACGAGAGTAAGCAACGTGCCCAAAAAAGAGCTGAGGAGAACGAGAATGACGCCAAGGCGAATGTAGAGCAGGTGAAGCAGTGGCGTCACGAATGGCGTATCGCACTTGTTTCCGCTTGCGCAAGCTCTATACTCACGCTCCTTATCGAGCATTTCACTGAAATACTCGTCTTTATAAAGGAATTTTTCCATTAAGCTCTTGCGTTTCATCGTTTCCCCCTTTCGACAGATTGTGATAAATACTTTTCCACGGCTCGGGAAGAGGGGTAATAAAGCCGCCGCTGACGGTCACGTCCCCTACAAGCTCTACCTCGATTACGGGGGGCTTCCCTGCTTCGTGGGTGATGGTGTACTTTCGTACAATATCGCTTACCGATATGCCGTTGATGGTTATTTCTCCGCTTGTGTCGTTTGTTTTGATTTCAACGTGGTTGTTCATCGTTTCCCCCTTACGCTGTTCGTTCGTCAGCTCTAAATAGTGTGTCTTTGTTTGTTAATCGTTCGCGGTCACTTGTGAAGTGTCTAAATTTGTAAAAAAAACTTCCGTAGGATTATCAATTCCCAGAATACTTATCATCTTCTCGGCATCCCTTACGGTCAACGTGTTCTTTTTTACTTTGGCAACTAAGGTGGATTCGCACATATCAAGCTCATGTGCCAGTTCTCTTTGTGTTTTTCCGCAACGTGCCAACGCTGCTCGATACAAATTTCTGTTAATTCTGACCGCCCCCTTGCGTCACTTATTAAGTGACTAAAGTGTAACATGGGTTTGGTCACTTGTCAAGTGTTTTTAAAAAAGAAATTGCATATTCTAAAGTGACGTGGTAATATATAACCGAGGTGATGATAAATGACCCTTGGCGATAAAATACGGGAGTTGAGAAGGGCCGCCGGGCTTACCCAGGGTGATTTGGCGAAGATGCTCAACACGACAAAGCAGACCATAGGGAAGTACGAACAGGGCATTGTATCTAATCTTCCTTTGTCTCGAATTGTCGAGCTTGCCAATGCGCTCAACACCAGTCCCGCCTATTTGATGGGCTGGACAAACGAACGACGCCGAATGAACCAAAGTGTGAGGATTGAGGCGATTATGAACAATTTGGACGAGAACGAGCAGCTTCAGCTTTTATCTTATGCTGAATTTCTAATGCAGCAGCATAAGAAAAAAGAAGGTCGGTAGCTTCCGGATCGTGCTTTAACTGTTCAACGATTGCAAGAATTTGTTCCCGCGTTGTCATCTATTCTACCTCCAAACACTTGTTCTGTTTTGATAATAACACGTTAGATTCAAAAAGAAAGGGGGAATTTGTATGAGAGTACCATAAGAGGGACTGCGCTCAACGATGTTGCACAAATCGTGCCTCAAATTTAATCGGCAGGGGCGATTTCTCACCCCCGCCTAAGACGGTGGAGAAGCATCGGGGAACCGTCCTGAATAAAGCATAGCATTTATACCGCTCTAATCAATACTCATAAAGAAGCGTTTCGCTAACATTCTTGTTTTTTCGCCACACATAAATGAAGAAGGTGATACCATTTGTTGTTATATGAACATTTACGCGCCATGAAGGACGCAAGTAATATGACGGCGCAGCAGATAGCGGACAAAAGTAGTGTGCCCGTTGCCACGGTAAACCGCGTGCTTCAGGGCTTAACGGAAAATCCGGGGTTTGATACGGTCTACAAACTGGTAAAGGCCATGGGCGGGAGCCTGAACGATCTGGACGAGGATAGGGTGTGTGAGCCGGAATCGCTGACGCAGTTATACGAAAGAGGGTTAGAGTACAGGGAACGGAAGATAAAGAAGCTGGAACGCACGATAATGATAATAGCAGTATTTACTTTTATTGTTATGGCGGCGGTCATAGGAATGCTGGTATATGATATGATGCACCTCGATAGAGGGTGGATAATAAAATAAAGAATCCCCCGTGCCGAATTAGAGGGCGGCAACAGGGGATAAGGCGGATGCTTCTCCGCCTCCGATTTTAACACAACGGGAGGTTTTTGTAAATGGCAAGGCAAAGCGACGGGAGACACCGGGCGAAGGTGACGATTGGAAACGGTATCGTCAAGTACGTTTCAGGCAGGACGAAGAAGGAGCTGGAGGCCGCAAAGGAGGCTATCCGGCAGGAATATATCACCGGCAGGAATACGCCGGAAAACGCCATGTTCGGCGCATACGCCATACAATGGTATAACACATACAAAAAGCCGAATATAGGCGCATCGGCGCAGAGCAGTTATAGAACCGCGCTGAATAAGCACATACTGCCGGTGCTGGGGGATAAGCGTTTAGCGGCGATATCCGCCATGGACTTGCAGGAGCTTATCAACTCAAAGGCGGATACTTGCACAACGATAATTGAGAATGTATATCATATTCTGGAAAGCATATTCAAACGGGTATATACGGAAGGGATAATACCCCGCGATATAACCGTAGGATTAGAAAAGCCGTCCAAGGCCAAGGAGAGCCGCCGGGCACTGACGGAAGCGGAGGAAGCCGCCGCGAAGGTGCTGATGCATGAGGAAAACGGCCTGCTGGTGGCATTGCTGTACTACACGGGCATGAGACTCGGCGAAGCCCTCGGCCTGCAATGGGAATGCGTTGATTTCAGGAAGAAGGTCATACACGTCCGGCAGCAGGTCAATTTAAGGAAGGGAACGATAGCCCCGCCCAAGACGAAGGAAAGCATACGGGATATACCCCTGCCGGACGAGCTGGCAGAAATGCTCGTGCGGGGATTCCCGCAGGCGTTCGTGTTCCCCGCCCCCGATGGAACATACTACCGCAATTCCTCTTCAAATAGGCTTTGGCGTTCGCTGATGGAGCGCATGGCAGAGTTGGAGCCGGACATAGAGACAAGAGAGGACGGTTCCTCTATCCTCACGCCGCACTACTTCCGGCATAATTACGCCTCAATACTGTATAATGCGGGTATAGACGTTTTAAGCGCAAAGAAGTTTTTAGGGCATAGCAACGTAAAGACTACCCTTGAAATTTATTCACACCTTTCAAAGGAAAAAGAGGACGCAAACGCCGCCGCCGTGAGAGGTGTTTTCAAAAAAAGGTTGCCGGAAAGTTGCCAGAGCGAAACCACAAAATGAGCACAAGCAATCAAAAAAGCCCTAAATACCTAAGAAAAACGCCCGTGCAACACAGGCGTTTTTGATGT
>ERZ779869.482-NODE-482-length-45686-cov-4.020052_pt1 | contig 45686 bp, 35 predicted proteins | sample MGYA00511557_ERZ779869 | MGnify/ENA primary metagenome ERZ779869 (study PRJEB29588, sample SAMEA2154620) | human gut metagenome | biome: human gut; feature: human-associated habitat; material: faeces | place: Denmark | collected 2008/2010 ... | reverse complement strand
GCAAACAATAGAAATATCTCTTCCAAGCGTTTCAATTTGTTCAATCATGGCATTAAATACGCCTGTTCTTTTATTTACAACGAAACCTTCAGGTCGAATACCAACATAAATATCTTGATTTGCTAAAGGTTCTGTCAATTCAAAAAGAATATCTTTTCCGATATAAACTTTATTATCTTGAATTTGTCCAGTAAAAACATTAATAGGAGGAGTACCTAAGAATTGGGCAACAAATAAATTTTTTGGATTATTATAGACTTCTTGTGGTTCTGCTCTTTGTTGTTCTATTCCATCTTTCATGACGACAATTTCATCACTAATACTCATTGCTTCTTCTTGGTCATGCGTAACGAAAATGGTTGTAATTCCAGTTTCTTTTTGTAGACGTTTGATTTCTTCTCTAGTTTGTAAACGTAATCTTGCATCCAAGTTAGATAATGGTTCATCTAACAACAAAACTCTTGGTTTTTTAACTAAAGCTCGAGCAATGGCAACACGTTGTTGTTGACCACCAGAAAGTTGGTTGGGTTTTCGATCCAATAAATTTTCAATTTGAACCAATTTAGCAGTACTATAAACCATTTCTTCAATTTCAGTTTTCTTTAAACGTCTTTTCTTTGTCACATCATTTCCATTTTTATCTTTTACTTGTTCTTCAACTTTTAAATTTTCTAATGGGAAAGCAATATTTTTAAAGACAGTCATGTGGGGATATAGGGCATAGTTTTGGAAGACTAGTCCAATTCCTCTTTTTTCAGGTGATAATTCTGTGACATCTTCATCACCAAAAAAGATTTTACCGCTTGTCGGCTCTAGTAAACCAGAAATCATATAAAGCGTCGTAGATTTACCACAGCCAGAAGGACCAATCAGCGCCGTAATACTCTTCTCCTCAATATTGATATTAATATTCTTTAATGCCTGCACCTGTCCATACCACAGACACATATCCTTTACAGTAATTACGCTGCTCACTGATTCTTCCTCCTCTGAAAATACTTACCTAACAAAGTTGCAGTTAAATTGATAAACACGGTTAATACCATTAAGATTGCTGCAATCGCAAATGCAACACCAAACTCACCCTGCTCCTTAGCATACATGTAAAGCGCAACTGTAAGTGTTGCACCTGCACTGTGAAGACCATCTATCATTCCATTTACTGCATGTGCAAGACCTGCGGTGAAAAGAAGCGCTGCTGACTCACCGATAATTCTTCCGACAGAAAGAATACATCCTGTCACTACACCATCAATACATCCTGGAAGTACAACGGTACGAATAACTCTCCACTTTCCTGCGCCAAGTCCAAATGCACCCTCACGGTAACTTTGCGGAACTGTCTTTAAGCTCTCCTGGGTTGTACGCATGATAGTTGGAAGATTCATGATCACAAGAGTAAGCGCACCTGCTAAAAGAGATGTCTGCAAGCTTAAAAACTGACAGAAAAACAGCATTCCGACAAGACCATATATAATAGAAGGAATACCTGAAAGTGTCTCTGCTGCATACTCGATCATGCCAACTATTTTTTTGTTTGTGGCATACTCAGTCAGATATATTGCAGCACCAACACCAAGCGGAAGTACAATTACAAGCGTTGCAATTACAATATAAAGTGTATTTAAAATATCAGGCAAAATACCAATGTTGTCATCTAGGTAGCTTGGAGATGTGGACACCAGCTTCCAGCTTATATTCGGAACACCTCTATATAATACATATCCGATCATAAACAATACAAGTCCACATGTAATTGTTATGGAAAGCCCCATCAAAAACTTCATCAGACCTATATAAAGCTTGCGCTTTACCCCTGGTCCATTCTTTGCAGTAGCACGCACTGTCATTACCGATTTTACATTTGCTGTCTGCGACGCCCCTATTGCTTCCTGTTTTGTCATCTTACTCACTCCTTTTATGAATCCGTTTTTCAGGCTTTCTCATGCTTTAAGAAAAAGTTCAGTGTTGCATTGATCAGCATGATGAACAAAAACAGCACTAACGCAATTGAAAACAGCGCCTGTCTTTGCAGTCCTGCTGAATATGACATCTCACTGGCAACAGCAGTCGTCAAAAAACGAACACTCTGGAACAATGACGGCATATTGGGAACATTTCCTGAAACCATCATAACTGCCATTGCCTCGCCAATTGCACGGCCCACACCTAATACAACTGCTGCTGCGATACCACTTCTTGCAGCCGGAACTGACACCTTAAAATATGTCTCAATATCTGTCGCACCAAGTGCAAGTGATGCATCCTCATATTCCTTTGGCACTGCCTCAAGCGCATTCAGTGAAACCTTAATGATAGACGGCAAAATCATGATTGCAAGTACGATAATCGCTGCCAGAAGGCTTGCACCATCTGGCACATTAAACAATTTGCGGATACCAGGCACAAGAATCAGCATACCGACAAGACCATAAACAACAGACGGAATACCTGCTAAAAGGCTGACAGCTGTCTCAATAACACCTCTTACCTTTGGTGATGCAATCTTTGCCAGGTAGACAGATGTGAAAAATCCGACTGGAACACCAAGCAAAATTGCACCTCCTGTTCCGTAAATACTTGTCATGATAAACGGTAAGATTCCAAATGATGGCTCAGAGGCGGTCGATGCCCATTTTGTGCCAAATAAAAACTGAAACAGACCAATTTTTGCGATTGCCGGCACACCGGAAATTACCAGATAAACTGTAATTAGCAATACACATCCGACCGTAATCAGTCCGAGAATCAAAAATATGCCATGTACTATTGTCTCTAACAGACTCTCTTTGCTCTTCATAAATCCTCGCACCCTTCCAATTGTGATTATTCTGCTACCGGAACAGCACCTGCTGCCGAGATAATATCTGCTGCATCCTTTGAAGTTACATAATCGAAGAATGCCTGTGCTGCCTCTGATAATTCAGTACCATCCTTTGTAACAAGAACGAATGGACGCTGTACCTTATAAGAACCATCCTTTACTGTTTCCTCAGTTGCCTCAACACCATCTACTGATACCTTCTTTACAGTATCCTTTACTGCTGCTAAAGATGCATATCCAATTGCACCTGGATTGCTTGAAACAGTTGTGATAACATCACCTGTAGAGGTAAGCTCCTGACGATACTTGCAGGAATCAGATGTACCTGTAATAGACTCGAAACCATCTCTTGTACCACTTCCTGCCTCACGGCCAATCAGAACGATATCAGCATCCTCTCCGCCAACCTCACTCCAATTTGTGATCTCGCCAGTGTAAATCTTTGCGATATCATCAAGTGAAAGATCCTCTACTGTATTTTCCTTATTAACAATGATTGCAATACCATCAAGTGCCAGTGTAGTTTCTACTAAGCCCTGGCTCTTCTCCTCATCCTTTAATGCACGGCTGGAAAGACCGATATCGCAGCGTCCCTCAGATACAGCAGTGATTCCAGAACCAGAACCAGTTGGGTTGTAAGTAAATGTAGCATCAGGATTTGCCTTTGTAAATGCCTCACCAAGAGCACCGATTACCTTCTCCATAGAAGTAGAACCATCAGTTGCAACGCTTCCGGATACAGGAGTCTGTGCATCTGCCTTAGACTCAGCTGCTGCAGCAGATGTATCCTTAGCCTCAGTCTTAGCTTCTGTAGAAGCGGTAGTTGCTGCTGTTGATGCTGTTGTTGACGCTGTAGTCTCCTTTTTATCTGTCTTTCCGCATGCGGTCAATGTTGAAATTGCAAGAGCTGCGGTTACTGCCATAGTGATCATCTTTCTCATAATAAAAACTTCCTTTCTGTTTCTACCCATTTTGTTGTGTTTGTTTTGTTTTCTCTTAACGCCACTAATCTTATTGTTTCTTTGTAAAATCAGAAAGCAGTGATATGTCAAATTTATGTAAAAAATAAAAAGAGCCACCAGGGACACGTAATGTCCCCGATAGCTCCTAACTATCGTCAGGCTTTATCATACTCTTCAATCAGGCACTGCTTCAACTGCATTCGCTAAGTCCTGCCTAATTTCTTCATTATTTGTATACTCCAGCATTTCAGTCTTATCAACGTAAATTTCAGAATTTACTGCCACCTGAAATGCCTGATTCCCAGGATTTACAAACATGCCCATACTTTCTCATTCCTTTCTGTTAATTTGGTTTCACCATAACCCGACATTTTTTATGATAAAATGCAATTCCATATTTCAAGATTTTCTGATAACCTTTGTTACACAGCTCCTGCACATAATTTTTATCCTCGATTTGCTGTAACGCTCCACGGCAGTCTGTATCAAGGTTCTTTTCATCGCTACTATATTTTAGCTCAATCACAACTCCAATCTCATTCTCTGGTTCTGTTGTCTCTATAAGAATATCGCTAAAGCCATCGCCGGACTCTCGATTGGATAAAATCTCCCAGTCTCGCCTGTATCCTAAAATTCCAATCATCAATCCATGGTAGAAATTTTCGTGAAGCGATCTGGCAAAATTATCGCGGATGCTGATTGTTTTTCCCATGTACTCAGTCAGCAGCTGTTCAACAGCCGATTCATTTGCCGATACGATTGCATTGCAAAAGTCTTCAAGCAACTTGCCGTTTTGGGCAACCTCCTTGCGAAACAAGGTTAACACACGCTCAATGATAATATTGCAAATCTCTCGATTGGGAACTGCAAGGCGGTAATATCCATTTCCGATATAGCCGCGCTGTGTCAGGTAACCTGTCATAAAAAGTGTACTCCACAGATTGTCGATACTCGAATACAGCTCCTTATAAGTTATCATCTCATCTACCTTTTGCGTGATGAACTCGCCATTTACCAACCGCTCCAATTCGCCTTTTGTTAGCATTCCAGGATCATTGATACTGTCGATAAAATGATTGATCACATCATTTCCACTTGTATTCATCCAATAATTTTTCGGCTCTGCATTTGGATTGCTGCGATGATCATCACAATAATTCACAACATCCCACGGACAATAGACATCCGCATTACCGAAGCGATAGCCATCGTACCATTCCCTTACCTGATTAAAATGACGATCCAATCCATAATATTTTAGCATTGATTTTACTTCTTCATTTGTAAAGCCAAATGTCTCATCAAACTCAACATCGGTAATTGAATACACCTTAAAATTATTTAAACCTGTAAAAATGCTTTCCTTTGCAATACGCAGGCACCCCGTCAGCACCGCAAAAGCAAGGCTCTCATTCGTCTTTAATACATTTCCAAAAAGATTCCGAATCAAAAGAACCATCTCGTCATAAAAACCATTTTCATATGCCTTCGCTAACGGCACATCGTACTCATCAATAAGCACAACAACCTTTTGAGAAAAATAGGTTTCCAACAATTCTGTAAAATCTTGAAGACTACTGGTAATCGAATCTTCTTCCATTTGCCGATTTAATAACCGCATAAAAAGCTCTCTATCAATCGAATCCATTCGATCACTTTCTAATAGAAAACGATACCGTCTTGCTTCCTTGTTAATTATTTTGATAAGCTGTGCCTTTGCTTTTTCATAGGAATCTGCATCCACACCTTTTAAACTAATTGCAATCACAGGATATTTTCCCATATATCGCTCACACAACGCCGCATTTTTTGAAATATGAAGCCCTTCAAATAAAGAGGGATCTGTTCCTATTTCAAAAAATCGTTTTAACATACTCATGTTTAATGATTTTCCAAAGCGGCGCGGCCTGGTAAACAAGGTTACTTTGCTTCTCTTTTCAAGAACTTGCTCAATCAATGCCGTTTTATCAACATAATAATAGCCTTCCTCTCGAATCTCTTTAAAATCTTCGATTCCAATCGGAAGCATGAATTGATTTTCCATAATCCCTCCTTCTGCTTTCTGAAAAGCGATGTCATCTCAAAAGTTCACACTGTTGCTTTTTGTTTGTATACTTATATGTTACCTCGAATTAAATAATTATGCAAGCACTTTTTGTAAAAGAAAAAGCGCTGCTCTTTGCAGCGCCCCTTCCATCAAGAAACTTCATCTATCGGTGTAAGTACACCGGCATCCATCTCATACACCTTATCGCACAGACAGCGAATGTCTTCCATGTTATGGCTGGCAAGAAGAATCGTCGTCCCCTCTGCCTTTAAATTCAGAAAGATCTGGCGCATTTCCTCCACGCCTCTCTTATCCAGTCCATTCATCGGCTCATCCAAAATAATAAGCTTTGGCTTCTCCATAATAGCCTGTGCGATTGCAAGCCTCTGCCTCATTCCAAGTGAAAACTTCGCCACCTTTTTTCTTCCGGTATCTCCTAATCCAACAGTTTCTAATACCTGTTTCACATCTTCCTTTGTGATCCGGTGACGAATCGCCGCCAGATTATACAAATTGTCATATGCATTTAAATATGGAATAAAATCCACATTTTCAATGATCGCGCCAACATCCTGCGGAAAATCCACGTCCTTTCCCACACGTTTTTTTCCTACAGTTACCGTACCCTGTGTTGGCTTTAAAAAGCCTAAAATCAGCTTCATCATAACTGTCTTGCCTGATCCATTTCGTCCCACAATGCCATGAATCAGCCCTTCTTCAAATTCAATTGAAAGCGGCTTTAACACCTCGACCGACCGAAAGCTTTTTGATACACCATCTAATACAATATAAGGTTCCATATACACACCTCGCTTTTTAACTATAATCGTATCTGCCTATTTTCAGATTCATGACAGCAAGCGGCACAAGAATCATTCCTGCCAAAAACATACACGCATAAGAAAACGTCGGATTAACACGATTAAATGCAGTCGTGCTTAAATTTCCGACACGGCTCATGCTGAATGGAGAGATAAACAACAAATATTTACTTGTCACTCCGACTCGCACAACCGTTGCCCAATAGTCCATCGCAATTCCGATTCCACCAATTGCAATACCGGGACCACTCGGCCACAGCATGTGAAGCATCATAGTCAGAAAACCAGTTGCCATTCCAATCATCAGGCAAAGAACAATGCATCTGCCAAACAGCTGCAGCGCCGTTGTCTGGCGCATAACCGAAACTGGGAATGAAAAATAATTGGAAATTCCATAACCAAACGGTGCATTGATCATCTTTACAAAGGTTGTCGTCCACGCTGTCTGAAATGTTACCTGCGGCACAATAAGAAGCAGCAGTAATAAAAATATATACGCAAAATAGATCACTGTAATTGCGACAATATACACGATCTGTCCCCAGAGCCAGCTCCTTCGGGAAGTACGCAGCAGATACTGGTATACACCATCATCACGATATGGAATGTCACATATAATCAGCACAAAACCAATCCATATCGTAAACGACGTATACATATTGTTGGTCACAACAAGAAACATCTCCATAATACCAATTTTCTGTCCCGACTCCATCAGGCCACCACGCACATCACCAAAATAGAGATAGAAAAAGACGGCCAGACAAATACAGATTACAAGTGTTTTTCCCTGAGACAGACAGCGCTGAAAATTTAATTTTACATAGGCGTTCATTCTTCTCATGCTATCCATTGATCCCCCTCCATTTCATCTCTCGGTAATAAAGAAATCCAAGCACCGCGTATGCAGCGAGATTCCGAACAATACACATCGTCAATCCACCGTCAGCAGTACGTTCCATTCCAAACGGTGTATATAACGACCACGTCATAAAGCCTCCAATATAACCTCCAATTCTTGTAAGAAGAAATGGCAGCGTATAAAATACATATTGATTTGTGCAAAATACAGAAACGCACAATCCAATCAATACATAAATACCAATCTGAAATGAATATCCCAATGCATGCAAAATCGCCACCGGATAATATCCGATTACCAAAGCCATTTTATACCAAAAAGGTTCTATGTCCCCAGACAGTGTTCCCCCAAAAAGTAATTTTATTGATTCTACTGTACCGCCCTGTCTTACTCCCGGAACAAACACCACGCACAAAGCGAAAAACAACAATACACTTATCATATAAAGTATGATTCCACCAAGCACAGCTGACACAATCTTCGCGATGCAATATCGCCGCTGTCCTGACCGCATCTGCATCAACCAATCATAGTGTCCCTTTCGCTCATCAAAGTAATTGCCCGCTGCCACAATTGGAAAAATCAATGTCTGAACAAAGGCTGTTACACCATAATTTTCTGTGAGGAAAAACAAATCAAAAATTCCCGTCTCATAACCTGCTCGCAAATCTGTTTCCACACCTAATATCATGATTCCAATATACACAACTATGCAAACAAGTGCAGCTGGTTTTTGTAGTATACGTTTTAGTTCTCTTCCTATCATAGAGCATCACCATCCTTTACTCCCGATCTGAAATTTTTAAATGCTCCGTCTGAAAATCATCTTCAAAATCTACTGCCATCGTAAATGTATAACAATATGGCATTGTTGCATCAACAAGACCTGAAAAATACCACAACTGATCCGATCCATCATCTGGATTGACCATCTGCTTTACATAAAATCCGATGTCATATACATACTCATCTTTATTTGTTCCCATATCTACTGGAATATATTGAATTTCAACTTGTAATGAATCTGCAATTGGATTCGTTTCCAATGGCGGAATCTGTAACCCATTCCATACTGCATCATATACCGCCTGCAATGCGTCCTCATCGGAAATTCGCTGCCTCGTTGAAACACTTTCCCGGCCAACAACCTCAGAAGCTTTTTGTATCAATATCATATATCCCATATCTTCCATAGAGATTGTCGCAAGCTGACCATAATACTCGGTTCCATCGCCCTCGCCTCCAATCGAATATCCCTCTGGCGATAGCTTGATTCCATCCTGCTGCAAATAATAGGTATATACAGACCTGTCACCATTCGCAATATCCGTTTGTTTGATATATTCATCTGTGATATCAATATTTAATGCCTGTAATAAATCCTCTCCTTCTTGACGTCTTATTTCTTCATCTGGTACTTCATTTTTATAAGTAATACTTATTGCTAAAAAGCCTATACCACTCTGTACAATAAGAACTGTTCTATCCTCACCATCATATTCATTTCTTTCGCTTGCCAGTGAATCCTGATTTGTAACCAACGCTTCATCCCACTTTCCTTCACCAAAATATGCATCCAGAATTTCAGATGGTCGAAAATCTCTTGCTCTCATCAAAAGTCGGTCTGCACTCATCGGGTCTACTGCTTCCTCTGCCTGCGTTTCTGATTCCCGTTCGATTTCTGTTTCCTGTTCTGTTTTGGTTTCCGCTCCCTGCGCCACAAATGAATACATACTGGTCACGTTCATCATTGCCGCTAACATACATACACTGATTCGTTTTCTCATACACGTTTCCTCCATTTTCATATGTTTTATTGTTATGTTATTACGATTTCCACTGTGTTTATTTTATTATATCACAACTTTTTATAAAAAGACAATACGTCGAATTTATGACAGTTTTTACATAAATCCAACGTATTTCTTAATTTTTTATAACGATTCAATTTTATCGTATTTATTATTCAATCTCGTCAGGCTTTATCATACTCTTCAATCAGGCACTGATGTTTCTTGCTATTCTTATCATAATTTATTGCCACAAGCAAAATCTTCCCCGTATATGCCAAAATTGAATCTGGATATTTTTTATCCTTGATTTGCTGCATCGCAGTTTGTGCCTTTTGATTCCATTTTAACTCAACCACTAGTGCTGGATAATCTTCCTTATATTCAGGCTTTGGAAGAAAAACAAAATCTGCAAATCCACGTCCTGTCGGCAACTCCCGAACAGGTTTGAAATAATACTGCATCGTACTTAAATAAGCAACCGCCAACACGCTGCTTAATGAGTTTTCATTATTATACTGAATTACAGATACATATTCATTATGAATCTTCTCCAACTGTTCTGCTACGGCATCACAATCCATATCAAGAGTAGCATTCAATAAATTTTCTGATTCCTGCTGAAACGTTATCATCTCATTCCACTGCTTGCTCTCAACTGCAATCGTTAATTCCTGCCTAATTTCTTCATTTGGAACAAATGTCATTTTCCTAGTTTGATCATATCCAAGATATCCCAAATGAATCATGTAAGTCAAAACATCATCCTTACTTTTAATATTTACAATATCATTCTTAAAGGTAGCTGTATTGACCTTAACAGATGCACCTGAAAGCATCTCAACAATAGCCGTCTTTAAACCATTATAATTCATATTGATGAGCGGCACAATTGCCTCATACGATGCCGTCTCCGACCAGTAACTTTTAAATTCACCGTTCAACATAACGCTTACGACTGCTCTAGGATTATAGACAGAATACTCTTTTAAAATATATCCATCATACCATCTTTTGATTTTATTAAAATCAAGATCATAAGTTTCTGCCAACCCTTGTACTTCCTCTTCTGTAAAACCGATATATGGTGCAAGCCTACCCGGGCTAAGCATGGTAAATTCATCAAAATTATTCAGCGCTGACTGTGTTTTTTCTTTTTTAATTGGCAGTATACCCGTCAGGTATGCCAACTGAATATACTTTGTTGGCTCAGTCCCCTTAAACATGCCTCTGAGAAATCCAATATATTCGTCTTGAATTTTTTGATTTGTGGCCTCATCACGAACTAAAACATCCCACTCATCAATAATAACAATAAACTTTTTTTGTGTCACTGCATTAATCTTCGACAATGCCTCTGGCAAAGACACCGTATCAGCCGGCAACACATCTGGATAATACGTGCGCAGTTCCGAAATCGTTTTTTCTGAAATATAGGAAACGATATTCTCAGGACTCCCTGCCGGTTCCATACACCATTGAATATCCAGATGAATGACATCATATTGATTCAAATGCTTTTTGAAATCAGGTGCTTCGCTGATTTTCAACCCCGCAAACAATTCCTGCGAATCACACCCTTTGCTGTAATATGCTGTGAGCATATTTGCGGTTATTGATTTGCCAAATCGGCGTGGACGACTATTACAGATATATCCCTGTAAGGTGTTCATTACCTTATTTGTATACTCCAGCATTTCAGTCTTATCAACGTAAATTTCAGAATTTACTGCCACCTGAAATGCCTGATTCCCAGGATTTACAAACATGCCCATACTTTCTCATTCCTTTCTGTTAATTATGTGTCATGCAAAAAGTTCATACTGCCGTTTTTATTTGTATACTTATATGTTACCTCGAATTAAGCAATTATGCAAGTACTTTTTGTAAAAGAAAAAGCGCTGCTCTTTGCAGCGCCCCTTCCATTTTTCTCAGGAAACTTCTTTTTCTGCCATCAGTTCCATGATAAGCTTATCTTTTAATAAGAAACGATACATGAGAAAGATAACTGCAAGCACTGCGATCGCGCAGATCACGACCACCCACACAGTCTCATTATAAAAAAGTTTCCATTCCAGATTTACCACAACAGCGCCATAATTGCCGATGCTTGCGCGCCTATACGCCCGAATTCCCTCTATGACTGCTGACACCGCACATGCAAGCAGCGCCATCACTGCATATCGCATTGCAAGAATCTCCTGCGTTTCCTTTGGACTGATGCCACACAGCCCCCAAACGCCAATTGCATACTTACTGTTTTGGATTTCAAGAAGCGAAATAATTCCAAGCGAACATATTGTAATCAGCACAATAAGCACACAAAGAATTCTTTGATGCTGTGTGTATTCATCATTTTCCTGCTGAATCTTTCGTGTCATGTCCGCCACGGATTCGCACCAACCATGATATTTATAGCGATCTAGCACATTTAAAATCTGATTTTCCACCTCATCCGGCGAAGAACCATCCTCAATCTGAAAATACATACTCTCTCGGAAATTGTTGTAGGAACCGCTGTAATACTCAGGCGATGTACCAACCATAAGCGTCCAATCCAGATTGATACAGCCACCAGACCCCTTATGAGCACCGTTTATCAAATACCGACTTCCTGATGCCAAAATTCCAACCACACAGTACGTCTTATTTTCATGATGAAGAAGATCTCCCTCATGAAGCAGCTCCCGAAACTGATATCCTACAATCACAGGGATATTCCCATCTGCGTCCTCCTGTGGAATCGCAATGTCACTTCCATCAATCATGCGAATTTTGCAAAAATCCCACGCGTCTCCGTAAATCCACATCGTGCGCGCATAACCTGCCTGCAAAAATTCATCGCTCTCACGGCTTCCATGTGCTCTCGCATAAGACAAATACGATTCCTGCTGAAACTCCTCAAAATTTAATCCATTATATTGATATGTGCCAAACCAGGAAACGCCATCTAACGCACGCAGTTCATCCATCATTGTACCGATAACCGTATTATCCAGCTCATAATCCTGCGTAAGGAAACGCGTGCATTCCAAATATTGCATTTTGTCTGCATCAAAATTTTGTATTTTTTGATATTCCGCTATCCATCGCCCACTGTTTCTGTATTCCGTCCACATTCGCCCAAACAGAGAAAAGCAGATCAGACCAATCCAAAATAAAATCACCGAGACAAGCAATTTTTTTCTTGCCATCCGAAGTGCAATTGCCATCTTATTTCGTATTTTCATAAGCCCATTCCTCCCTTTCCAGAAAGAATTTTTACCGGATGACTTCTCGCTACAACAAAAACTGGCACTGCCGTCTCCACAAGAAGCACACTGCAAAAATAGACTGCTCCAATCCATATCGTTTTCCACACATCACTTGCCGCCATCGGCAAGATGCTTCTTTGCATATTCAAACTGAACACAACATGAACCACAAAATACAGACAGAAGGATGCCATCAGCTCCACCAGATTTTCCACAAACACAAGAAGCGCAATCGTACGTATCTCTTGCCCCAAAATTTTACGGACTGCAAGCTCCGGCATTCTGTTTTTCACACGATATGCCGCAATCAGTAGAATCAATAACAGACAAAGCAAATACAAACCAACCTGATACGAAAGATCCGATAAATTCGCCTGTTGATTGATCTGCGGATAGGTGATTGCCGACACCTGCACCTTCGCCTTGGCATCGTATCCTACGATCTGCTCATACAGCGATTGCAGCACAGGCTGAAGCGACACCGAGTTACTTCGCACATTCAGCGTTATGTTTCCATTTTCCATAATTCGACTTTTCTGTGCTTCGCTTAACGAATCATACGGCACCACAATTCGATAATTTTGAAAGTCAGAACCTGTATTGCCGATAATTCCTGTTACTCCATATTCTCTGTTTTCCAGCTCCAGATAGCGTGTGCCATCTGCATCTTTTCTAATAAAATCACCGTAAATTTTACCAACAGCCGCCGTCTGTCCACACTCAGGAAGTGTTCCTTCCAGCAATGAAAATGGAAGTTCTTCCTTTGCTACAACAGAAACATATAGCATCGGCTGAATATCCGCTTGCGAAAGAAACGAATAAAATGGCTGAATCAAAATACTCACACCATCCTCTACCGCAAGGTGCGGCAGCCATTCCCATATCGCTGCATCATCCGACTTGATCTTAATACTCGCTTCCTCATTTGCCATAAACGATGCATAGTCACGCTCATACTGGGATGCCCGATTCAATTCCCCTGTGACATCAAACAAAATAAACTGCAAAATCATACAGGCAAACAGCATAACCGCGGTGATAATCTTATGCCTCCTGCATCGCCTGAGAATTCCTCTTATGATTCGTATCATCTGTGTCATCCGCATTCTCCCCTTCCTCATAAAGAATTCCATCACGAATCAGCACAATTCGGTCTGCATACTCTGCAATCTCCCTTTCATGTGTGATCAGCACAATCGTCTTTCCTTCCCGATGAAGTTCCTGAATCATCGCCATCAATGCATGAGAATTCTCCGAATCGAGTGCTCCCGTCGGCTCATCTGCTAAAAAAATCGGTGTATCTGCTGTAAATGCACGCGCAATCGCTGCCCGCTGCTTCTGTCCTCCAGAGCATTGTGACGGATATTTCGATGCAATCTCTTCGATCTTCAATTTCTTTAAAATCGCCTCTGCCCTTTTGTGGCGCTCCCGCCTCGGGACATTCTGAATTTCAAGAGGAAATTCAATATTCTCTTGTATCGTATAATCTTCCATCAACGCAAAATCCTGAAAAACATAGCTGATATACTTCTTGCGATACTTGTGCAACTCTCTTTCCTTTTTTCCGTACAATTCCTGTCCATCCAACAAAAACGAACCTTCCGTAAGACCATCCAGACATCCAATGATATGAAGCAATGTCGATTTTCCCGATCCAGACGGTCCCATTACTGCAACAAACTCACCACGTGCGACCTGAAAATTGACTCCATTTAAGGCTCTTGTCTGTGCCGTTCCCTGCCCATAAATTTTTACTGCATTCTTTAACTGTATCATATTTTGCCTCCCCAATATAGCTATTTAAATAGAACAGTTTCAAATTCATCTTCATCTATTTTAATGCATCTTGTTCTGTCGCTGCCAAAATCATGACCGAATAAAATAAGTTTTCCTTATCCGCTTCCTGTGTATGATCGGTTAAAACACCAATCACACTTTCTGGCATTTCATCTATGTCCAAAAAGATTTGATCCGACTCGGTGACATTTTCCTGCTCCCACAAAACAGTACCTTCTCCATCCTCTACACTCAGATCAAAAGCACCGCCTGCCACAGTCATCATAATATAAATCCGTCCCTGATACCCTGCTGTCACCTGCTGCCCCGAGCTTCGCATTTCATGTGCACCAAGTCCATAAAACTTTTCGCCCTTGCATAAATTCAAATCCTGAAAAAACACGGAATAGCCATCTTTCACCATCGCGCTCTCAACCACCGCTGATGCCCAATTGGTATAGTCATTTGCATCAAATTGGGATTCATCTTTCAAATTTGGATATGCAAGCGGCTTGTTCCACTGGCAGCTTTTGCTCTGTACGAGGGATTCATAATACCCTTTTTCCGCAGTTTTTTCTGCATTTTCTCCTGTATTCTCTCCTATATTTTCTTTTGTATTTTCTTCTGCGTTCTTATTTGCACTCTCTGCTTCGCTGCTCTGCTCACTCTGATAGATAAGCGTATAATTCGGCACCGTTTTTGTCATATCTGCCGCATCCGTCTTATCTGTCTCCTTTTTTCCACAACCTCCGATTGCCATACTCAAGCACAACACTGGTAAAAATAACAGTTGCTTTTGTACTTTTTTCATATTCCCGTCTCCTCCTGTCTTTTCTTTTTATTGTACAATACTGGAGACCAAAACACAACTCACAAGATAAAAATTTTGTACTTTTGAACCGAAGTTCTTGTTCACGGAATGTTAGTTTTATGAAGGCGGTTCGCCGATTGTTTTGTCGTCGGTGTCACTTGTTCCCACGGCACCTTCTACGCACCTTTTTGTCTTAGTTACTGCGTAAGTCCGCTCCCACACATTCCCGACTGCGCAGCAGACGATTGCCTCAGTAAAAGCAACTCGTCTCACCACAAATCCAGATTATGTCCCGTGAACTAAGAAAAAAAGAAAAAGGAGATTTTATCTATGAAAAAATTTAAAGTTGTATGTTTCACCTTATTAGCCGCTTCAGCAATAGCTTCTACTTTTTATTTTACTACTGCCAAAGCAGCTAACTCCAAAAATCCTGATACTATTATTGAGACAGAAGAGGCTTCCACAGAAGAACAGCCTTCTATTTTGCCACAAAACGACAAATCACCTTCCACTCACGTTTAAATATTTATCCATTCGTTCTTCTAGGAATTTTACCATTCCACTTTTATAGCAAAACTTAGCCATATAATAGCATAATCGAAAATAGACTCCGTATTGGTTTTCCTCTTTCTTCTCATCCTCCATCTTCCTATCATCTAATTGATATAAGCACCAGCAGAGATCATAAAGAGGATAATCAAGCGGATCTATGCACGTATCATTCATTAAAACTTCGATTGACATTTTGTCCTGCTGCATCGACTCTGCATATTTTCCTAGATTTCCTAATACATTTTCCAATCCCTCCGACACAATCGTGTATCCTCGATATGGAATTTTTGTATGCTTCATTTGCATATCAAACGATTGAATCAATGCCTGATATAATTCCTCTGCCTGTTCTCGCTCGCCCAATACTTCAAGCATATATGCAATATTCCCAGCTAGACTCCCCTCCTCTCTCTGGAACACCCACATATTCCATTTTTCCAGCGGAAGTTCTGGCATCGTACAGGACAACGCCTCTTTTAACATTCTCAGATATTCATCTGAGGCCAACTTCTCCCGCTTATACAAAATATTGCTTTCCATAAACAGCACTTCCTGCCGATTTAATGGCACGTTCACATCCAGTTTTTCCTTAAAGCTCTGAAAGCTTTCCCATGCGTTATCCCATTCTTCGCGTATAATGAAGTCAACAATTTCCTGTCTCTGGTGCAACACTTCCAGCGAATCAGTCTCAAGTAACAGCTGCCCTTCTAGTCCCGTCTTATGATAAAACCGCATGAGCATTTCATAATTTCTGCCAGAAGGTCGATGCGTTCCCGCCTCTATTTTCTCTATCTGTCGCGCAGTCAGATGGTCTGGATTCGCAGCCGATACCTTTGCCGCTGACAATCCCATTGCTTTTCTAAGCATTTTAAGTGTCAGTCCAATTTCATGCGTATTGCTGACACTAATGCTCTGCCACATTCTCTTTTTAGGGTGCGAAAACAACCGATATAGTTCCTCAAATGTCTTGAGAAATTCTGTTACCTCTGTCTCTTCTTCCTTGTATTTCTGATCCTCTTTTCCTTTTACGCTAATGCATTCTAACACATTAAGCAGTTCTTCCAAAACAAAAACAACATAACGCTGTGAGTACTGATGTCTGAGTAGCTCAAGTGCTTCCATTCCATATGAAAACGCTTTTTCTTCATTGCCTGCATACAATTCGAGTTTCATTCCAAGAAGTGCCACCTGTGGATAAATCAATATCTGAACCTTTGGTTCAAACTTTGCCTGTTTTACATAGTCGGCTACCTTCTTGTGCATCTGCATAGCTTCATCTGTCTTACCGATAAGAAGCAGACAATTTGCCAGAAGCAAAATACTTTCCAACTCACAGGGAGCCAGTAAAAACTTTGACAGCTTCTTTTTTTCCCATCCATCGGGTAATGTACATAGTACCGTCTGCCGTGCGCTTTCCACCAGATTTTCTCCCTCTGATTTTTCACGTTCAACGTCAACGCTCTTGCTCTCAAAACTTTTTTTGTACGCCTGCATCAGAAGAATGGTCTGCATTTTCTTTAAAAACTGTTCTTCAAATGGCGTTTTTTTTCGATACTTTTTCTGATACACTTCTAGTAATTGCTGTGCTTTCTGCGGCTGCTCAAAAACAACTAGACAGATATCCTCGCGGTCTCTCCATCCGTTCAATTCCCTTGCATCTGCCATTACCTCAAAATATTCAGTCGGCACACCTAGTCTTTGCAGCAGATAGTCACCTATCATTTTCTTCCATGGCGTGTCGCCATTTTCCATTTTCCTAAGCTCAGTTCTGGTGCAGACACCTCTTGATATTTTTTGTCCAGAGATGCCGCGGCGGCATCGTTCCTTATACATGAATTTCCCGCAATATTGGTTGTACCGCCGCAGCCATAGTAATTCCTCTTTGTTCATATATTATTATTCAATCCACACTCTTTTATCTAATGCCGGGCAGCTGATGCATACCTTTACATCTTCCTTTGGCTTTACATAGACAATCAATCTGCCATTGTGTGTCTTTCTGTGTGCCTCGCAGTATGGAGTTAGGTCTGCTAAATCACCGTTTTCCAGTCCGAGAAGTGTTCCTCCTATTACCTCTGCCGTGATTTCTAGATCTTCTGCCGCAAGAACACCATTTTCATCGGTAAGTGAAACCTCGATCTGCATCACTTCTTCCTTATTTATAGTTTCTTCTGCATGCCATACATTTGCAGACAGCTCGACTGCTTTTCCTGCTGTCTGAATGCTGCACTCGGCTTCGCCGCACACTGCCTTAAGTACACCTGACTCATAAGCAAAACGCCATTCGGTGCAGCCTTCTTTTTCAAGATATGTTCCATCGTGCAATGACTTTTCACCATCATTGCCAACTATACTAAGGGAAATAGTTTCTTTTTGCACATTTGTGAATACTCGTACAACGACATTTTCTCCGTCTGTATAATTCCAATGTGCATTCCACGGTCTCCACTCATGCTCATCACCATCATCTGGGCGTGTCAGGATACAAGCAAATGGTTCTGTGCTCCAGAATGCCTTTCTTCTATAGAAGCCCGGCTTTTCAAAGCCTGCAAGATCCATTAAACCAGCTGATGAACCGTGAATCGGCCATCCATGTGCCTCTCCAAGATAATCAATTCCTGTCCACAAAAATTGTCCGCTGATATAGGCATTATCACGCACCGCACACCACTGCTCGTAGCCGCCTCCATTTTCGCTGCCTAAAAATGGCTTGTCTGGAAAACGTTTGTGGCTTTCCTCATACAGATGCTCTTTATAATTGTAGCCCACAACATCAAGTGCATCAAAAAATCCAATATGAGATGACAGCTCTGGGAAGGCTGCTGCCAATGTAACTGGTCTTGTGGTATCCTGTGTGCGCACAATCGCTGCCAACTCCTTTGCAATTACGCTAAGTCGCTCAGCATTTGGCTTATTCGGGTCATACTGACGCTCCTTTGCCGGCTTGTTGGCATCGTTGTTTCCTGTCATGGTTTCAAATAGTGGATGGCAATATGGGTCATTCGGGTAGTCGATCTCATTTCCAATGCTCCACATAACGATGCTTGGATGGTTGCGGTCACGGCGTACCATATCGGCGAGATCACGCTCATGCCACTCTGGGAAATCTTCTGCGTAGCCCTCATGCTTTGGCGGATATACATTATGACCGGTAGACCACTTATTCTTCGGATTTTCCCACTCATCGAATGCCTCATCCATCATTAAAAGTCCAAGCTCATCACACAGATCATACAGCTCTGGCATATGCGGATTATGACTGCAGCGGATTGCATTACAGCCACCTTCCTTCAATTTAAGCAGTCTGCGAAGCCATACCTCACGATACATTGCTGCACCAAGACAGCCGCCATCATGATGAACACATACGCCCTTAAACTTTGTTTCCTTTCCATTCAGGAAAAAGCCTTGATCAGCATCAAATGAAAATGTTCTGATACCAACGCGCTCTTTATCTAATACAATCACATTTTCATCTTCTTTTTCAAATGAAATGCAAAGCTCATATAATGATGGTGATTCACAAGACCAAAGCTTTGGTTTTCCAATCATTCCATTTAAATAGAAGGTTTTCTTCTCATGTGCCTCCATTGCAGCTGGTACTCTAGCAAAAACAACTGACTCCTCATCACTTCCACATAGCTTTAGACTAGCAGTCAATGTTCCAATCACACGCTCATCCAGCTCATTTACAATCTCTGCATCTGCACAAACAGCCGCTGACTGCTCATCTGCTCTTGACACATTAAAGGCAACACCATTCCATACAGCATGAACCTGCTCCTCCACTACAAGGTATGCCTTGCGGTAAATACCAGAGCCTGTAAACCAGCGTGAATCTGCTAAATCAGTATGGCATACACGCACAGTAATCTCATTATCAATCGCGCCAAACTGAACAAAGTCAGTAATATCATAGCTGATCTGTGTATAACCATAAGGACGCTTTCCAATGTGATAGCTGTTGCACCATATTCTACTATTTTTATAGATTCCATCAAATACAACTCTCACGCGCTTTCCCTTATATGCTTCTGGAAGTGAAAAACGCACGCGATACCAGCCAATACCGCCGCTTAAATATCCAGTTCCGCTGGAATTAGTCTGCTCAAACGGCATGTGTACTGACCAGTCATGTGGCAGCGTAACGCTAGTCCACGCACTGTCGTCGTATCCTTTGTACCATGCCTGCGGCACCTCGCCGTAGTGAAATTTCCAGTTCTCGTTCAGTGTAATATATGTTCTATCCATGATTTTTTCTCCTATTAAAAAAGGGCAGACACATTACAATGTCCGCCCCAGCTTCATCAGCCGATATCCGGCTCATCTTTTAAGGTTATTGTTCCTGGCTGTTTGCCGTCTGTCTCGAATACGACGATTTCATTTCGTCCTTCTTTTAACAGCGGTGCCGGAATATAAAGTCTTTTCTGTGGTCCGATCTCCCAGAATCGTCCCAGATTAAATCCGTTTAAGAAAATGCATCCCTTACCCCATCCTTCGAAATCGAGGAAGGTATCTCCCTTTTGGTCCACGTCAAGCGTAAAGTGATAAAATGCCGGAAGTCCCTCTGTATAGCCCTTTGTATAATCGAGCTTTTCGATGTTGTCAAGCGGCAGGCAATACTCTTCCCAGTTTAAGTGAGTGTGACCGTTGATCTGTACGTGTCCGTCGATACCTTTTCTCTGATGCTCCATTCTTGGTCCGAAGTTTACACGTCCCATGTTCTCAACAAGAATATCAAGCGGTGCACCCTTCTTAAAGGTAACTGGCTTTCCATCTTCCTTTGCAAAGTCCTCTCCTGCCTTTGCCTCAGAAAGAAGCTGTCTGTCATAAAGCGTTACAAGCGGTTTCTGATCAACAAAGAGATTTGCACGGTCATTTGCCTCATACAAACGGATCTTTTCAAGATTCTGCTCTTTCTCAAGCTTTGTATGGTACAAAATATATCCATAATTTTGTCCTAAACGCTCCATAGAAGTCGGGAACTTGCATTTTACAGGTGCTGAAAGATCATCAAGAGATTCAAAGAGTCCAACTCTTGCATCATACTGTAAGGTTCCGTATGCTTTCTTCTCGATCTTTGTGCTGTATGTTACTTCCGGAATCGGTGCATACTTGCGGATAACTTCCTGATAGCGGCGATATTTCTCTGTGATATCACCAGACTCTGTAAGTACGCCATCATAATCATAGGAAGTAACATCTGGTGTCAGCTCATCATAATAATTAGATCCATTCATAAAGCCAAAGTTTGTGCCGCCCTCAAACATGTAAATATTGACATGGCCAAGCTCAAGCATCTTGTCAAGATCCTTTGTGCTCTCCTCTAAATTTCCTCTCATATGGCCGCCATTGCCCCAATGGTCAAACCAGCCAACCCAGAACTCGGTACACATTAAAGGACCGCCATTTGTATACTGCTTCAATATTTCAAAGCGCTCCTCGGTGCGTGAACCAAAGTTTCCAGTCGGAAGAGCACCTTCTAAGTGACCACAGGAAAGAGACTCATGCATAGGTCCATCTGATGTAACAAGAGGTACAACAGTACCAAAATCGATCATGATCTGCTTCATTGTCTCAAGATACTCTGTGTCATCACCATAGTAGCCATACTCATTTTCTACCTGCATCATGATGACTGGTCCGCCGTAGTTTACCTGAAGCGGTGCCAAAACCTTGAACAGTTCTTTATAATAAGAACGAATATGATCTAAGAACGGCTTATAGCAGCCGCGAAGCTTCATGCCATCCTCTGCCAAAAGCCAAGCCGGCAGTCCGCCAAACTCCCATTCTGCACAGATATATGGTGATGGACGAATAATCACCCACAGACCTAACTCCTGTGCTGTTTTTACAAATTTTGCAATGTCGAGCATTCCGTCAAAATGGAACTCACCCTTGTTTGGTTCATGCATGTTCCAAGGAATGTAAGTCTCAACTGTATTGCATCCCATCGCCTTTAATTTTTCCAGACGATCCTTCCAATACTCCGGAACTACACGGAAATAGTGGATTCCACCAGAGATGATCTGAAATGGCTTGCCGTCCAGATAAAAATTGTCTTTGATCTCAAATGTATGTGTCATCATTGCTCCTCTTTCTAAATTATGTTACAAAAAAGAGCAGGATGACCAAAGGTCACCCCGCCCTTTACGCGTTTACTGACCCATTACTGTGGGTAGTTACTATTTTTATTATTCTGCGTCACCGTAAACTTCATTTAACTGCTTCTGAAGCTCTTCGATAACGATATCCATACCTGCATCCTTCAGAGCCTGCTGATACTCAGCAACGATCTCTTCTGCGGTGCCAGTGTACTTACCATATGCGATCTGCTTCATGTAGTTGGTGTTAACTTCGTTGATGTTGTTGATATAGGACTGAATATCATCAACGTTTGCAACAAACTTACCATAAGGATAATCAATTGCTGCATCTTCTAATTCTTTATACATAACATCAATCTTGTCCCAATCCTTTGTAGCGTCACGGATCTCTAACAGATCGTTACGTCCCCACCAGAAGTTAGTTGTAATACCATCAGTATCAGAATTATAGGATTCTGGAGTAATACGAAGACCTTCATCGTTTACATCCCACTGAACACCCTTCTGACCATAGTTGATCAGATCGTAGCACTCAGCATCATTTCTCAGTAAATCATAAACCATCAGAGCTCTCTCTGGGTTCTCAGAACCGTAGGAAACTGCCATTGCACCGTGAGTAATATTCAAAGCAGTAACATTCTTTTCTTCCTCGCCAAACCAGAAGAATCCAACCTCAGCACCCGGTACGTTCTCTGGAGTCTTACTTACAAGATCAGTCCAAGTCTCGGTATGATGCTGTTCAGCAGCAGTCTTGCCAAGCTTGAAGTCCTCTCTATTATCAGAAGAGGTATTGTTCAGAACGTCTGTCTTCCAAACACCCATCTCATCCCATTCCTTCATCATCTTTGCAAATTCTACAAGAGAATCGGTATCAGTATACAGTGGGCTTACAATTGTATACAGATCATCTTTTGTTCCGCCCCAGTAAGCTGCTGCTGCAAGACCATCAATTGATACGAAATCGCTATGGGAAGAAATCCAGCCGCCTGCCATTTGTGAGAACTGTGTGCCATCAGAATCCCAAGGAGTTACAACGCCAAGCTCATCCTTGTTATCGCATACATACTTAAAGTATGTTGTCATATCTTCCCAGCTGTGAACGCCATCCTCAAGACCAGCTTCCTTTGCCCAGTCAAGACGATATGCAAAACCATGATTTGTCCACTGCGCGTAATTATCCTCTGGCATCAGATAAATGTTGTCATTGTACTTACACAGATCCCAGTCTTCCTGCGGAACAGTCTCATAAGTAACTGGTGCGTACTTAGCAAGCATTTCCTCGTCTAACTCAAGGAAAGCACCATTCTTTGCGTTTGGCCATGCATCCAGCCAGTCGGTACCAGTACCAACTAAATCTACAGAACCATCCATACGAGCCAGAGTCAGGTTGTAGTTTGACAGATAATCGGTCCAACCAATGTAGTAAATCTGCAGCTCTGCGTTAACCTTCTCTGTCAGGATTGCATTCAGCTCATCTAACATTTTCTGTGTTGCATCGTTTGTCGGTGCATCACCAGTAGTCATGTAATTGATAACTACATGCTCAGATGTATCAACATCTGCCCACTTCTCTGCCCAGACATCATCATAATTTGGAACCTCGCCCGTAGTTGCCTCTGCTGCTGCGCTGCTGGACTCTTCCTCTGCTTCTGCGCTTGTAACCTCTTCTGCTGCTGCGCTGCTGGACTCTTCCTCTGCGAATGCCGGCATTGATGCGAACATTGTTCCTACCATAGATGCTGCCAATGCGGATGCAAGAAACTTCTTCTTCATATTAAAATCCTCCTTCTTTGTGCGAGTCTTCTCCTCGCTTGCTTTCTTTGTTAAGTATCTATTAATGCAGACTATCCTGCTATTAATCAAAAATCATTAGCCCTTTACGGCTCCGACGGTGGTACCGCCGATAAAGTAACGCTGTACAAATGGATAAAGCAGAATAACTGGTCCAGTTGCCAAGACTGCATTTGCCATCTTAAGTCCATTTGACGGAAGATCTGACAGGTCAACATACTGACCTGCTACTGTACTCTTTAAGCTGTTTACCTTATTTACGACCTTGTACAGAGTATACTGCAATGGATAAACACTCATCTTCTCACTTAAAAACAGTGATGACTGATACCACTCATTCCAATAACCAATTGCAAGGAACAAACCGATTGTTGCAAGTGCCGGCTTTAACATTGGAAGAATCAATGCGGTGAAAATCTTCATATCACCAGCTCCATCAATCTTACCAGACTCGGTGATCTCATGAGGAATAGACTTTACAAAGTTCTTCATCAAAATGATCAGCCAAGATGACATCAGAAGCGGAAGCCATACTGCTAAGTAGTTATCCTGCAGCTTGTAGGTCTGTGTCATTAACAGGTAGTACGGAGCCAGACCTGCTGAGAACAGTGTGGTAAAATAGATGTAGAATGAGATTGCATTGCGGAATGGGAAATCCTTTCTCTGCAAAGCATATCCAGTCATGGAAATGATGCCCAGACCAACGAGTGTACCAGTTAAGGTCATCGTAATAGTCAGTCCATAAGACTTCCAGATTGCACCACCCTGAAGTACCATCTCATAAGCCTTTGTTGTAAACTGCTTCGGGAACAGCTGTGCTCCTTCTATACGGATCACTTCCTCAGCTGTAAATGAGGTTCCAATAATAATCAGGAATGGTAACACACAAGCCAACGCATAAAGTGTAACTACTACATATCCTATTGTACGGATTATGATATCGGAGCGATCCAGCTTGATTTTCGTACCTTTTACTGTCGATTTTGCCATTTCTTTCTCCCTCCTTAGAATAATGCGTACTCAGGATCGATCTTCTTAACAGCAAAGTTGCTTGCCATAACGATACAGAATCCGATGATTGACTGATACAGACCGACTGCAGATGCTGTTGAGAAGTTAAAGTCTGTGATTGTACTTCGATATACGTATGTCTCGATAATATCCGTTGTATCATACAACAGTGAATTTGTACCAACAATGTTGTAGAACAGACCGAAGTTTCCTTTTACGATACCACCAAGTGCGAACAAAAGTAAGATAACGATTGTGCTTCGAAGACTTGGCAGAATAATGTAGCGAATCTTCTGGAAACAGTTTGCGCCGTCCACTTTTGCTGCCTCGATGATAGAAGTATCAATACCACAGATAGATGCGAAATAAACAACTGAGTTATAACCAGTTACCTGCCACAGATATACGGCAATTAAGATTGGTGGCCATACACTCTTATCGGAATACGGCTGCCATTTTTCCATACCCAGCTTTACTAAAATACCATTAATAAATCCGGTATCGTAGTTTAACAGGTTGAATACAAGGAAACCAACAAGAACCTGTGAGATGAAGTATGGAAGGAACATCAATGTCTGTGAAACCTTCTTAAAATACTTATTGTGGATCTCGTTTAACAAAACTGCCATTAACATCGCAATGATGTTTCCTAAGAAGATGAAAGCCAAGTTGTAAAGAATCGTGTTCTTTGTCAGGCCGAGGAGCTTTCCAGACTGCATCAAGAACTCAAAGTTTTTCATACCTACAAACTTGCTTCCGAAAATACCGTCTCTGTAATTGTACTTAACGAATGCCACATAGATACCTGGGAGCGGCATGTAGTTAAATGCAAAGAAGAATACGATTGCCGGTACACACATCAGTGTCAGTACACGATACTTTTTAAGGTTATAGAAAAAGCCATGCTTTCTCTTGTACTGATACTGGGGTAAAGTTGATGTTTGCTTTGCCATGTTACCCTCCTTAATAATAATAAAGAATAAAATTTGAATTTCAGCCACTGCTGCGCTCGCGGTTATAAAGTTATTTTGACGCATTTATGAAACCGCTTTCATCTTTCTCATAAAAAAATAAGTTCATGACATATTATGTATATTTTCTATCAGAAAGGTGAGGTTTCATTCGTGCATTTCAACTATCCTTGCTGAAACCCTTTTCATAGCTTTATTATATATTTTTTATCTGATATGTCAACATATTTTTGCGCATTCTAACATCTTTGTAATAACTTACTAATATACAAGCCTTTTTATTATGCATATTTTACAATTAAAATAGGAGTGAACATATGTCACTCCTTGATTTCTTGTTATACTAGCCTATTTTGCCTATTTTCTGTCTTCCTTTGGCCTTATGAAACCACTTTCATATTCCTCAAAGATTTTCTTCAGGCACATGTGTGCAGGAATCTCTTACGCTAATACCAACCGGAACCATATAGTCCTCAGGGCATGTCTCGTTCTCTGATGCACGGATTGCTGCCTCTACAAGATGCTTTGCAAACTCTGTATAGTTGGCTCCTACTGATGTCAATGCTGGTGTCAATGCACCTGACAGGTACGTATTATCAAATGCTACTACTGAGATATCCTGCGGAACACGAAGTCCTTCATCGTGAATTGCCCTAAGTACACCTGCTGCCGTAAAATCGTTGATTGCCACTATTGCTGTTGGTCGATCTGGATTTTTTAAAAGCTCTTTCGTACAGTTGTAACCGCTATCATTAGAATAATCAATGGAATCAAATACGTAATCTTCACGATATACAATTCCTCTTTGCCTAAGCATTGTGCGATATCGCATACGCTTTTCCAGTGTAGACTTCGCATCCTTTCGTCCTCCAATTGTTGCAATCTTTTCATGGCCAAGACTAAATAAATAGTCCATCGCCAGATCCATGCTGCCGCCCTCATCAAGATGTATCTTACAATTTCTCACACCTACAGGACGATTTGTTGCTATAATTGGTGTGCTTTCCAAGATATGATTTAGCTGTTCTACATATTCTTCATCTACCGCAATTCTGTCTATTACACCGCCAACTACAATAATTGCATCCACCTGCTGCTCATACAACTTCATTAACTGCTTTTTTTCAAGCTCTGGATCACCCAACGACGTAAGCATCAAAAGCAGATAGCCTGCTTTATCTGCTGCTTTTTCACATTCTGTCGCTACCGCTGAATAGAATGGGCTATAAATATCAGCAATCATTAGACCAATCGACCTTGTTTTTGAGTTACTAAGACCTTGTGCCAGCGCATTTGGTGTGTATCCATATTTTTGTATCACGCTTTGTACTTTTTCACGCTTTTCTTTACTGACTCTGGCGTTATTGGTCAGCACGCGCGAAACTGTTGCCGGAGATACACCAGCCTCTTTTGCGATTGTATAAATATTCGCACGCTCTTTTGCCATAAATGTACCATGCCTTTCTGTCACCCGCTGTGCAATTTTTATTCAAACTGTCCTTTGCAAGCGGTTTCAAACCTCTTTTATTTAACTATACATGATATTTTTTTCTTTGGCAATGGGAAATTTTCCTATTTTCAAGGAAATTTGTACTCTAACAATTCACGCGTCCTGCAAGATCTGGACAAATTTCATGCTTGCATAGAAATTTGACAGATCAGCAGGACCAAACAATAGCAAAAACCACTGGAGATCATTCCCCAATGGTTTTTATACAAATTTATGGCTTTTATGCGTTCTTGTAGCGATTGTACTCGTCTACGCAAAGAATCTTTCTTGCCAGTTCGACTTCTTCCTTGGTTGGAGTCGGTACACCTTCAAGACCATACTTGATTCCAAGCTCTTTCCATTTGAATACTCCGAGTGTATGGTATGGAAGTACATCGATACGATATACATTATTTAAGGTGCTGATGAACTCATGAAGTTTTGTCAGTGACTCTTCGTCGCTGTTGATGCCTGGTACAAGCACGTGACGGATCCAGATTGGCTTATTGATATCGGAAAGATATCTTGCCATGTCAAGGATATTCTCGTTTGTCTTGCCAGTCAACGCCTTGTGCTTTTCTGGATCAATATGCTTTAAATCAAAGAGAAGCACATCGGTATTTGTCATCAGTTGCTCTAACTGTCCGAAGAATGGCTCTTCTCTCGTAAATGGCTCTCCTGCGGTGTCGATACATGTATTGATCTTTAACTTCTTTGCCTTTGCAAACAGATCGTTCATGAACTCCATCTGTAAAAGTGGCTCTCCTCCACTTACAGTGATGCCGCCCTTGTCGCCCCAATAATTTCTATAACGAACTGCCTTTTCTAAAATTTCGTCAGCTGTTAAAAGCTGTACGTCTTTCTTTGCCCATGTATCTGGATTGTGGCAATATTTACAGCGCAAATTGCAGCCATTTAAAAATACGAGATAACGAACTCCTGGTCCGTCTGCAGAACCAAAAGATTCCAAAGAATGAACAATGCCTTGAATCATAATTTTTTTCCTTTCTTGTTTTGTGAACTTCATGTCTTCACGTTTACTATTATTTTGTAGTAAAACAGGCGGGAGTGCCAAAGCACCCTCCGCCTGTATTAGTTTTATAAATTTACAGCAAATCTATTCTGATTTGTTCAGATCGAAATCAATCGAGTCTGTCACTACTCCTAATTACAGGAAGGAATGGCAAGTTCTCTTGATAACGTCGTCCTGCTGCTCCTTGGTCAGATCGATGAACTTAACTGCATAACCAGATACACGGATTGTGAAGTTAGCATACTCTGGCTTCTCCGGATGTGCCTGGCAATCCAGAAGCTTCTCAACACCAAATACGTTTACGTTCAGGTGATGAGCACCATTTGCAAAGTAGCCATCCATAGCCTGTACAAGGTTGTTTACGCGCTCTTCGTCAGTGTTTCCAAGTGCACTCGGGTTGATGGTCTGGGTATTGGAAATACCATCCAGAGCCCACTCGTATGGCAGCTTAGCAACAGAGTTCAGAGATGCAAGCAGACCGTTCTTCTCAGCGCCGTAAGACGGGTTAGCACCTGGAGACAGTGGCTCACCAGCTGGACGACCATCCGGAAGAGCACCAGTAGCCTTACCATAAACTACGTTAGAAGTAATGGTCAGGATAGAGGTTGTCGGCTCAGAGTTACGATAGGTGTGACGCTTCTTGATCTTGGTCAGGAACTGTCTTAACAGCTCTACAGCGATGTCATCTGCACGATCATCATCGTTACCGTAGCGTGGGAAGTCTCCCTCGATCTCATAATCAACAACCAGACCGTCCTCATCACGTACAGTCTTAACCTTTGCGTACTTAATAGCACTTAAGGAGTCAACTGTGTGAGAGAATCCTGCGATACCAGTAGCGAATGTACGACGTACATCAGTATCAATCAGAGCCATCTCAGCTGCCTCATAGTAGTACTTGTCATGCATATACTGGATCAGGTTCAGAGTATTTACATACATTCCTGCCAGCCAATCCATCATAACGTCATACTTCTTAACAACTTCATCATAATCCAGATACTCGGAAGTGATCGGCTTGTATGCCGGACCTACCTGAGCCTTTGTCTTCTCATCAACACCACCGTTGATAGCGTAAAGCAGACACTTAGCCAGGTTTGCACGAGCGCCGAAGAACTGCATTTCCTTACCGGTCTGTGTAGCGGATACACAGCAGCAGATGGAGTAGTCATCGCCCCATACAACACGCATAACATCATCATTCTCATACTGGATAGAAGATGTCTTAATGGAAACCTCTGCAGCATACTTACGGAAGTACTCTGGCAGGTTCTTGGAATACAGAACAGTCATGTTCGGTTCCGGAGCCGGTCCCATAGTCTCCAGTGTGTGCAGGATACGATAATCGTTCTTAGTAACCATGGAACGTCCGTCTACGCCAAGACCAGCGATAGCCAGAGTAGCCCATACCGGGTCACCAGAGAACAGCTCGTTGTAAGACTGAATACGAGCGAACTTAACCATACGCAGCTTCATTACGAAGTGGTCAATGATCTCCTGAGCCTGAGTCTCGTTGATAACGCCATTCTCAAGGTCTCTCTGCATATAAATATCAATGAAAGTGGATACACGTCCGATGGACATTGCAGCACCGTTCTGAGTCTTGATAGCTGCTAAGTATCCGAAGTACAGCCACTGAACTGCTTCCTGAGCGGTCTTAGCCGGCTCGGAAATATCGAAGCCATAGCTTGCAGCCATAACCTTCATATCCTTCAGTGCTCTGATCTGATCAGCCAGCTCTTCTCTCTGACGGATTACATCATCAGTCATAGTACCATCGCCGCAGTTAGCCAGATCCTTCTGCTTCTCAGCAACAAGGAAGTCAATTCCGTACAGCGCGATACGACGATAGTCGCCTACGATACGGCCACGGCCGTAAGTATCCGGCAGACCGGTAATGATCTTGTTCTTACGTGCAGCACGAATCTCTGGTGTATATGCATCAAATACGCCCTGATTGTGGGTCTTGTGATATACAGTAAAGATCTTGTGCAGCTCTGGGCTTGGAGTATATCCGTACATCTCGCAGGACTCCTCTGCCATTCTGATACCGCCGTAAGGCATGAATGCTCTCTTTAAAGGCTTATCAGTCTGAAGACCTACAACCTTCTCAAGATCCTTATCCAGGTATCCCGGGCCATGGGATGTGATGCTGGAAACGATATCGGTATCCATATCCAGTACGCCGCCCTTTGCTCTAGCCTGCTTATTTAACTCCTGCAGCTCTCCCCAAAGCTTATCTGTAGCCTCAGTAGCATCTGCAAGGAAGGATGCATCTCCATCATATGGAGTATAGTTGTTCTGAATGAAATCGCGGGTGTTAACTTCCTCTTTCCAGAGTCTGCCCTTAAAACCAGCCCATGCTTCAAACTGTTTCATGATAAAAAAACCTCCTTTAAAATTGTTGCTGACACCCCCGGTCAGGGGCCCTATCATGTGCCGCATCACCCGAAACCGAATTAGTATTTTTTTCTTCGATTCCCGGCGATGCTGCACATCCACCTGTCGCCGTTTGTGTCTTAACCTTTGGTCTGACATTATAATATCATATCCCCTAAAATCTTACAAGCGGACAAATGCGTTTCTTTGCACTTTTTTCAATACATCAGGGGTGCAGCCCGGTAGCATTTTTTATTCTGTCAGGCTGCATAGATTGAAAATACTATTAAGTAAATCTTCGTATTGCTCGGTGCAGCACTTTTCGAAGCGTTCCATATTTTCTGGGCAGTATTCGATTTCTTTTGAGAAGCGCCGTACTAGTTCAATGCGGTCTTGCTGTGTGTAAGCGGTGTTTTTCTGGAAACTATGTAAGTCCATGAGAAATAGCAGACATATTGATGCTGCTGCAAATAAAATTTTTGCCTCGGCCTGACCGTCTAACAAAATCTCTGGGTAATAACGATATATCATGTACACTGCAATGTGCTCATACTCGTATAAGCGGTTCTCGCCCTTCATAAATTTGAGGAATGCGTTTGTGTTATTTGTATCCACTAGTTTGTCAATATTCTGCTCTAGCTCTTTCATCATGGATGGCCATGTTTCGTCAAATGACTCCATTCCGCCGAAAAAGCGAATCAAAAATAGCGCACTGCTTTTTAGTGTATTCGTGCTTGGCTTTGCTTTATAGTCTAATTTCGGAATTGATTCTGGATCGTCCCACTCCAAGATTGGAACTGTCAGAAGCAACATTTCATCTGCATATGGCAGCTGCAAAAGCAGTCTCTTTAGGCGTGTGCCGATATTTTTTTTACGGTTTTGTAAAATTGAAAAAATTGCTTTTCGTTCTTCAAGCATCTGCTCACATTCTTCGGATTCGTCGTCTAATAGGTCAGAAGCATCTGTATGTTCATTCTCATCACTGTCATCTTGTTCTTCGCTTACAGATTGACAGACATCTTCCGTCTCATCATCTGCCTCATGCCACATTTCTTCCGATAGTTCATCATCTTCATCCTGCGTAACTTCTTCCACAAAAGTAAGCGGCTTACTGTCAGAAAATAAAAGTCTCTCAGCCTCTTCACAGCATAGTCCAAGACCGACTTCCGTGTAATCGCCAAACCAGTTATAAAATCTCGGATGCTCACGGCAGATATCACAAAGCCTATCCTCTCCCAAATTGATAAAAATATCGCATAAATTTTCTTTATTTAAAAATGGACAGCGATTGTTTTTTAATTTGAAGAAATATTCTCCCGGCTCACTTCCAATCTCACGGCGCAAACGATCACCAAATGCACCCTTTTCGGTAAGATACCCTTCCGCTGTTGTCTCATCAACTTCGATTTCCCATCCGGCACAGCAGGTATCTGTACAGGCCGAACCAATACACTTAAATTGATCAAAAAATGATGGTTTATGGTATTTCATAATTTTCCCTTTCTTAAAAATGGTCCATACCTGTCAATCAGATACAGACCATTTCACTATATTATGCAACAGCACTCTTGGTTTGCCATCGTAACGTAGTGGCACCCCGAAGCGAATGTGCTTTACTGAGACACTCGTCTGCTGCGCAGCCGGGGACGTTGTAGCGGGCCCGTCGACAAAGTCACTTCGCCGAGTGGGTCCTTCGTTAGCCTTCCGGGCTACATTTACAGTGGTAAGTTCTCTACTGCCGCGCGCTCTACTGGCAGACACTCCTTATATCTCTGAATGAACGCATCAAATCCAGCTACATCTTCTGCATTTGGCTCCATGCGAACACCAGTCTCACCGTGGAATACTTCTTCTGAAAGGAACGCATCTAATGGCTGGTTTTCTTTCTTATTAAGCATGTAGGAAGCAAGCAGTGCAATTCCCCATGCTCCGCCTTCTCCTGCTGTCTCCATCAAGGATACAGGTGCATTGATTGCTGCTGCCATTATACGCTGTCCAACACCCTTTGTCTTGAACAGACCGCCATGACCGTAGATATTGTCAAGCTTTACGCCCTCTTCCTTAAACAGAATATCAAGACCTACCTTTAATGCGCCAAGAGAGGTGTACAGATGAGTTCTCATGAAGTTTGCAAGTGTAAACTTGCTGTCTGGTGTACGCACAAACAGCGGACGGCCCTCTTCAAAGCCTGTGATGCTTTCTCCTGAGAAATAGTTATATGCCATCAGACCTCCGCAGTCAACATCGCCCTCAAGTGCCTTATTATACAGTACTGAGAAGAGCTGATTCATATCAACCGGAACACCAAGCGCCTGCTGAAACTCCTTAAAGATTCCTACCCATGCATTCAGGTCAGAGGTACAGTTATTGCAGTGAACCATTGCTACCGGAAGACCATCTGGTGTTGTTACCATATCGATTTCCTCGTGAACCTTCTTTAATGTCTCGTTCTCGTCCATGACAACCATTGCAAATACAGATGTTCCTGCTGATACATTTCCTGTATGTACAGTTACACTATTTGTTGCTACCATACCAGTTCCGGCATCACCTTCCGGCGGACACATTGGAATACCAGCTTCAAGCTCACCGCTTGGATCTAAGAGCTTTGCACCCTCTTGTGTCAAATTACCGGCTGGCTCTCCTGCTACAAGTACCTGCGGTAAAATGTCACGCAGCTTCCAGGAATATCCCTTCGGTGCAATGAGCTTATCAAAGGTTTCAACCATGTTCTGATCGTAATCCTTTGTCTTGCTGTCAATAGGGAACATACCAGATGCCTCTCCGACGCCAAGCACTCTCTTTCCAGTTAACTTCCAGTGAACATAACCTGCCAGTGTGGACAAATAGTCAATGCGTGGAAGATGCTCCTCACCATTTAAAATTGCCTGATACAGATGAGCAATGCTCCAACGCTGCGGAATATTAAATGAAAATGCAGCTGTCAGCTGTTTTGCTGCCTGCTCAGTAATTGTATTTCTCCAGGTACGGAACGGAACCATCAGTATTCCTTCCTTATCAAATACCATGTAGCCGTGCATCATTGCTGAAAATCCTATTGCACCAATTTTTTTCAGGCTGGCACCGCACTGTGACTTAACGTCTGCTGCCAGCTTTTCATATGCATCCTGCAATCCACTCCAGATATCCTCAAGAGTATACGTCCAGATTCCGTTCTCCAGACGATTTTCCCAGTCATGTGCTCCCTGTGCAATTGGGGCATTCTCCTCATTTGTCAGCACTGCCTTAATTCTTGTTGAGCCAAACTCAATACCAAGAATGGTCTTTCCAGCCTCTACGGCCTCTCTCATTTTTACTGAATCCATAATAGACCTCATTTCTGCGTTTAGTACGCTTTTCAGAAAGTACAGCTTTCTGTTTTTTCAAGATTTTTACTGCTTGTCCAGTATACCATACCGCTGACAGAAATACAACTTTGACTTTTACTTGCGAAGGCTTTTCGCAGACTCCGTGATACTGTTCATGCGTCATGTAACGAAAGCCCTTCGGGCTCTGCTGTAATATTGGCTTATCCATGAACAGTAACAAATCGTGGGTTTTCCTGCCCGATTTTTGTAAAACACTTGCATGTTTCCATACTTATAAGATAAAATATCAACAGAAGGGAGATTTATTTTTATGACTGGCACATTTACAGTGGAACAGCTGCGTCCGATCAAGGATGGAATGACTATCTCTCGCGATGCGAAGATGGGACAGACAACTGCGGTTACATTCTTTTCTCTTGGCAAGGATACGTCCATCAGTCAGGAGCGCTATGATGTAACTTCCATCTATATTGGTGCAAAAGGAACTGCTGATTTTCTTATTGGAGATCTGGCAAAAAAGGAGCCGGTATCAGACGGTGACTGTCTTATCGTTCCTGGCGACACCCTCTGCGGAGTGGAAACGACTACCGGAACTGTTTACACAGAAATTATTATTAAAAAGGAGACAACTATGAACAGTATTGTAAAATCTGGAGAAGTAATGAAGCTGAAGGACTTAATCTCTTATGAAGAGGGAAGTATTGCAAATCTTGACGTTGTTAGCAACGGCACCATGAAGTTTGTGCTGATGGCATTCGACGAGGGAACTGGCCTAACACCACATCGTGCACCCGGCAACGCAATTATCTTCGCACTCGAAGGAAAGGCTACCATCGGTTATGAGGGCAAGGATTACACGCTGTCCGCAGGTGAGAATTTCCGTTTTGATAAGAATGGTCTGCACAGCGTTACCGCTCAGGGCAAGTTTAAGATGGCTCTGCTGCTCGTACTGGAATAATTGTTTTTATCGTCTACGGTATTAAAAAACCTCCCGGAAGAAATTTTCTTCCGAGAGGTTTTTGCTGTCCAATCTACTTATATCTCTATCCTTTTATGTAACGCTTCAACTGATCATAAAAATTTTCTCTTGTTCCTGCCATAACTACAACTACCAGTTCTTCCCCAACTCGTTCAATCGTATATGCCAATTCATAATTTGTCTTATTATAATAAATGTCATATCCATAAAATCCACTCAGATCGCCGGTTTTCGCCTCTCCTATTGTATAGTCATTGCAGATTTTATCAATTGCTTCCCGATACAGCGTTTTTAATTTTTTATCCTTCAGCTTTTTGATATATTTTGCTGCTGGAGGTTCAAATCGTACTGACAGCATTACTCATCCTCCGATCCGAAAACATCTTCATACGTTTCAAATGGCGCATTTCCATTTGCGATTTCTTCCGCATTATGAAGCATAGCTTCCGCAGCTGGCCTAATTTGAGCTTGACGTTCTTTAAATTTAGAGAGTAACGCTTCCCCCGATAGTCCCTCATCAATTAACTCTGCAAGAATCTGTTCTGCAAATTCACCACCAGAAACAGTTTTCACCGGACGAATTATAAGTTCATTCCCATGAACAATACATTCTGCTTCGTTTCCAAATCCTAATGTCTGATAAAATTTTTGTGGAATTGTAATCTGTCTCTTTGAAGATATACTAAGAACTTTTCTATCCACTTTTCTACTTCCTCTTTCCAATACAGCTGTAGGCATATGTTACCTCCTTACTATTCTATACAAAAATATGGCTATCTATTCCTTTTTGCTTGGTTTCTTTGTTTCTTGATTATTATTATACCCATTTTTTTTGCAAAGTCAAGAAGAACGCCTCTTAAAAGATATACTCTTCCGAGAGACGTTCTTTCTTAGTGAAACCCTAGGTGAATGTGCTTTATGAGACGGACGTTTTTGCGAAAGGCGTCCCGTGAACCCAAAAAGTCACTTCACCGAATGACCCTTCGGAAAACTTCCGGGTAGATACAATAGCTGCTAGCGTGTATAGCCCTTATATATCCATGTTAGTATCAAGTATTCCAAAAACATTATCGCATATATCCCTGATAATTTCCATAATGTACCGCATATAAGCACTCCAACACTTGTTGCAATCGTTCCGGCTGCAACACAATAAAAAACTAATTTCTCATATCCAATTCCTTGAAGGTAACTCATGTAAATTTGATACGGAACTTTAATCAACTGTATTGCAAATAAAAATATTAATAATTTTTTCGCTTGCTGTATTATATTCGTATCTGAAATAATACATCTTAGCATTTGCTCCTTCCCTATCCAACAACAAATACATACTATCCCTATTACGAGGAACGCCATGCCTGCGCCAGTTTTTAAATATTCTTTTGCCTCATCTTTATTTCCTGATGCTCTTTTTTGCAGCGCATAGGTTTGAGCTGCTATTGCATACGCATAAACAGGAAGTCCAACAATACCGCCCACAGTTCCTAAAAGACTGTATACAGCCATTTTATCTGTTCCCATTCGCGATACTATCCCAGATACTACAAAAACCAAAATCGTATTTTCTAAAAATTCTTGCCCCCAAAAAGATGGATACAACCGAAACATTTGCTTTATTGTATTTTTTTCAATCATTCTTTTCGCTATCACCGGCGAATGTTTCCGCCAATATGGAATTTGATATATGAAAAGGCCAACAAATAAGCCAATTACACTTCCCCACGCTGCGCCAGCTGTTCCAAGTTGTGGCAATCCAAAGCAACCAAATACCAGAGAATAATCAAAAAATAAATTAACTATCGTAGAAACAATTGTACTATACAGTGTGATTTTTGTATTGAAACAATTTCGATAATATGCAGAATATTGAAAAATAAGCATATTTTGAACTACTGTAAATGCCGCTGGATAAAAATAAGAAAGCATTTCTATCAAATCATTCCCTGTAATTCCATACACTTGTCGAAAAAATAATTTTCCGCCAAGACAACCTATAATAAAGAACAGAAAACCAATTAGCAATGTCAGCATTTTATTAATAGCAAATACGCTTTCAAAGCCAGCTTCATCCTTTTTTCCTTTTCTTTCAGCCGCGATAATATTGAATACAGTTGACATTATACCAAACGCTCCTGTAACTGCATAAATCATAGACGACGCAATCCCTACCAATGCAAAACTCTGACTAGAATAATGTCCTACAATCGCTTGATCAAGGATCTCAAATATGCTGTTCAATAAATAATTTAATAGAATCGGATAAACCAGTCTATTGATATCTTTTACTTTATATTTCAAATTTCTTTTCTCCTTCTATATAGTTACGAATCAATGTATATTAAAGGAGAATATGTGATTCAGCCTATTCTCCCAATAGGCTGAAAGCATACGCATAGCTCATAAAAATCCCTCTTTCCAAATTATACTAATATCGCCGACAAACGCTTCACCGAGTGGCCCCTTCAAAAAACTTCCGGGGAACCACTCTCGCCTTTCAAAAAACCTCCGAGTAGCCACTTCCTTCGTAAAACTACCGGGTAGTCACCGTCGATGCCAGCGCTGGCAGCACATACTTCCACTCCATATCGCTTGCCAGATAAAACTTTGTATAGCACGGCTGGTTGTAGCAGTTATTCTGCCATGCCACGCCGACGCGGTACTGAATGTCATGAAGAAGCGTAAACAATTTATGTGCTGACAGATCTGTGTTTGTGTAGATACGCACTGCACTGCTGTCTTCGAGGCGAAGAATAATCTCGTCACGATAATCGCCGAAAATATCAGCGACAAGGCAAGGATTTCCTTTTGTGCCATTGTTTGTGAGCGTTCCATGCGGGTCAAGCATAATGCCATGTGTGTTATCGTTAATGATACCGGTCTGCTTTTTGCGCTCCATATAGTCAACACCGTCAATGATCTGCGTTGTCATATCAGAAGCCCAGTGGATATTCGCGTTTGTTCCAAGACGCTTTACGTCAAGCTTGTTTCCGTTGCAGTCAAAGGTGTCCTTTACCCACACCTGAAGACCTCGCACACCCGGTACGACATCTCCTATCATGCAGCGTCCAAGATCTTCTTCTGCATATTCACCAAAGAATACTTTTCCAGTAAGTGCATCGCGAAGCGCAAATCCATACGGTGCTGCCTTTGCACCTTCGAACACATTAAAGATCTGGTATCCCGGCAAATCTGGATTGATTCTTGCGACATGCATTGCATCACCGTGACCAAGCTTTGCAAGACGTCCATCTGGCAGATGATCATAGCTTGAATATAAAAGACTGCCATCATGGTCAATCACAGCTGCACCATAGATAATCTCCTGGCAGCCGTCACCATCCACATCTGCTACTGAAAGGCTGTGATCTCCCTGTCCTGCAAACTTTCCATAAACAGGATCTAAGCCCTCTTTTTCGTGTGCATTGTCATTAAATGGATTGCTCATTGGCACATGACCAGAATCTGCCATGAATCGTTTTGCAAAGTGACCATCCTTAAAATCATAAGCTGTCACAGTACTTCTTGTGTAGTAGCCTCTGCATATGATTACGGACGGATGCTCGCCATCTAAGTATGCAACGCCAGATAAGAAACGATCTACACGGTTGCACGGTTCAATTCTTCTCATTGCATAGTCGCCCCACATCAGGCCATCATCGCCTCTTGGCACTGGAAAATCAATTGTCTCAAGCTCTTTTCCATCACCGCCAAACATAGTAAGATATTCTGGACCATCATAGATAAAGCCCTCAAATGCTTCAAGATGATTCTTATCGCTTCTTGACGGTGCAAATTCATATATAAAGTAAGAAACAAGCTCTTTTGCATCCTCGCGGCTAAGCGGATAATGATACTTAACAGGAATACCAAAACACTCCTCAAGTGTCGCAGGCCAACGTCCAGATACAACCTCTGGGTGACTGCTCCAGCCCATAAACATCTCTACAAGATGCTCTTTATAATCGGCTGCGGTGCATACATAATTGTCCTGATTTGTCACGCCATTTTTTACATCGCGCTCAGGAAGAGTAATATATTCCTCTGTCGCTGTTCCGTCTGCTGCAAAACGAGTCACTTTTGTACCTGGTGCAGTCTTTACGCACATTTCTGCCTTGCCGTCACCGTCAAAATCGTACACCATAAATTGCGTATAGTGCGCTCCTGAGCGGATATTTGGTCCCATATCAACACGCCATAAAAGTGTGCCGTCCAGTCGATAGCAGTCAATGTAGCAATTTCCGGTATAACCGCGATGAGAAACATCATGTGCATTTGACGGATCCCACTTTACGATGTACTCTAACTCGCCGTCTCCGTCTACATCACCTATACTCATATCATTTGCGCTGTATGTGTAAGGCTGACCCTCTGGATACATCTCGCCCTTCGGGGAACGGCCATCAGCCGGCTTATTCATTGGAATATCAATATAATTGTTTTCCCATACAAGAACTTTCTTACAGCGTTCTCCCTCTTTGCCGTCAATAATTGGTGCAACACTATATGTATCCTGCAATGTTCCATCTGTATCAATATAGTTAGTGCTGTCTGTAACGACTGCAATTTTATTTTCACCGCGGTATACGACATAATCAGCACCCGTAAGTCCTGTATCGCAGTAGCCGCGCACCTCGTCAATAAACATACGCCAGCCCACATATACACCTTTGTCTGTCTTAACAGCAACAAGACCTCTGTTTAATTTTTCAAGCTGCTCATGAAAAACTGCCTTAAGAGGTGTCTCAACAAGATTGCTCATCTCATACTCAGTTCCATCCTTTACAGCTGCTACCTTTAAATAATGCGGCACATGCGTTGCCTTCTTTAAGACAAAGCTGCACTCTTTTGTATCGCCTACAAGCTGATACTTCATTGTCAAAATGTCTTTATCGGCCCAGTAAACATGATACTTTTCGGCGCCCTCTGCCGGTTCCCATGCAATTTCTACGTGGTCATTCCAGACCTGCTTTACTGTCGCGTTCATAGTTGTCTCCTTTTTCTTATTCGGGCGAGCAACCCATTTTGTCACTTCGCCCTTCGCAAAACTTATGCCAACTCTGCTTTCACCTTATCCAGCTTGTCATCACGATCATATGAACGAATCAATCCTGCAAGAAGTCCTGCAAATGCCTTTGCACCTGCCTGCTGTAAATGTGCATTGTCCTGCTTTCCATCTGGATAGCCCTCGTATGCACCTTTTTCTAACCACATGAACAGCTTTTTTGAGCCCTCATCGCCCACAGTATTCAGATAATCAGCGGTTGCTTTTCCCAGATCAATCACAGGAATATCATACTTATCCCCAATCTCAAGCATCTTATCACGATACTCTGGAAAGCTTACGCTAAACTTGCCATCCGGCGTATCATCACAATCTCTCATTGCGATTGCTGTCACAAGAACTGGCTGTGCGCCGCGCTCCTTTGCTGCATTTATATAGCGAAGCAGATATTCCTCATACTGCTCTGGCGTAACATAACGCTCCTCTTTTTCCTTGTTTGCATCGTTATGTGCAAACTGCATGAACAGATAATCACCTGACTTGATCGCCTTTTTTAAATCATCAAGGCGACCCTCATCGAAGTAGCTTCTGCTGCTTCTTCCTGCCATTGCACGGTTATCAATAAACATGCCATCTGTCTCATAAATAATCGACTGGTCAAAATCAGAATCACTCTTTTTGCCATAGCCCATCCAGTCACAGCCATCCTGATTCATCTTTTGTTCTGTCTCTTTAAAATAGGTATGCAGCATCTGACCCCAGCCAGTAATCGGCTTTACAGGTGTCTTATAGCTTTGTACGGTAGAATCTCCTGCTAAGTAAATTGTAAATTTTTTCATTTTTGCGCTCCATTTTTCAAAAATTTCTAAGTTACAGTTCCTTTACAATCACATCCTTCAGGCTTCTCTTCGGAACATAATGAACCTGATTTTCGTCACGATAATATTTGATATCGTCGTCTTTTACCTCAACCATCTTTACTTCTTCAACTGGAACGCCAAGTGCGATTACCATTGAAATTGCATACTTCTCTGGATCTAATCCAAAGATTTCCATAAGCTCGGTGCGCTTGATATTCATTAACATGCAGCCGCCGTAGCCCATATCTCTTGCGCCAAGGAAAATGGTCTGTGCCACGATTCCTTCGTCAACGGTCTGATTCTTCTGAAGGCTCAAATCACGCAAAATCAAAATATAGCCTGTCGGACGCTCTCCCTCTACCGGGCCGTCCCAGTCACTTAAATAGCCTGCCCATGCCAGATTTTTGTAAATCTCTGCATTCATCTTCTCATCTGCGCAAAGTGCAAAGCGGATATACTGACGATTTCCACCGCATGGTGTGATGCGGCCTAACTCAGCTAACTCCTCAAGTTCCTGCATAGTCATTTTTTTACTCTGGTCAAAGCGACGGTATGAACGTGCGCCAGCTACTAAATCGTGAAATTTCTGTGTCATAATTATTTTTCTCCTTTACGCTTTATGGAATCCACTTTCATCAAGCCCTGCCAAAAGCTTTTCTAACTCTTCCATTGTCTTTGGCAAATCCTCGCGAATATAGCGAAGTGCCGTGATTATATTTAAGCACCACTGTGAAGTGAAGTTTGTAGTAATCCATGGAATCTCATGAAGTACTTCTTTATTTCCTGCATCAAAGATGTCATGCGCCAAGAAGCCCTCTGTATTATTATGAGTGCAAAGTGCATGAAGAAGAATCTTCCATGTAGTCTGTGCCAGCCACTTATCGTGCAAACGAGCTGCTCCATATGCTGCAAGTCCCGATGCCATAAATGGAAGGCTAAACTCTCTGTTTCCGATAAGACCATTTGATTCTTCTAACTGCTTTTCCTTTGGCAGATAATAGAAACGGCCATGCTCTGCTAACATATCCTTCCATTCTTCATCGCCAAGCAAATCGGCAATCTCAATCCACACCTGAATAGCACCCATGCACACCTGCAGATGACTTCCTCCGTTTGTGCGCTCTCCGATGTAACGAAGATGGCTGTCCTTCGGATCATATTCAAAATCAGGGCCTGAGGTAAGGCGAAGCGGCAACGCCTTTAAATCATCAATACCGATCTGAATCTTATTTCTGTATGTGTCATCGTTAAATCGCTCCCACTGTGTCATCCAGTCAGAGCAAAAGCTTGACCAATCTGGTCCTGAACGCGCATGTGCCTGTGCATTCATCTTATCTTTGTCAAAGAAGAAACGAAGCGGATCTGTCGTAACAATTGCCTCATCAGCATCCTTTACATCCTCAAAGACATCACCAATACGCATATCACCTGTCAGGTAGTAATAGAAACGATGATGACCTGCCATTGCAATACGAGCCTCCTTGCATGAGCAGCCCCAGTGGCGCACGTTATGACGAGATCCAAGACCTTTAAGCGGACCAAAATGATAGATATCAACCTCAGAACAATGACGGCTCATTGCCTCTGCCATCGTAAAAATATCTTCTCTTCCGCTTCTCATAAAGGCTAACCACAGCCACAGCGTTGGAACTAGCTCTGTATTCTGCCATGCGTAGCCGCCCATATCGTAGCGCCAGCTATGGCGGAATGGGTCATAAGTATGCATGATATCTCCATAATTAAACATGCCGTACCAGCTGCGCACCTCTACCTCGTTTTTATAAAAATCAAACGCCTTATCAAGCTGTTCTTCTAAGAAGCGCTCTACCTGTGTTTTTTGGGATGGAAGACTCCACTCACCAAATGCCTGAAGCTTTTCATAAACAGACGGATCTGCTACATATACAGGCGGCTTTTGAACACTGTCTGAAAAGCGCTTTAATGCATCGCCATCAGATACTGCGTTATTAGAAAGCTCTATAGAGAAATTGTTAGTATTTCCAATACCGTAAGCAGATGCACCAACTACATCGAAGCCCTCATAATAGGTCTGAGAATAGCCCTGATCAGCATAATGGCGAAAATCCATCGCCTCAACCTGTGGGCACCACAGCCAGAAAATCACCTCTGCATTGTCCTGATCAAGATCACAAGCCTCAACTGCTGACGGATATTTCTGCCAGAAATCTTTTGAGGAAAGAGAAAAGCTTCCGCTCTCATCAGCAATATTTACGCTGCCCGGTGCTCTCATGCCATGAAGTCCCTCTATATAACAGCAGTCTGGATTTACAATCTTCTTTTTAATGGAAAAATGTGTTGCGCTGTCCTGGCAAAGCACGTAGCGGCTCCAGATAGGCATATGCTTAGATGCTTCTATTGCAGTTGCGGCAGCCTGATCATTATCTGCATCAAGATAAAGCATCTGTCCCTTTGTCTGTGCATCATAAATCTCTGGCGCTACTCTTGGACGCCAGCTAAGAAGCTCAGCCATCTCCTCATGAAAACTTCCATGATCAGTGCCAAAACGAATGTGACGGTTATACATTTCACCCTTCATTGGACGATGGAAACGCACACCAAGACCTTTTAAGAAATCCTTTTTCTCATCACCATCAAACAAAAATGTATGCTCAAAATCAATCTTTGGGCTGTTAAGATAAATAGTCTCTCGAATGACAAATGGCAGCACACGGCGATCATTTGCATGACTTACATGAGTTCCTCTTAAACAAAAGGTTACGCGAACTGGTCCCTGCTCCTCAATAGAAACAGACTCAATCTCTCCTGTGTACGGCACTGTTTTTTGAATCAATACACCGTCTTTCACACTTCTTTCTTCTACCTGCAGCACCAGATCCGCATCCGTCACCTGAACACGTCCATCCACTGTTACATCGCAAAGAATCACATTTTTATTCTTTGGCACAGTCGCGTGAACACAGCCTGCGTCAACTATATACGCATCTTCCTCTTCTTTTACAAAAAGTGATGGCTCCATATCCTTTTTGCTGCTTACGTCTTCATTTACAGGAATAACCTCAAATGTTTCACCGTTTTTGCTGTCTGCGGTATGAGCTGTCCACTTTACTGAACCATCCGGCCAGTATGCTGTTATTCTTGACTGAGACGGCACTATTTTATTTTTTGTACTGTCTTTTGCGTACACATTAAAGGAAGCATCCTTAGATACAGCGCCTTTCTCCCACATGCAGCCCCATGTTGTATAGCCATACGCTTTTCTGTTTTCCATCAGATGAAGTGTCATTGACTGAACTGTCTGATCCTTCATTTCCATGTTTTTCATGTCCTCCACGTTATTTTGACCCATTTTTCTTTCTTTTTCACACACCTCACATATGCTCTTTTTTGACAATTTGCATTTTGTAAGGCGTTTACTCACCAAAAAACAAAATAAGGGACACCCGGCTAAAACCAGGTGTCCCCAATACCGCTTTGGTATCACACCATTGACGGTTTTCTTATTTTATTTTTAATTACTCAGCCTGGCTGGAAGCTTCCTCAGTAGCTGCTTCCTCAGTAGCTGCCTCCTCAGTAGCTGCCTCTGTATTCTCATCAGCCTCAGCGGTTTCCTGATCTGCTGCATATGCCTCGTTAACCTCAGCAATCAGATCATTTCCACCCTTATTTGCCCAGTCATCCCAAGCATCCTGCAGACCCTGCTCATCGATAACGCCACAGATATACTGTGTTCTTGCCTCAGACAGGATGTTGTCAAGGTCAGCGCCATACTTGGAGTAAGTCTCGGAACCAGACAGGTAAGCAAGTGCCGGATTGGTAACTGCTACCGGACGTGTTCTCTGCTCGTAGCACTCGGTCAGAGCATCATCTCTCTCAGTTGGCTTCAGAGGCTTCTTATCTTCCGGATATCCTGGGATGTAAGCAACCATCTGGTTCAAACCAAGGTTTGGTCTATCACTTGTCTCTCCTTCGATAGTCTCAATCTGTCCATCCTCAGTCCAGTTATAGGTAACGCCCTCAAGACCGTAATCAGCTAAGATAAGCATATCATAATCATTTAACTTATCAAGGAAGGTAAGGGAGTTGATAACATCTTCCTCAGTCTTAGCACCATCAGTAGTGATTACATAGAAACCATTGTAACCGGAGGTAGCAAGAGTCTTGCCATTGATCGGTCCTAACAGGTTCATAGATGCAAACTCATCTGGATTAGTAACAGACGGAACTTCGTTGTCTACGAAGTAGTCCCAAATACGGCGAGCGCCATCCATAACGTCGATGTAAACACCGTTCTGACCCTTCTTGCAGCCGTTTGACCACTCAGAAGTATCAATAGTTACCCAATCTGGGCTCATTAAACCATCATCATAAACCTTCTTTAACCAGTCGATTGCTTCCTTGTACTCAGCAGTCTGATGTACCGGAACAAGCTGACCGTCCTGCTCTACCCAGCCGTTTCCACAGCCAAACCAAGTCTGAACGATATCAAACGGTCCTGTGTACTTAGTCATTTCCATACCGTATGTATCATCTACATTGTTTCCATCCGGATCGCCATAGGTGAACTGATACAGCATGTTATAAACATCATCAATAGTCTCCGGAGTACCAAGACCTAACTTATCAGCCCAGTGACGATAGGAGAAGCCGTAACGTCCAAGCTCACGAACACGCGGAATACCGATAACCTCACCGCCTACTGTCAGACCCTTTAAGGTTTCTCTGCTAACCTGAGACAGATTCGGGAACTTCTCGCTGTCATCAAGATACTCGGACAGATCCCAGAATGCACCTTCCTCAGCTGCTGATACGATTGTTCCGTTCATAGCGCCGCCGCAGGTAAGAATCATTGGCATGTTGTCGAAGTCCATAAGAGTGGTTCCAAGAACCTGATCATATGCACCATTATCTCCCCACTTAATCTCGAAGTTGATTCCGGTGTACTCCTGAACCTTCTTAATAACCTCATCAGAGCCCTCATTCTTTAAGCTCTTTCCTGCATTGTACTCTGGAACGAGTAAAGTTACTGTCGGCTGCTCATCTGCAAATGCCAT